>Ga0207996_1000595_pt1 | contig 30810 bp, 21 predicted proteins | sample AntAceMetag02UKG_FD_184773 | JGI IMG/M metagenome (GOLD analysis project Ga0207996, IMG submission 184773) | Saline lake microbial communities from Ace Lake, Antarctica - Antarctic Ace Lake Metagenome 02UKG (SPAdes) (version 2) | ecosystem: Environmental > Aquatic > Non-marine Saline and...
GTCTAAGGCAACCGGAAGAAATGCTGATATTAATATCTATAAATCGCTTTGTAGAAAGACATTTTGTCAAATAATATTTTTTTATAATTGCTCTTGACTCGACTTAGGTAATATCTGTGGACAAAAAGGGGGAGAGGTAGGGGAAAAGAAAGTTGACGGTTGTCGGTTGAAAGTTGACGGTGAAAAAGCCAACAAAGTTAGTATAAATATTCACAGTTTTCAAATTCGAGTAATTCGCGGAATTCGTAGTTTAAAATCGTCCAAGCCAAAGCGAATCAATTAGTGTAATTAGTGGATTGAAAAGGGGCCGAGGTAGAGGGATATCATTTAGAATCTATTCTACAAGTCATGAGTGAAATTCTGATAGAAGCCAAAGACCTGAAGAAGTATTTTCCCATCAAACGGGGAGTGCTCCGCCGGACGGTCGGGTATATCAAGGCGGTCGATGGGGTTAGCCTCCGGATTGAAAGGGGGAAGACACTGGGGGTGGTTGGCGAGACCGGGTCCGGGAAGACCACTCTGGGTCGGATGATCCTCCGCCTTCTTCCCGCGGATGGAGGAGAGGTCAGCTTTATGGGTCGGGACCTTTTCAGTTTGGGACGTTCTGAGATGAAGGATCTTCGCAGAGAGATGCAGATTATCTTCCAGGACCCCTATGGTTCGCTCAATCCACGGATGAGGGTGAGTGAGATTATTGCCGAGGGGATGAATAATTTTCGGGTCGGGACCAGGAAAGAGATCGCGGATCGGGTGGCGGAACTCCTGGATATTGTCGGCCTCCCTCCTGAGTCCGGCCGGTCTTATCCGCATGAATTTTCCGGCGGTCAGCGGCAGCGGATCGGGATTGCCCGGGCGATCGCGCTCAATCCCGGGTTTATCCTCTGTGATGAACCGGTCTCATCTCTTGATGTCTCCATCCAGGCCCAGATTCTCAACCTGCTGATGGACCTACAGGATCGGCTCGGGATGGCCTATCTGCTGATCGCCCATGACCTGAGCGTGGTGGAGCATATCTCGGACCGGGTGGCGGTGATGTACCTGGGGCGAATCGTGGAGGAGGCCTCCAACCGCGATCTCTACCGGAATCCCGTTCATCCCTATACCCGGGCATTGATGGATTCAATCCCGGTGTCCGATCCGGCGTCACCGCCGCCCGGAGTCGGATTGGAGATAGATGACCCGATCGGACCGACGGTTGAGTCCGGCTGCCTCTTCTATCCCCGCTGCCCCCAGAGGACGGACCAATGCCGGTTGACTGTCCCCGAGTTAAAGGAGATCGCTCCCAGGCATAGTGTGGCGTGTTTGAATCTTTCGGAGTAAAACTTTTAACGGCTATTGAAACCACGAAGGACACCCCGAATTCTTCGGGGTAGACTGCGATCACGAAGGTTTTTTTTGTTTTAAGATTTATACTGATTTCCTCACATTTCTTCGTGAACTTCGTGTCCTTCGTGGTAAGATAAACTTTTTCCAATAAGATATAGAGAGAATAACTGAGAATTAAAATAATGAAAAAATGGCTCCTTCTTATCCTCATTGCTCTCGTGGTTTTAATCATGGTGGTATTAATCTTTCTTCCAACCGGACGTGAACATATCTTTAGAACCGGTCAGGCGGTAGTTGAGGTTGTATCAATCCATACTGGGGGGGAACGATCTCTGGCCGGGATGGTTCCGGAGAATGCGGGCATCTTTATCCGGCTCCACGGATTCAGTGAGTCCTGGGATGATCTGGTAGCGAGCGATTTCTTTAAGGACTTGAAGAGATCGAAGCTATGGGAAGAGGCGATAGTTGAGGAGAGACTTCAGAAATTTCAGGAAGAATTTTCAGAACGGAATGGCTTTGAGCTCAATCGTTCGAGACTGATGGAGGTGGCGGGAGAGGATATTGCCCTGGCGGTCTTTCCCTCTGATGTGGAATCTCCGGAAGCGCTTGTGGTTATCTCCCGGGTTGGTCTGAAGGCCAGATTGGTGGAGATTATGGTTCGGTGGGGAGACGGCCTCCGGGATGGAGACAAGAGGATTCTTCGCGAAGAAGAATACCGGGGCGAGAAGATAAACCTTTTCAGTCCAAGCGGATCATTCGCATTTTTCGGGGCCTATACCTTTATTGAAAATTATCTGGTAGTCGCCATCTCCCCGGGTTCGGTCAGGTCAGTTATCGAAGATGTGATAGATCTATCCCGGGATGGGACCGGGAGAGCTTCTCTGAAATCATCATCTGATTTCAGCTCCGCCCTCCGGGAAGTTTCATTCCCATCAGAGTCATTTCTGGAGTGGTATCTGAAGCCGGATATCTGTAACCCCGGCCCGGACGATGATATTCTCTCTTCGGGGGGAGTCCCGGCGATAGAGTGGGGGAGAGAGATAATCAAAAATCTCTCGGGGATTAAGACCGTCGCGGGACGGGTCGGATATGATCGGGGAATACGCTTCCGGCTTGCTCTGGAATTGGAGGAAGAGATTGTCGATGGTTCGGGATTATCACTTGATCACCTCCAGGGTTATATCCCATCCGCCGCGCTTCTCTTCGCGGAGTCGAAGATCGGTCCCGCGATCATCTGGGAGGAGATTGTGGCCTACATCATGGACTTCACCCGGCAGGGATATGGAGCTCCATTACTCGGTCTGCGAAACTGGGAGAGGGAGACGGGGGTGAATATCGCCGATGAGATACTCCCGGTTCTGAGCGATAAATGGGCTCTCTTGATTTTAGGGATCAGCGGCAATGAATTCTTGCCGATCACACCGGCAGCTGTAATTATTCAGGTTACCGACCGGGAGAAGGCGGAACGGATTATGGGTCGAATATCCGTCTGGACGGCTGCCACTTACAACTGGAGACTGGTCAGGGAAGAATTTGGAGACTCTGTGATTACATCGGCCGGGGAGGAGACTGATGGGCGGATTAATCTACTGAGGATGTTATTTCCCCGGCCGGGGTATGCCTTCTTCGGGTCCGAGCTTGTTATCAGCAGTTCCACGAAACTGTTGAAAGATATTATCGATACCAGGAACGGAGTAAAAGCCGGGGTGGAGACAGCTCCGGATTTCCGGGAGGTAGTCGGGGTGATCGGCCCGGTCGAAGGAAATTTTGTCTATCTAAACGGGGAGAAGGTTATCGATTCTCTTCTGAATATGGGTGAGTGGTATCTCCCTATTCAGAGACTGAGCCGGGAGAAACCCTGGCTCCCGGAAGACCTCTTCCGAAAAAAAATAGTTCCGATTCTCAATCTCTGCCGAATTTTTAAGTCGGTCGGGATCTCAATCAATTATAAGAAGAGACTTGTCAAAGGAGATTGTTTTTTATATATAGAATAATATTTTCACTCTGGGAAAATATTATTGTGGAAATTTGTTCGATGTTATATTTTAGAACAAGTTAGATAGTAGGCCGAAGTGGTGGAATTGGCAGACACGCGTGGTTAAGGGCCACGTGGAGAGATCCGTGGGGGTTCGAGTCCCCCCTTCGGCATAGGGGCCCCGATGAAATCGGGGTGGTTAAGGGCCACGTGGAGAGATCCGTGGAAAAAGGGTTCTGCGCCAGAGGCGCATCAGCCTCTGGCTGAGAGTCCCCCCTTCGGCATAGGGCCCCGATGAAATCGGGGTGGTTAAGGGCCACGTGGAGAGATCCGTGGAAAAAGGGTTCTGCGCCAGAGGCGCATCAGCCTCTGGCTGAGAGTCCCCCCTTCGGCATAGGGGCCCCGATGAAATCGGGGTGGTTAAGGGCCACGTGGAGAGATCCGTGGAAAAAGGGTTCTGCGCCAGAGGCGCATCAGCCTCTGGCTGAAAGTCCCCCCTTCGGCATTAAAGTAGCGCCTGTGGCGCTACTTTAGTTTTAAAAAAAGACTATCATTGATTGATAAGGGCATTACCGAAATATATTCCAGCAATCTCATTGAATTATTGTTGTTAATAAGCAATTGGGATTACAGATAAAGGGTAAAATATTTCTTGCCTTTTTAGGGTGCTAACTATATAGTGGTTATATTCTGCAAAATAATAGTTCCTATCTGGGAACGATTAAAAAGAAGGAGTTGAGGATATGATGAGAAAAGCAGTGTCGGTTCTGTTGGGCGTATGTCTGGTAGTTGGTATTGGAAACATTGCCCTGGGGCAGGTTTATCTGGATAAATCAATGGGCGATTCCGGCAGGGTCGATAAATGGGAGCCGATTGAAGTAGGCCCCCAGCTGATCGGCATACCCGGCGGACTGGGTGTCGGTGCCCGGCTGGCCTACTTTTTTCCATATTCCAACGATGGAGTGGATAGCAAGATTGCCTATGAAGGTATAGTCTCTTATATGGTGAATAGCATATTCGCGACAGCTCTTTCAGTGGGCTATACCAAACCCCAGTGGGATGAGCCGGTGGATGGTAAATCCGAGCTTACTTACATGAACCTGACTTTCGAACTGAGGGGAAATCCCGAACCGAATTTCGGTCTCTATCTTGGGTTTGGCCCGAGCCTGATCTTCACTGATTTTGACTCCGGTTCAAGTGATGATATTGATGCCAAAGATAGCTTCGGTATGCATGCTGCTATAGGAATCGACTACTGCGTAACCCAGAACATTGTAATTAATATTGATGTCAAGCATCTCTGGTTTCTGGATGACTACAAAATCAGGGTTAATGATGGTGACTGGCAGAAAGAGAAACTCAACAGCGTGATATTGGGCGCTGGAGTAAAGTATTTCTTTTAATAGTAACCATGTGTCTGGTTCCGGCCTGAACGATGGGTGACGCTATAGCGGGGCAGTAACAGATGGATGTATGTCGCGACGGGGCTCACGTTCCATGTGAGTCCCGTTCTTTTTTGAGTTAGCACCCGCGGCGCTAGATTAGTTTCGAAGAAAGACTAACATGTTTTTATTTTTGTATATCTTAAAAAACCATTAACATTTTGAATAATGACTTTAAGGAGGGAAAGTAAGTATGAAGTATTTTGATATTATTAAGACTAAATTTTGTATAGCTGTCCTGGCCATCCCGGTAGGGATCTTCTCGGTTGCTTCTACGTCCCTGGGCGCTGATGACTCCGGGTCGTCGGTCATCCCGTTTATCTGGTGGCTGGCCCCGATTGCTTCAGTGCTGGCTCTTATCTTCGCGGTCTATTTTTACCGGAAGATGATGAAGAGTCCCGAAGGGAACGATACGATGAAAGCGATCGCCCAGCATGTCCGGGAAGGGGCGTTAGCTTATCTGAAGAGGCAGTATCGGGTGGTGTCGTTTGTCTTCCTGATTCTATTTGTCGTTTTTGTGGTTATGGCTTTCCTGGGTATCCAGAACCCCTTCGTTCCGATAGCATTTCTGACCGGGGGTTTCTTCTCCGGGCTCTGCGGATTCCTGGGGATGAAGACGGCTACCAACGCCTCGGCCCGTACCGCCGAGGGCTGCAAGACCTCCCTCAACCAGGGGCTTCAGGTTGCCTTTCGTTCCGGTGCCGTGATGGGTTTGGTGGTGGTGGGATTCGGATTGCTCGACATCTCACTTTGGTATTGGGCTTTGAACTGGATCTATTCCAATAATATATTTGGTCTAAGTGTGATCCTGGCTCAGAAAGTAGGGATCAGCGGCGCCTCCAGCGGCGTCTGGGATCCGCAGTGGCTCCTGGATTCGACCTTCATGCACGGCCGGTTGGTGGAGATAACCACCACCATGATTACTTTTGGGATGGGTGCTTCGACCCAGGCCCTCTTTGCCCGTGTCGGCGGAGGTATCTATACTAAAGCTGCTGATGTCGGAGCCGATCTGGTTGGGAAAGTAGAAGCCGGTATCCCGGAAGACGATCCCAGGAATCCCGCTACGATAGCTGATAATGTTGGTGATAATGTCGGCGATGTAGCCGGTATGGGAGCTGACCTCTACGAATCATACTGTGGTTCTATTCTTGCGACCGCCGCGTTGGGAGCGGCTCTTCCGGTTATCAGTTCCAGTGCGTTCGGAGGAATCAGGGCGGTTATCGCCCCGATGATCGTAGCGGGATTGGGTATCCTCTGTTCCATCGCCGGGATGTTTATGGTCCGGACCAAGAAGGATGCTACCCAGAAGAATCTCCTCCGGGCGCTTCTGACCGGAACACTCGGCAGTTCGGTAATTATCCTGATAGCGATAGCCGTGATGGCAGCAGTTGGCTACATCCCCTGGGGAATTTTCGGCGCGGTTGTGGCCGGGCTGATGGCCGGGGTGATCATCGGTCAGGCGACCGAGCATTATACCAGTGATGAGTATGGCCCGACCAAGGGGATTGCCGAGCAGGCCAAGATGGGGGCCGCTACCACCATCATCGACGGAATGGCCGTCGGGATGTTCTCGACCGGTATTCCGGTGATCACCATTGTCCTGGGAATTCTCTGCGCTTATGGATTTGCCGGCGGGTTCACGAATATGGCTATGGGTCTCTACGGGATCGGGTTTGCCGCGGTCGGGATGCTCTCCACACTGGGAATAACTCTGGCCACCGACGCCTATGGCCCGATTGCCGATAACGCGGGCGGGAATGCCGAGATGTCGGGGCTTCCTTCTGAAGTTCGGGAACGGACCGACGCGCTGGATTCTTTAGGCAATACCACCGCCGCGACCGGAAAGGGGTTCGCCATCGGTTCCGCCGCGTTGACCGCGCTGGCCCTGATGGCTGCGTATATCGAAGAGATAAAGATCTGGGTGGCGAAATTAGCCGGCCCGGACGGCTTTTATTCCGTGGGAAAAATCGCTTTCGTGAGTAATGAAGCCGCGAAGATCAAGAACACAGCAGTGCTTGCCCAGCAAGGAATTGAGCAGGTAATTGTGGCTTCAAAAGCGGAGATAGTCCACTTTGTCGAAGCCTATGATATAACGCTGATGAATCCACTGGTCATCTGCGGGGTTTTTATCGGAGCGATGATGTCCTTTGTCTTCTGTGCCATGACCATGAAAGCGGTTGGACGTGCCGCCGGCGCGATGGTTGAGGAGGTTCGCCGTCAGTTCCGGGAGATACCGGGGATTCTGGATGGAACCGGAACTCCGGATTACGCCCGTTGCGTTGACATCTCGACCACCGGCGCTCAGAGAGAGATGGTGATACCATCGCTCCTGGCGATTTTTGTTCCGGTAGTCACCGGGTTGGTTCTAGGGGTGGCTGGAGTGCTGGGTCTGCTGGTCGGGGGATTGACCACGGGCTTTGTTCTGGCCTGCATGCTGAACAATGCCGGCGGCGCCTGGGATAACGCCAAGAAGTACATAGAGAAGGGACACCTGGGAGGTAAGGGATCAGACGCCCATAAAGCGGCTGTGGTCGGCGATACGGTCGGAGATCCGTTTAAAGACACCTCCGGCCCGTCTCTTAATATTCTCATCAAACTGATGAGTATGGTCAGCGTTGTCTTTGCCGGTCTGGTGGTGAAGCTGTCACCTTACATCGCGGGTGGAATCTTCGGGATTCAGCAGTGATCGGGGAATGGGGATTGGATTAAAAACAGTAAAGTGGCGCTAAGTTCAATGCATTTTCACTAAGTTAGCGCCGAAGGCGATAACTTAAATGGATGATCATGTAATAATTGGATGGGGCTATAAATGCCTCAAGATCCTCCTGGTTATTCTGATTATCGCCGGAGTAATCTTTCTGGTCAAGATTCTCCTGGATCGGATTCCGCCTGACTTGGAGAAGCATCGGGTTCAGCTGGAACTCCTTGACTCGGTCTATAATATTCGTCAGGATAGACTGCAAGAGGTAGCGGATGAAAAAGTAAAGTCAGCTCCCAATGAGGTCCTGGCGATCAAATATCAGCAGGAGCTGAACCTGGATCTCTCCGAAGCGGAGCAGCTTTATTTCGCGGATCGAGAGTATATTATTAACTCAAATTATCGGGTTCTGGAAGATCACTGGCAGATAGAGTTAGAAGAAGTTAAACGTTCTTCTGGAGAAGATGATACAGATTCCCCATAAATTCCTCGGTATTTCAGTGTTGATTCTGATTCTGGGCTGTGCCTCTACCACACCGGAACCGCCCCGGATTTCATCCTACGAAGAAGCAATAGAGGCGCTGCAGGATTCCGATGTGGATCTCCGTCTGGAGGCGGTCAGGTATTTTGGTGACAGCCGGAACATTCTCGCCATCCCTCTGATCGGTGAGCGGCTGAAAGATGAATCGGTCATGGTACGGATTGAGGCCACCCTGGCGCTGAATAACTACAATGACCCCAGAACCATTGAATATCTCCGGGGAGCACTTACCGATGAAGAAGAAGCCGTCCGTTTCTCCGCCGCTTCTTCTCTTTATGAACTGGGGGATTATTCCGGTGAAGACGCCCTGATTGAAGGGCTGAGCAGTGAACATGAAGATTTTCGTCTTCAGGCGTTGTTATTTCTGGGGAAGATGCGCTCCCGGTCCGCTATCCCGAAGATGATAAAACTGCTGAAAGATCCCCAGCCCCGAATCCGGTCCACTTCCGCCTACATACTCGGTCTATTCAAAGATCGAACCGCGCTCGGCCCCCTGATTGATACTATGAACGATCCCCAGGTTGATGTTCGTAGAGACTGCTGGGAGGCGGTTAAGACTATATCGGGGGAGGATCTGCCGTTTCAATATAACAATGATCCTCTTATCCGGGAGAGAGAACAGCGGGCGTGGAAGGAATGGCTTGAGATGGAGAGTGGGCAGTAGGGAAAAGAAAGTTTACGGTTGTCGGTTGACAGTTGACGGTGAAAAAGCCAACGAGGTTAGTATAGATATTCCCAGTTTTTAAATTTGTGTAATTCGTAGTTTAAAAAGTCGTCCAATCCGAAGCGAATCAATTAGTGTAAATTAGTGTAATTAGTGGACTGCAAAGGGGCCGAGGTAGGGGAAGAGAGGAAACAAATATTGAAAATTGTCGGCTATAATTTATGGAATAAGTCTAACTACCTCCGGATTGGATCTTATTCCCTCTCTCTGTTTCTTATTCTTTTTGCGGTCAGCGGTTGCGGGGATCGGGCGGAACGGACTTATAAACGTGGCCTGAAACTGGCCCGCCAGAAAAAGTTCGATCAGGCGGAGGTTGAGATCAGGCGTCTTATCAGGATGGACCCCGATAACGCTAAAGCTCATAACGCCCTCGGTCAGATCTATCGGGCTCAGAACCTCTATACCAAGGCGATCGAGGAACTGACTCTCTCGGTGGAGATGAGCAGTACCGATCCCGAACTCCCCTATAATCTGGGCTGTCTCTATCGTGATCTTGAGAATCTCCCGAGGGCCGCGGAATATTATCACCAGGCGTTAGAAATTGATCCCGGTTTCTCTCCTGCGCTCTACCGACTCGGGGCACTATATTCTGATAGGGGGGAATCGGTAAAAGCAGAGAAGTATTTCCGGGAATTCCTGGCCGGGGATCCGAATCGTCCCGCGCCGGGTCATAACAACCTGGGGGTACTATTCTGGAAGGCCGGCCGGCAAGATGAGGCTCGGGATGAATTTGAAGAAGCTCTGGAGGGTGAACCGGATCTCACCGCCGCGCTCTATAACTTCGGAATTGCCGCCCTCTCCCTTAACGGAGAAGACAAGGCGGGAATCAAAGCCCTGCTGGCTTATTTGAAAGCTTGTCCTCATGCCCGGGAGGGACCGGAACTCAAACGATTTCTCCTTCGGGCAGGCGCGGTTTCATCCTCTGATGCCGGAATCTTCTCCCGGGAAGACTACATTAACCGTGGCCGGGAATTTGAAGTTGCGGGCCAGTACCGGCCTGCGGTGAAGGAGTATCATCGTGCCCTTCGGCTGGATCCGGACTCAAGCGCCGCCCACTACCGGCTGGGGATAATCTACGATCGATATTTGGAAGATAAAGCTAATGCTATCCATCATTACGAGATATTCCTATCCGGAAATCGGCGTTCCTCTCATGCTCCGGAAGTGATCTCTCGATTGAAAGAGTTGCGTATAAAGATAGGTGTTGAGGCGCTTGAGGGAAAAGGGCTAATCCATACTCCATCTCCTTCTGCTGCTTCGACCCCGGGTCATTCGGATGCCTCCAGTACTCCGGTCTATACTGCCGACGATTTCCTCCGGGAAGGGAAAGAATGGATGGGAAGAGGGGATTCGCCCCGGGCTATAACCGCTTATCAACAGGCCCTCAAATTATCTCCCGATAACCCCCGGGCGTATCTCGGAATCGGGACTGTTTATCTGGCCCGGGGGGAATATGACGATGCCGTCTCCGCTCTGTTGAAAACACGTTCTCTGGACCGGACTCTGCCGGTCGATAAACTATTGATCCGGTCTTACCTCCGTCTCGGTGCCGGGGCGCTCTCGACCAAACAATTTAAAAAGTCGATCGAATATTATGAGAAAGCCCGGGCGGAAGGGGGCATAGAACAGGCGGAGGAAGGTCTGTGGAAGGCGTATCACGCCTGTTTCCGGGAGAGCTCTCAGGATGAAGACTATAAGGACGCTGCCGAGTATCTGCATTCCTGTCTGAAGCTTAAACCGGATGTGGCGGATGATTATCTGGCCCTCGGCGATCTATATACCGACAGACTGGGAGATAAGAGACAGGGCCGGCGATATTACGCTAAATATATTGAGCTCTCTCCCCGGGGGAAGGGAGCGGACCGGGTTGGGAAGATACTTGATCCATCCATATCCGACCAGAAGTTAGAACAAGATAAACCGGTTATTCCCAAGCCGGGTAAGTATTCAGCGGTTCAATATTACAACCGGGGAACAGCCTATCAGCGGTCGGGAGAGTATGAGGCAGCCCGGAAAGAATATCAGCGGGCGATCAACCTCAAGCCAAATTTTTATCAGGCCTACTACAACCTGGGTGTTCTATATAATAAAGAAGGTCAGCAGGATAAAGCTCTGGCCGCCTATAAGAAGACGGCCCGACTGAATCCGAACTTTGCCCGGGCTCAACTGGCGATCTTTAATCTCTATTACCATCATTATAAGATGAAAAATCTCGCTCGCCCCTACGCGGAGAGGTATGTCAAACTGGCCCCCGGGACCAAGCAGGCGGGGGAACTGTCTAAATGGCTGAAAAGATAATATGGGGAATGGAGAAAAGAAAGTTGACGGTTGTCGGTTGACAGTTGACGGTGAAAAAGCCAACAAAGTTAGTATAAATATTCACAGTTTTTAAATTCGTGTAATTCGCGAAATTCGTAGTTCAAAAAGTCGTCCAATCCGAAGCGAATTAATTAGTGTAAATTAGTGTAATTAGTGGACTGAAAAGGGGCCGAGGTAGGGGGAGGCGGAAAGACTGAACATCGAACGTCGAACGCTCAACTTCGAACGTCGAACGAAAAGACCACAATAATAAATCTGATTAATTCGTGTAATCTGTGGACAAAGAGAGGTTGAGGCAGGGGATTAATCATTTGATATATAGCCGGAGTTATGAATAAAAAAAGTTATATTAAGATATTCCGGAGCGGATTGTTTATCGCTCTCCTCTCTCTTCTGTCTATTGGCTGCGGCCGTGATCCGGCGGAAGAAGCGGATGGGGTTCTGGTTCCTGACCATATCGGGAAAGCCCAGGTTTTTTACCATCAGGGGAATTATTCCGCGGCGGTTGAGATGTATCATAAGGCGCTGGAATTGGATCCGGATAACGCCTCTACCTATCTGCAGCTTGGGATTATCTATGATGACAATCTCAAGGATGAAGAAGAGGCAGTCTATTATTATAATCAGTTTTTAATCAGAGAGCCTGATTCTGATAAGGCTAAACGGGTTCGGGGCTGGATCAACAAGAGTACTGAAATGATCGAAGAGGGGAATGGGAAGGAAGGACCCGGTATGCCCAGGCCAGGCACCAGTCCTCCATCGGTTATCCGTCCATCGGCTGCTCTTCTGCCGACCCCTGCGGAGATTATCCCGTCAGTCTCCGCGGAGGAGAACCTGCCTGAATCTGCTCAGGATGTAGAAGTAAATTATTACACGGTTAAGTCGGGGGATACCTTGGCCGGGATTGCCGAAAAAGTTTATAATGACCGGACCGCCTGGAGACGGATTTACCAGGCTAACCGTGATAAACTCGCCAACCCTAACGCGCTTCAGGTTGGTCAGAAAATAATCATCCCGGCTAAACGTGATCGAGCGGTAATAGATATATAGATGGGATAAAATCTAAATTCCAAGTAATAAGTTCCAAATTGAGGTATGACGATTAGAGTAGAAAGTAATCAGTAAATAGTGATCAGTAATCAGTCCGCCTGACCGGGTAACGGAACCAACTGATCACTGGTTACTGATAACCGATAACCTGAGTATTTATATGAGTCTTTTAAGAAAATTTTTTGGTACCAAATTTGATCGGGACCGCAAGAAACTCCAGCCGATAGTTGACGAGATTAACCGGTTGGAAGAAGAGTATCAGAACCTCTCCGATCAGGGTGTTGGGAAGAAGAGCGATGAGTTCCGGGCGCGGTTTAATGACCGGACCGAATCGTTTCGTCTCCGTCTGGATGAGATTAAAAGCTCTCTGTCGGAAGATATCTCCGCCGAAGAAGAGGATGATCTGCGGACCGAAGAGAGACAGTTGATCGGGCGGTTGAGAGAGGAAGAGAAGGCTGCCCTGGATGATCTCCTTCCCGAGGCTTTTGCGCTGGTGAAAAATGTCTGCCGGAGATTGATGGGAAGAAGCATGGATGTCTGTGGTCAGGAGATCACTTGGGAGATGATTCCTTTCGATGTCCAGTTGATCGGGGCGATAGTTCTTCACCAGGGCAAGATTGCCGAGATGGCGACCGGGGAGGGGAAGACCCTGGTGGCCACCATGCCGCTCTATCTCAACGCGCTCTCCGGCAAGAGTGTCCATCTGATCACAGTTAATGATTATCTGTCCCGCCGGGACCGGGAATGGATGGGGCCGGTATATGAACTTTTGGGGGTTACGGTGGGATGTCTCCAGGGGGGAATGTCACCGCCGGAGAAACGCGAGGCTTACGGGGCCGAGATCACTTACGGCACCAATAATGAATTCGGTTTCGATTATCTCCGCGACAATATGGCGGTTCACGCGGAGGGACAGGTCCAGCGAAAATATCATTACTATGATAAGGAAAAGGATGTCCTCCAGCGGGGGCATTATTACGCCATTATAGATGAGGTGGACAGTATTTTGATCGATGAAGCCCGGACCCCGCTGATCATCTCCGGACCGGTTACCGTCTCAACCCACAAGTTTAAAGAAGTCATGCCCCGGATGAAGGAACTGGCCCGGAAACAGGCCATGCTCTGCAACCGGTTATTTAAGGAAGGAAAGGATCTTCTGGAATGTGGGGGAGAGGGAGACAAGGAAGAAGCTTATCGAAAGTTCTATCAGGTGAAAAAAGGCGCTCCCATCCATAAACAGATGATGAGGCTGATTGAAAAGCCGGAGATCAGGAAATTACTCCAGAAGAATGAGACCGAACTGGACTCAAAGTCCAAACAATCTCCCCGGGTCGAGGAGGGGAGGGCGCTCCGGGAAGACCTTTTCTTTACCATCAATGAGCGCGCCCATGAGATCGATATCACCGAGAAAGGCCATACCGTGCTCTCCCCCGATGATCCGGATGAGTTTATATTGCCGGACTTCCTGGTTGTCCGGCAGGAGATAGAGGAAGATACCACCCTGCCCGCTGATGAGAAGAAACGGCGGCTCCACTACCTGGAGGAAGAAGTAAATTTAAAGAGCGAGAAGATTCATAATGCCCTCACCTCACTCCGGGCGCTGGCTCTCTTCGAGAAGGATGTGAATTATGTCATCAATGACAATCAGGTTGTTATCGTAGATGAGTTTACCGGCCGATTGATGGAGGGGAGGCGTTACAGTGATGGATTGCACCAAGCGTTGGAAGCCAAGGAAGGGGTCAGGATCGAGCGGGAGACCCAGACCCTGGCCTCGGTTACTATTCAGAACTATTTTCGGATGTATGAAAAACTCTCCGGGATGACCGGTACCGCCGAGACTGAGGCGGTTGAATTCGATAAGATATATAAACTGGATGTGGTGGTTATTCCCACCAACCGGCCGATCGCCCGTGTAAATCATAATGACAAGATATATAAGACCAGGAACGAGAAGTATAAGGCGGTGATTGATGAGATTCAGGAATGTTACCGCTGTGGGCAGCCGGTTCTGGTCGGGACGGTTACGGTAGATACCTCGGAGGTCTTGAGCCGTCTCCTGAAGAGAAGGAAGGTTCCTCATAATGTACTGAATGCCCGTTATCACCAGCAGGAAGCCGATATTATCTCCCGGGCCGGCCAGCCCGGCACTGTAACTATCTCCACCAATATGGCCGGCCGGGGAACCGATATCAAGCTGGGGAAAGGGGTGGTGGAGATGGGGGGGCTGCATATTATCGGGACCGAACGGCACGAAGCCCGGAGGATTGATCTCCAGCTCCAGGGCCGGGCCGCCCGTCAGGGCGATCCGGGATCATCCCGGTTCTATCTCTCCCTGGAGGATGACCTAATGCGTCTCTTCGGTTCGGACCGGATCGCCGGAATCATGAGCAAGATGGGGCTGGAGGAGGGTGAGGAGATGACCCATCCTCTCTTAACCCGGGCTATTGTTACCGCCCAGAAGAGAGTGGAGGGGCATAACTTCTCGATCCGGGAACAGGTCCTCAAATATGACGATATTATCAATAAGCAGCGGGAAGAGATCTACGCGTTCAGGAATAATATTATCGACAGTTCCCATCCCCGCCGGGGGATTATAACGATTATTGAAGAAGTAGTTGAGGAGAAGGTAATCGTCTACTGCCCGGAAGGTATCCCCCCCGAGGAATGGAACTGGCAGGCTCTGGGGTCTTGGATCAGCAGTACCTTCCCCATCCATATCGATCCCGAGAAATGGGGGAAAGAGGATGATCTGAATCCGGAGAAGGCTGTCGCGCGGGTGATGGAGATGGTCAACCGGATCTATGACTTCAAAGAGGAGTATGAAGGGGAAGAGAATATGCGTCAGCTGGAGAAGCTGGTCGTATTGGGTGTAATCGACCGCCTCTGGCAGGAGCACCTCTACGCGATGGACGATCTCCGTCAGGGCATCTCGCTCCGCGCCCATGCCCAGATTGATCCATTGATCGCTTATAAACAGGAGAGTTTCAAGATGTTCTCGGAGATGGAGAACAACCTGAAGCAGAAGGTAGCCGCCAATATATTCCGGAGTTCCATCCGTCCGCCGGTTGAGAGTATGCCGGAACGGTTTGTCCATGAGCAGGTCCGGGCCTTTGGTCGTAACCTCCCCGCTCCGCCCCCCTCACCGGGGTCGGCCCCGATGGGATCTCCTCCCGGACTGCCGCCCGGGGTTCCGCCGCCTGCCCCTGGCTCGGGACCACAGGTAACCGTTCGCCGGGATGGGAAGAAGACCGGCCCCAACGATCCCTGTCCCTGCGGGTCCGGCAAGAAGTTCAAGAAGTGCTGCGGCAGATAAAATATTCTTCGAAAAATTTATCTGTTTATCCTATCCTGACCCTATTCGAAAACGTATCCCATTGTCCCGATAATTATTAATGAAAAAAACCGGGATCCCGATGGATATCGGGAAATCAAGCTAATTTAAACCACGAAGGACACGAAGATCACGAAGGTTTTCAAAAGCCAGCTAGAGCTTAAATATTTCTCAACTATTCTTCGTGTTCTTCGTGGTTAATCACTTCGTTGTTACAGATAAAATATTAAAAATACCTTTTTGAGTAAGGCCTATCACGGAATTCATCCCGACTCTATAATCCTCAAAATGACAAAGAGCACTATAAAAAATATCGGGTTGGCCTTATTGAGTGGAGTTCTTCTCCTGCTGCCGTTTCTTAATTTCTCACTATCTCCTCTGGCCGGGGTCGCCCTGATTCCTCTGATCATGGTATGCGTTGGCCGGCGGCCAGGGGAAGGAGCTCTGCTTGGATTCCTGGCCGGGATTATCTTCGGCTATGGCGGGATGTTCTGGCTGGCCCGGGTAACCCCGGGTGGATATGGCGTTCTGGGCGGATACCTGGCATTGTACGTTGCGGCATGGGCGGGGTGGATCAGTTGGCTCTCAATCAGGAGACGGGGATGGATCTGGTGGGCGGCTCCGGCCGGATGGGTGGCACTGGAATATCTCAGGACCTATCTTTTTACCGGTATCCCCTGGAACCTCCTGGGAATCAGTCAGGTTAAGGTTCTCCCTCTGATCCAGATCGCCTCGATAACCGGTGTTTATGGGGTGTCATTTCTGGTGGTGCTGGTAAATTCCGTACTGGCGGGCCTCTGTCTTTCATTCTTATCCTCCGGATCGAGCGTCCGTCATCGGCGGAGCGGACGATTGATACCTTTGCTTGCCGCGGGAGCGATTATCCTGGGAACTCTGATCTATGGGTTCCGGAGTTTGAATGAGAGTGATGTTTCCTCTCCGGACGCGGAACCGCTGGCGATTACTCTGGTTCAAGGAGGAATTCTTCAGGAGTTGAAATGGAAACCGTCTTTGGCCTCGGCTCATTTTAAGACTTATCTTGAATTGAGTCGGGATGCTCTGAAGGCCGGATCGGATCTGGTCCTTTGGCCCGAATCGGCCCTGCCTTTTTACCTGGAGCATCATCCCTCGATCCAGAGGGTCCTCTCTAACCTGGCAAATGAAGGAGATGCCTATCTCTTGATCGGGGGAGATTACCGATCAAAGACAGCTCCATTACAGTATTTTAACAGCGCCTATTTTTTTACCCCGAACGTCTCGGGATGGGAGAGGTATGACAAGACTCATCTGGTGCCGTTTGGTGAATATACCCCATTAAAGAAGTTCCTGCCGTTTGTCAGCGCCGTGGTCCCCTGGGAAGAAGATTTTTCCGCCGGAGATGAGTTGATCCTCTTTAATCTCACCCGTTCCATTGATGGTTCATCCCGGGTTTTACGATTGGGGACATTGATCTGTTTCGAGGATATATTTCCCGGACTGGTCAGGGAGATGGTTTCAAAAGGTGCCGGACTATTAATAAACCTGACCAATGATGCCTGGTACGGGCGGACCATCGCCCCTTACCAGCACGCCTACTTATCTTTATTCCGGGCGGTGGAGAATCGGATCTACCTGGTCCGCGCCACCAATACCGGCTACTCATGTATAATTGATCCCCATGGACGGATAGTAGGGGAGGTGGTAGACAAAACCGGAGAATCGCTCTTCATCTCAGACTGGGCCACAATAACAATATCCCCAACGCCCGCCGGATCATTCTACACCAGATGGGGAGATATATTCAGCTGGCTCTGCATTAGCATTGCATTAGCCGCTTCTTTAGGAGCAGGATGTTGTAGCCGCGGTCGCTGACCGCGGAAGCCCAGGCCGGGGTCAACGACACCGGCTACAGGGGAAAACTAGTCGAAGTTGTAGCCGCGGTCGCTGACCGCGGAAACCCCAGTATTAATAGGGGTCTTAATAGGAGAAAATCAGATGAGTGGAGAAATTTATGATCGGTTGAAAGAGATTAAGGAACGTTATGCTCGGATGCGGGGGTATCTTTGACCTTGCTACATTGAAAGATAGATTGGCGGAACTGGAGAATGAGATGGGACAGGCTGGGTTCTGGGATCATAAGGAGCTGGCCCAGAAATTGGTCCAGGAACTAAAGAGAACCAAGGAACTGGTTGAGCCGTGGGGGATGCTGGAATCGGAGATTGTTGATCTGGAAGAGATAATTGAATTGGCCGGTGAGGATGAGAGCCTGGCCGATGAAGTTGCCGTAGAGGTGACCGGTCTGGAGGAAAAGCTCAATCATCTTGAGTTCAGTGTTATCCTCTCTCGTCCTGAAGATTCCAAGACGGCTATTCTCAGTATTCAAGCGGGCGCGGGGGGGACCGAATCCTGTGACTGGGCAGAGATGCTCTGGAGGATGTATACTCACTGGTGCGAAGAGAAAGAGTATTCAGTCAAAGTGATCGCGCTGGCCCCCGGTGAAGAGACCGGAATCAAGAGCCTGACCGCGGTCATCGATGGAAGTTACGCGTTCGGTTACCTGAAATCCGAGCGTGGTGTTCATCGGCTGGTCCGGATATCGCCGTTCGACTCACAGAGCCGCCGCCATACTTCATTTGTCTCGGTTGACATTGTTCCGGAGGTGGGTGATGAGATTGAAGTTGTGATTGAAGATAAGGATCTCAGAATAGATACCTATCGTTCATCGGGAGCGGGAGGCCAGCATGTGAACGTAACCGACTCCGCGGTACGGATAACTCACATCCCCACCGGAGTAGTTGTCCAGTGCCAGAATGAGCGCTCCCAGCACAAGAACCGGGCGATAGCGCTCAAGGTGCTGAAATCACGCCTCTACCAGCTGGAACTGGCGGCCCGGAAGAAGAAGCTGGCCGATCATTATGATAAGCAGAAGAAGATTGAATGGGGAAGCCAGATCCGGTCTTATGTCTTCCAGCCCTACACGATGGTCAAGGATCATCGAACCGGATTGACGATAGGGAATATAAAAAAAGTGATGGACGGGGATATTGATCCGTTTATCCTGGAGTACTTAAAGATAAACTGTGCTCCGGAGTCCGGTGCCGGTACCAGGTAGATGGACCGATTCAATAATTTGCTTCGTGAATTTCGGCGGATCGTGTATAAAATGAGACAATAGATTAGTAAATTAGCAAGATGGCGTTAGCTTCAGTGTACTTTCACTAAGTTAGCGCCGAAGGCGTTAACTTATGAATGAATTGAAAGAACAGAGACTGAAGAAATTAAAAGAACTATCTGATCTGGGTATCAGGCCCTTCGGCGGTCGTTTCGACCGGAGAGATACAGCAGCCGATTGTCATGATGGATACCTGGAAGGAAAAGAGATGACGGTCGCGGGCCGGCTGACAGCTATCCGGGGCCATGGGAAGACCGTCTTCTGTGATCTCCGTGATTCCAGCGGGAAGATCCAGCTCTACATCCGTCGGGATAATCTCGGCGACGATGCTTTTGCCGTTATCAAGCTCCTGGATCTGGGGGATATCGTGGGAGTAGAGGGGACTCTCTTTACCACCCATAAAGGTGAGATCAGCATTCTGGTCAGCAAGCTGACCCTCTTAAGTAAAGCGCTCCAGCCGCTTCCGGAGAAATGGCATGGATTGAAAGACCGCGAGATTCGTTACCGGAAGCGTTATCTAGATCTGATCGTGAATGAAGATGTGAAGGATCTTTTCCGCCGCCGCTCCCGGATTATCCGGGAGATCAGAAGATTTCTGGAAGAGAGGGGTTTTCTTGAAGTGGAGACTCCGATGATGCAGGTGATCCCGGGCGGCGCGGCGGCGCGGCCGTTTGAGACATTCTATACCGCGCTCAATAGTAAGATGTATCTCCGGATCGCTCCGGAGCTCTATCTGAAACGGCTCCTGGTCGGTGGATTCGAGAAGGTCTATGAATTGAACCGGAACTTCAGAAATGAAGGCCTCTCCCGCAAGCATAATCCCGAGTTCACCATGCTCGAGATCTATGAGGCCTACGGAGATTGCCGGACGATAATGGAACTGGTTGAAGCATTGGTGACCCAGGTCGCCGAAGCGTCCGATTGCGGACTTCGGATCGAGCACGGGGAGAATGTAATCGACCTTAAACGTCCCTGGCGCAGGGTAAAGTATCGTGACCTGATATGTGAATACATGAAAGATCCGGATTGGTTTGCCCATTCCCCGGCAGAGATGGTTGCTTCCGCAGCGGATCTGGAATTGGATATCTCCGATAAGATGCTCCCGGGAGAGATCACCCATGAGATCTATGAGAAGTGTATCGAACCCGGTCTGATCCAGCCAACCTTTGTTCTTGACCTGCCGGCGGAACTTGTCCCGCTGGCAAAATCCCGCGAAGACGATTCAACCCTGGTTGATGTCTTTGAACTGGTGGTCAACGGATCCGAGTTGGCACCGGGATATTCCGAGCTGAATGATCCGATTGAGCAGCGTCGGAGATTTCAATTACAGGCGGGCCGGAGTGATCCGGCAGGTGAGGATCTCCCGGAAGAGGGCGGAAAGATCGACGAAGAATTCCTGGCCGCCATGGAGACGGGCATGCCCCCGGCCGGCGGTACCGGGATCGGAATAGATCGTCTGGTAATGATCTTAACCGGGGCGAGCAGTATTAGGGATGTTATCTTGTTTCCCCAGCTGCGACCGAAGATAGATAGAAAAGAAGAAAGAATAACGAAACCAGAATGATGAACATCGAACTTCGAACGCCCAACTTCGAACGTCGAATGACAAAGCCGCGGCGAGGAATAAAAAGAAAAAGCGAATAACGAACCGCAGAATATCTAATATCGAATTTCGAAGGAAAAGAAGCCAAAGCGAGGCAACTTCGACATTCGGAGTTCGGTGTTCGATATTCGATATTCGATATTCTCCTTTAATTGGGGCCGAGGTAGGGGTGATTAGTCATTCACCATTCGTCATTTGGATTTCATTCTGGTTTAGTCATTCGGGTTTAGTCATTTGACACGTTGATATGCCCCAAGATATTTGATTAGTTAATATCAGGAAATAAATTCGATAGAAATATTAAGGTAATAATCTCTATGCTTCCTTTCACAATATGGTCAAGTCTTCGGTTTATGAGGGTGAGAGGCAAGGAGTCATTTGTCTCCGTGATTACGGTAATCTCTGTCACCGGAGTGGCGGTGGGGGTAATGGCTCTGATGGTGGTGATGTCGGTGATGAGCGGATTTGACCGGGAACTGAAGGAGAAGTTCCTCGGTATATACGGCAACGTGGTGGTTACCTCCTCCTCCCTGATATATAATTATCCGGAACGGGCTGAGACTATCAAGTCAGTTCCCCGGGTTACCGCGGTAGCACCGTTTATAGCGGGGCAGGTTATCATCCGAACCAGGAACCGTGCCCTGGGGGTTAATCTCCGCGGTATCGACCAGGATCTGGAGGTCGGGGTCAGCAGGTTGGGAGAGTATACAACTGAAGGGAGCCTCGATTTGGAAGGTGATGGGATTGTGCTCGGGGCCCAGTTCGCGAGGATCTGTCGGCTCCGGGTTGGTGACAGGGTGATTGTGATATCTCCCGGGGAGGGGCTGTTGCCGGGTGCCGCCGGGGCGGAGCGGAAGAAGCTGACGGTTAACGGAATATTTAAATCCGGAATGGCCCAGTATGACATGGAACTGGCCTATGTCAGCCTTGATACCGCCCAGGAACTCTTTGACCTGGGGATCGGTTTCAATGGCCTGAGTATTAAGATTGACGATGTTGAATACGCCCACGCGGTTAGAAATCAGATCGCGGAGCTATTGCCGCCTCCCCGGTATCATGTCCGGAGCTGGATGGAGCTGAACGCGCCGCTCTTTGCCGCTATCCAGGTCGAGAAGAACCTGATGTTCATCATTGTGATGATGATTACGGTGGTGGCGGCTCTAAATATTGCCAGTACCCTGATCGTCTCGGTAAAAGAGAAGACCAAGACGATCGGGATATTCAAGGCTCTGGGGGCAACCGAAGCTAGAATCAGAAATATATTTACCCTTCAGGGGGTATTGATCGGTCTCCTCGGTACCGTTGTCGGCTGCGGCGCCGGGTTAATCCTGATCGCCAATATTAACCGGGTAGCTGACTTTATCTCCGCGCATTTCGGGATCGAGGTCTTTCCTCCCGATGTTTATTATTTTGATTCAATTCCGGCCCGGATTAATATCAGTGAGACAGCGATCATAGTCGGCTGCGCGCTCTTGATCAGTATCCTGGCCTCCATCTATCCGGCCTGGAAGGCGGCCCGAATGGAGCCGGTGGATGCTTTGAGGTATGAATAAGAGAAGTGCCTAAAGTTGGAAGTGCCTAAAGTAGAAAAAAGTTATAAGTGCCTAAAGTGCGCTAAAGTGCCTAAAGTTGTTGCCTTGCCCGGCAAGGATCGTTTCTCATGGTTCTTAGCAAAAGCTGGTCCAGGAGCATCGATCATAAAGGTTTGATAATTGAGCTTGTCAGATCCATGCTTGTAACGAGTCGTTGTAGCCGCGGTCGCTGACCGCGGAAACCAAGCGAAAGCGAATAACTTTTCCTATCCGCCATAGCTTTAGCGACGGAGGAAGGCACTTCAGAACATTGCTCGAGTTGAATCGAAGGCTAAGTTTTAAAATGAAGCAAGATAACACAAATATAGATCTATTGGTGGCGGAAGGGATTACCAAGGTTTACCGGGTGGGGAGGAAGGAACTGCCGGTATTGAAGGGGATTGATCTGACTATCAAGGATGGGGAGATTTCTGTTCTGGTTGGACCATCAGGGGCGGGAAAGAGTACCCTTATGCATATCCTGGGCGCATTGGATACGCCCACGTCCGGCCGGGTGATCTTCGCTGGAGATGATATCTTTCGGCTCGGAAAACGGGCTCGAGCCCGGTTGAGGAATGAGAAGATCGGTTTTATATTTCAGTTTTTTCATCTCCTGCCCGAGTTCAAAACCTGGGAGAATGTTATTATCCCCTGTCGGATACAGGGACGAATGGAGCGGGGCGGGAGGAAGAGATTACGGGATCTCTCCGCTTCTATCCTGGAGCAGGTCGGCATGGTTGGCCGGATGGATCATTATCCGTCCCAGTTATCGGGCGGGGAGAAGCAGCGGGTGGCGATTGCCAGGGCACTGGTGAATGATCCAACCATCATCTTCGCGGACGAACCGACCGGGAACCTTGACTCAAATACCAGCAGCGCACTGTTGGAACTCTTTCAGCGGATCCACGCGGATACGAAGAAGACATTTGTCCTGGTATCGCACGACCAGCAGGTCGCCCGATGGGCTCCCCGGGTCATCCGTATCAGGGATGGGGTGTTGGAAGAAAAATAAGTGCCTTAAGTGCCTAAAGTTGGAAGTGCCTAAAGTTGTTTGCTTTCGCCCGGCTTTTTCAGCTGAGGCCGTGAGGCGAAGGCGACAACTTTAGGCACTTAAGCGCACTTTAGGCACTTATAACTTTTAAAAAAGGGGGATTTCATGCAAATATATATCAGTGGTGAGTTTTTTGAAAAAGAGGATGCTAAAATATCGGTCTTCGATCACGGGCTTCTTTATGGGGATGGCGTCTTCGAAGGAATCAGAGTTTACTCTAACCGGGTATTTAGACTTGATGAACATCTGGAGAGACTGTATGAATCAGCCAAAGCGATCGACCTGTCTATCCATATGCCGCCCGAGAAATTGAAAGAAGCTGTCCTGGAGACGGTTCATCGCAACGAGATGCCTAATTCCTATATTCGCCTGATCATTACCCGTGGAGTGGGAGATCTGGGCCTGAACCCCTACACATGTAAAACTCCCGGGATTATTATTATTGTTGATAAGATCGCGCTCTATCCTCCGGAGGTATATGAAAAGGGATTGACTCTGGTCACGGTAGCTACCCAGCGTAATCTTCCGGAAGCGGTTAATCCCCGGATTAAATCCCTTAACTACCTCAACAATATTCTGGCCAAGATCGAAGCTATCAATGCCGGGGTGGAAGAGGCGATTATGCTGAATTCATTCGGCCTGGTCTCCGAGTGCGCCGGAGACAACATCTTCGCGATCCGCAAGGGGGTCCTGATAACACCATCAATCAGCATGGGTGTTCTGGAGGGGATCACCCGGAATGTAGTGATAGAGTTTGCGCGGGAAAAAGATATTGAAGTTAAACAGATCGTATTGACCCGGTATGATCTCTTCATTGCCGATGAGGTTTTCCTGAGCGGATCCGCCGCTGAGATTGTTCCGGTAATAAAGATTGACGGTCGGGTGATCGGCGACGGAAAACCGGGGAAGATGACCCGTGATTTCATGAAGGAATATCACCAACTGGTAAATGCCTGACCGTATATTATTTTTTTACGATCTTCAACAGACTTAAACCTAAATTGAGCGATTTTATGCGGCGAACTGCACCAATCTTATGGTCTGCCCCGCAAGTATGCGGGATCTCCGCTACGCTATGACACTAGGTTGCAAAAATACTCGTTCGCATTTATTAATGCGTCTGCGTTTTTTGCAACCGATGCAGCCTCATAATCTTAGCACATTTCACAAGTCCGCCAGAGTGTTTGTGCTCGCATCCCGATTATTTCGGGGCATCCCGAACTTGATTCGGGGCTTTAGCGACGGCTGATCCGCAATAATTGCTCAACTTAGGTTAAACTATCTTTAACATTTTTTCTACAGCGTCTTTGTCTTTTAACGGACTTCAACGGTCTTCAACGTTTTTTATCTTCAACGTCCTTATTTTTCAACGTTAGCGCCGCAGGCGCTAAATTCAAATGATCTGTCAGATCTGTCATAAAGAAGAAGCCACCGTTCACTTTACCGAGATCATTGATAGTAAAGTAAACGAACTGAACCTCTGCAAGAAATGTGCGGAGAAGAAAGGGATTGCCTTGACCGTATCCGATGCCTTCTCCGAGTTTATCAGTGGTATGGCCGGTGATCAGGCTCAAACCGAGGATGATGGCCTATGTTGTTCGCGTTGCGGCTTAACTTTCAAGGAACTACGCCAGGGGGGGCGTCTTGGCTGCGGGGAATGCTATACGACTTTTGAAGCCAGTCTCAGCGCTCTGATAAAAAATATTCAAAAAGGCCCGAAGCATATAGGTAAAAGCCCGCCCGGTTTTAAGAAGGAAGTAAGCCCGAAAATCGTCCCAACACCCCGGGAGGAGGAGAGCAGCAAGAAAGAGGAGATGGATAAGGAGGTGTCGATCGAGGAATTAAGGGCCAAGATCAAAGCCGCCATTGCCGTCGAAGAGTACGAGAAAGCCGCCCACCTCCGGGACTGGATAAAGGACCTGGAATCCAAACAGCACGACAAATAATTAGATATTGTATTACCTGAATATTGGTACTTATTCAAATGGTGTTAGCTTCAATGCTTTTTCTTTAATTTAGGTTTGAATTAGCGCCGCAGGCGATAACTTATTATGGAACTGGAATATCTATTAACGAATATTGCTCCCTGGCTGACCGGCGACGGTCCGGAGGCGGATATTATCCTCTCCAGCCGGATTCGCTTGGCCCGTAACCTGAAAGGATTTAACTTCCTCCGTAAGACGGATGAAGCGAGCCGCCGTGAAATTCTCGGTCTTATCCATGGAGTGATTGATAAAGTATCCACTCTGTCAGGAGCGGTGGTAGTGGAACTCGAAGGGCTGCCGGACCTGGATCGGTTATTTTTAATGGAACGGCATCTGATCAGTCGGGAATTATCCCCGGATTATCAAGGCTCTGTAATTATCGGCCATCAAGAGATTATAAGTTTGATGATCAATGAGGAAGACCATCTCAGGATCCAGATTATCCGGTCCGGAATGAGTCTCTCCCGCTGCTGGGATGAGATTCAGAAAGTTGATGCTGAGTTGGAGAAATTTCTGGAGTATGAGTATTCTCCAGTCTATGGATATCTTACCGCCTGTCCGAGTAACGTTGGAACCGGCATGCGGGCATCGGTGATGATCCACCTCCCGGCTCTGGTTCTTCATAAACAGATTGATAAAATAGTCCAGACGGTAGGCAAACTGGGGTTGGCGGTCCGTGGGATTAACGGTGAGGGGTCTCAGGCTACCGGTAATATGTTTCAGATCTCCAATCAGTCCACTCTGGGAAAATCTGAAGAAGATATCCTGGGGGATCTGGAGAAGATTATCAGTAAGATTATCGTCCATGAACGGAATGGCCGCCGGGTATTGCTGGAGAGTCAATTACTTCGAATAGAAGACCAGATCTACCGGGCCCTCGGCATCCTTAATAACGCCCGGCTGATCACCAGCGAAGAGACGATAGATCTTTTATCAGCGTTGAGGATGGGGGTTGATCTCAAGGTGCTGGAGACGATCACCCGCGGAACTGTAAATCAGCTTTTCTTATATACCCAGCCGGCCCATCTGCAGAAACTGGCCGGTTCCGCCCTGGATGCCACAAAACGCGACGCGCTCCGGGCGAAACTGATCCGGGACAAGATAGAAAAAAAAGGGTGTTAGACTTTACGAGAAATGGTATTTCGGAAATTTTCCCTGGAACAACGGAGTGATTAACCACAAAGATCACGAAGATCACGAAGAATAATTGAGAAAAAAGAATAAGTATTTTCCCAAAAGTTCTTCGTGATCTTCGTGTCCTTCGTGGTTTAAATAGCTATTTATTATAACGAAGGAGTAAATTCATGTTTGAACAATTCACACCAAGAGCGCGGCAGGTTATTCTCCTGGCTCGCAAGGAAGCGGACCGTTTCAATCATAATTATATCGGTACTGAGCATATTCTGCTGGGGATGGTAAAGCTAGGAGAGGGGGTCGCGCTGGATGTGCTCCGGGAGATGGGGGTTGATTTCGAGACTCTTTGGCGCGAAGTTGAGCGGGCGGTGGGGAGTGGACCGGAGACTAAAGTGATCGGAGAAGTTCCCCTGACCGTCAAAGCCAGACGGGTCATTGAGTTGTCGTTGGCTGAAGCAAAAAATCTGAAGCATAGTTATATCGGAACCGAGCATCTCCTGCTGGGTTTGATCAAAGAGGGGGAGGGCGTTGCCGCCCAGGTCCTGAATAACCTGGGGGTCGATCTGGAGGAGACCAGGAAGAGAATTCTGATCAAGCTGAAGGCGGACTATTCTCCCTCGGCTCAGAAGGCCGCGGCGGGAAAGAAGAAGGCTACCAAGACCCCGGCCCTGAACGCGTTCGGACGTGATCTAACGGAACTGGCCAGAACCGGGAAGCTTGATCCCATCATCGGGCGGGAGATCACGATCGAAAGGGTTAGCCAGATATTATGCCGGCGGACCAAGAATAATCCGGTCCTGATCGGTGAAGCGGGGGTAGGCAAGACCGCGATTGTGGAGGGGATAGCTCAGAAAATTGTTGCCGGAGAGGTTCCGGAAATCCTGCGGGAGAAGAAGCTGATAACACTGGATCTGGTCCTGATGGTGGCCGGGACCAAGTACCGGGGTCAGTTTGAGGAACGTATGAAAGCGGTAATGGACGAGATCAGACGGACCAAGAATGTTCTGCTCTTTATCGACGAACTTCATACGATCGTCGGCGCCGGCGGCGCCGAAGGCGCGATGGACGCTTCCAATATCTTGAAACCGGCACTCTCCCGGGGAGAGATCCAGTGTATCGGGGCCACTACATTGAATGAGTACCGAAAGTATATCGAGAAGGATGCCGCTCTGGAACGGCGTTTCCAGGTCATCCGGGTCGAACCCAACACGGTTCAGGAGAGCATCGAGATTCTCAAGGGGCTTCGGAAGAAGTACGAAGAACACCATAACGCCGTTATCTCCGATGAGGCGATAACGGCGGCCGCAGAGATGTCGGACCGTTATCTCCCCGGGCGCTACCTGCCTGATAAGGCGCTTGATTTGATTGACGAAGCTGCCGCCCGGGTCCGGATCGAGGTTATGACCAGGCCGCCGAAACTGAATAAAATCGAAGAGAAGGTGAAGAAACTCAGCAAGAGAAAAGAAGCCGCGGTAAAAAAACAGAACTTTGAGCAGGCCGCGAAACTGCGGGACGCGGAGAAGAAAGCGCAGGAGCGGTGGGATACCGAGCTGGCGAAATGGAAAAAAACCGGAGCGGTCCGGAAGGTGACCGTCGGGGAAGAGGAGGTGGCACAGATTCTCTCCCGGTGGACCGGAATTCCGGTCTCCCGGATGGAGGAAGAAGAGACGGAGAAGCTGCTGAGGATGGAGGAGGAGATTCACCGGAAAGTAGTTGGTCAGCATGAGGCGATTGCCGCGATCTCCCGTTCTCTGCGTCGTTCCCGGGCTAATCTCAAGGATCCCCGGCGTCCGATCGGGTCCTTTATCTTTCTCGGCCCGACCGGTGTGGGCAAGACATATCTGGCCCGTTCCCTGGCCGAGTTTATGTTCGGCCAAGAAGACGCCCTGATCCAGCTAGATATGTCGGAGTATATGGAGAAGTTTGCCGTCTCCCGGATGGTTGGTTCTCCCCCCGGATATATCGGATACGAGGAAGGGGGACAGCTGACCGAGCAGGTCCGCCGCCGTCCTTACTCGGTGGTCCTTTTTGATGAGGTGGAGAAAGCCCACCCCGAGGTGATGGGTATCCTCCTTCAGATATTGGAGGAAGGCACTCTGACCGATAATTGGGGGAGAGCGGTGGATTTCCGTAATACTGTGGTTATTATGACCTCAAATGCCGGCGCCGATCGGCTTCAGAAAGAAGGCGCGCTGGGATTCGGGGCCCGGGGTTCAGGTCCGGAGCATAAGGAGATCAAATCATCGGTGATGGCGGAACTTAAGAGGATATTCAAGCCGGAGTTTTTAAACCGGGTTGACGAGACCATTGTCTTCCACCAGCTCAGCAAGTCTGATCTGATTAAGATCCTGGATATCCAGATGAAGGAGATCGGGGGCCGTCTTGAGGACCGGAGGATAACTCTGGAATTGACAGGTCCTGCCAAGGAATACCTGGTCGACAAGAGTTATGATGAAACCCTCGGCGCCCGTCCGCTCCGCCGATCACTGGAGCGGTATCTGGAAGATCCGTTGGCCGAGCAGATCTTAAGAGGGGATATTACCAACGGCGTTAAGGTCAAAGTCGGGACCAAGAACGGAGAGTTGACATTTACCTCCACGCCTGAAAAGGATTAGTCGCGGGATTTGAGGCCATAAGAGTTATACAAAAACGAAATAGTACAGTGAATTTACCAAAATACATGACCGTTAAGCGCAATTTTTCTGACACTACCAAGAAGAACGCAATCGTAAGAAATCTCCAAATGAATGCGAGAGATAAATACCTCAAAATTGTGGAGTGGTCAGAGGAAGATCAGTACAAGGCATTAGCGATAGAGGCACTCCATCATGGAGAGAGTCTAAACTCTTACTGCGTGCACATGCTAAGAGAGGCCAAATCCCGGTATGGGGAGAAGAAGCGGAGAGTTGAAAAATATATTTAACTTATCCCTGGTATTATTTTTATTAGCGGTAATTCCGGCGCTTCTTTTTACTGTTCCTTCCTCTGCCGCCCCAACTCCATCTCTTTCTCTGTCTCCTCCTCCTGTGGCATCAGACCGGGCTGAAATCCGGAGAGAGATTACCCGGGTTAAATTAATGATGTCCCATAATCCCGGTTCCGCCGCTTCGTACCGATCCCGTCTGGCCGGGTTATATCTCCAGGCCGGGGAACCGGAGAAGGCAATAACCCTCTATCGTTACGGGATAATAGTCGAATCAACCAGGGCCTCTAACTATCACCGTAAGATCGGGGATATATATACCCGGATGGGACGGGAGGCCCTGGCCCGGATAGAATATGATCTGGCTGCAAGCAGACGCAAATCCGGTTCCGGGAGACGATTGAATCGACAGATCCGGGAATGGGAAGAGGAAGGGCGCGATGATCTTTTGCTTCAGCATTATCTTTTTCTCCTCTGGACCAAAAAAGAATCAAGAAATGTATATATTCGTAAGATCGCGCTCCTCCTGGAGGATCACGGAGATAAAACGAAAGCTGATCATTATTATCGCTGGCTGATAAATAATTATCGCCAACAGGCAGCTGAAAAGCCGGAGAGGACCCTGGATTATATTTACTGGATCGCGGATATTTATGAAGGGGTAGGGGATATAGCCTCCGCCGAAGAGGAGTATGACCGGGCGATTCAGATTGAAGGGGAGTCGGGCGGAAGAGCACTTATGAAGAAAGCGGCATTTTTATCCGCGCTGGAGGAGACCGACCGGGCGCTTGAATTATATCAGCGGGCGGAGATGAGGGAGGGTGTGGATTTAGTCCGCCTCCGGCTTAAGGTAGCCGATCTTCTCGAAGATAAAGGAGATATCCCGGGATCACTCTTATGGATGGAGAAGGCCGCCGCGGTAGGGGATGAAGAGAGCGCGGGGATAAAACTGGATATCGCGCGGTTTCATGCCTGGAATGATCAACCGGAAGAAGCTCTGGCTGTTTATCGGGAGACTCTGGGAGTTCTTGATCTCCGGCAGCAGGCAAAGGTGATGGAGAAGATCGGCCGGATTCTCACTGATCTCGACCGGAATGAAGAAGGCGCCAGGGCCTATAAAAAGGCGCATGATCTCTGGAGAGAAGACCTTGGCAAAGAACCAGCTGATGAGTCTCTCCTTGAACGGCTGGCTGAACTGGCCGAGAGAGCTGGAGAATCAGAGAAGTCCGGGGAATATTACGATGAACTATTGGTAGTATATCGCGACCGGATGGAGGCAGAACCGGAACGATCAACATACTACCACCGCAAGTTGGGTGATCTCTACCGACTTCTTGAACGATACGATGAAGCCGCTGCCCACTACCGCCTCTGGAGCCGGATCGAACCGTCCGATCCTGATCCCCACTACCGCCTCTACCGCCTCTATCGAGATTATTTTGAAGAGAGGGAGATCGCCAATACATATCGCTCCCGTTACCGGGAATTGAGGAAAAAGAATTTAGCGCCTTCGGCGCTAACGTTGAAAGATAAAGACGTTAAAGATCGTTGAAGGCTAATCCACTGAAAAGAATTCACAAAAAGGTTGCTGGTCATAAGGCTCTCCCGATCGAATCCATCCTCAATGGCATCTCTTATTTGACAAAACACGTCAACAGACTGTGTCGCAAATGCCTCTATAATTGACTCTTTTTCACACTTGGAGGAAAGTTTAGTCATGAGGAAATATAGATCCAAAAATCGAGCTGTTTTCGATCGTTATTTTATCAATATTACTTGGGACAAAGGAGAGACTTCTTCTTAACTACCCCATTTGTTGAATAAGACCGGGGACTCCCAAAATGTTGATCATCCGGACGATATTAAAACAGCTTGATAGCAGCGCCATCTCCGCTTTGACTCCTTCTCTCCCTCGAAGAAGAAAAGCATCTACTTTTAAATTATGTTTTATATGCCCAAATGGTAGTTCAACTTTTTCCTGGCGTA
>Ga0207996_1000596_pt1 | contig 30797 bp, 13 predicted proteins | sample AntAceMetag02UKG_FD_184773 | JGI IMG/M metagenome (GOLD analysis project Ga0207996, IMG submission 184773) | Saline lake microbial communities from Ace Lake, Antarctica - Antarctic Ace Lake Metagenome 02UKG (SPAdes) (version 2) | ecosystem: Environmental > Aquatic > Non-marine Saline and...
TATCTAGCTCAGTATTTTCCTTCGTGATCTTCGTGTCCTTCGTGGTAAATAATATATATTGCTACCCACACAATATGACTGAGAACCGTTAAATATTAATGGATTACCGGAAAATAATTTCCCTGTTGTTAGTCTCCTAAGAAGGACTCAGGGTCACCTTGACTATTGACAGATAGGGGAAATTGTGGGATAGAAAAAACAGGGTCACACCCCAAATACTAAGTTTAACGAATAGAAAGGAACTTGTTATAGTGGGAACATGGTTAGACCCCTGAGAATTGAATATCCCAATGCCTAGTATCACGTGACTAGTCGGGGAGTGGCACGACCGGCCATATTTAAAGATGATAAAGACAGGTTGCGTTTTCTCAAAGCATTGGGAGATAGCGTGGAAGCCTTTAATGTGGAAGTGCATTGCTATATTTTAATGAGCAATCACTTCTTATGTGGAGCTCCACATAACACTTCCATTTTTTATTAAAAACGCCGGACGCGAATCTCAGCCGTTTCCCGTCTAAAATCCGTCTAAAGTCCGTCTAAAGTCCGTCTAAAGCCGGATCTCCGACCGGATCTCCGACATGCAGCGGTTCAACACAGCATACAGCACCTATTTTAATCTCAGGCACCACCGTGTCGGGCATCTTTATCAGGGACGTTTCAAAGGTCTCCTGGTGGGGGCAGATGAATATTTACAGGAGTTAAGTCGGTATATTTATCTTAATCCAGTACGGATAAATATTCTAAGCATCGTGAGGCCAGGCTGGTATTGTTGGAGATATGCTATAGGCTAAATCTAAGAAAGATGAGCACAAGGGAGATGGGAACTGATCTGGGAAGCATAAGCGGGGAACAGGTCAGTCAGGTCCACAAAGTGATGCAGACTCGGATTAAGCAAGAGAGGAAGCTGGCAAAAAGAGTTAAGAAAATCATATCCCGGCTTCAAACTTAGTATTTGGGGTGTAACCCTGAATCTTTTAAATTGTTAGTTGACCAGCATAAATACGCGCCTGTATTAATTGTTACGCCTACCCGTAAATTGGCGGAACAGATTAAACAGCATATCGATAAACAGGTATCCGGAGCGCGACTGTTTGCGGCGGTGTGGGAGATCCCTTGCAGATAAAAGCCTTGTGCCGCGGGGTAGATATTATCGTGGCTTGCCCGGGAAGGTTACTGGACCTGATTAATAGTTATGTTGAATATCCTTCGCATTATGTTGAATAACCTATCCTTTGCACATAACGTAAAGCATGTTGCCGGAAGGGGCCGACAGAAAAAGTAGATTGCCCGAAAGACCACGGGCGAAAAATAAAACGTCCGACAGCTGCACCAGTCCTTCCGGGCAGAAAATATGTTGCTATTTAGCCACTAATCACTTCGTCGTTTCTTCGTAGTCCCAATCATCAATGGTGATCCCGACAATATCTTCTTTCCCGCTTTCACTTCGCTTTATCGTAAGCTCGATCTTGGTTCCGGGTCTGCTCTTCAGCCCTCTGATAAAAGCCTGAGGTGCTTCAAATAGGCTTTTGCCGTTAACCTTTATGATAGCGTCCCCGGGTTTAAGGCCGCCTTTGTCAGCGGCGGAACCGGGAATAACTTCTCCAATCGGAATGGATGAATAACCCTCGTGGTTTTCAACATTCCCCATGCGGACACCTATTGAAGGAATATATCCCCTGGCGTTTTGTCTTGCTTTCTGCTCCTGCTCTCTCTCATCTTTTTCTTCTTGAGTTAATTCCGTGAGCTTAATATCCGGGATTAGTTTTTTCTCGACAGGAGAGATGGGTGTGTCCGGGATCGTCAGTAATCGGTAATTCTTTTTCTTAGCAGTAATGGTGTAATTCCCGGGAGAGAGATTTTTTAAGGAAAAATGGCCGTCTGTATCGGTAAGATCATGTGATGAATAGCTACTTTTATCCTTCCCTTCAACCCGAATAGAAGCTCTGCGTATAGGCGAGCCTTCCCGATCATCTATTACCCGCCCACTGATAAGGCCCTCCGGTTCCAAGCCGATCTCTCCGATATCCCTTTCTTCTCCAGCTTGTACATCAACATTCTTGATTGTCATCGCGGCCATACCAGGCCCGATAATGATCAGATCATACCTTCCTGGGTACAGGTTTTTAACCCGATAATATCCTGCTTCAAGTTCAACTTTCCGGTTTTGGCTGTGATCGATGAATTCATTCTCGACTGACTCTGTTTCCTGGAAACGTGCATTTATCCTCACCTCGGGTATAGTATTCCCATTGTGATCCCGCAAACGCCCGATAATCGAACCGGCATCTTCCAAACAGACAGTAACGTCCTTTTGATCTTTAAGAATCGGCTTATTCCGGATAGATGAGTGTCCTTCCGCCTCAATGGAAAGTAACAATGTCTCCTGAGGAAGGTCCCGGAAGAGGCATTGCCCGTGGGAGTCCGTATCAAGATATTGTGGGCGGGACGCGTAACGCCCTCGACGGATGGATATCTTCGCATTCTCTACTACTCGCCCCTGTGAATCTACCGCATGAATCTTGAGCATGCGCCCCTTCTTTAAAACTATCCGGATATTTTTCTCTGATTCTCCTTCCTGTAATTGGACCTTTTGTTTGCCGGCGCTATAACCTTGCTTACTGACCTTTATGTAATAATATCCCGGAAGAAGGTTTTCAAAGAGACAGGTTCCCACATCATCGGTCGATCGGTTCATAAACCTGACCCGGGATAATTTGAGATTCGTCATATGATCTTCCATCTTCACTCGCGCACTCGATATCGGGTTGCCATCAATATCTTCCACCGATACTCGCAGGAAATGTCCGGAAGTTAATCTCAGGACTATATCGGAGATGGTGTTCTGACCGGGGGTCAGACGGATAGGCTTACTCTGAACTTGAGCAAACCCTTCTTTCTCCCCCAGCAACTTCACTTCCCCCTTATCCGGGCACAAGGCAAAGAGGATGAAAATACCTTTTTCCCTTGAAAAAGTAGAACTTTTCAGGCCCATCTGAAAAGATTTTTTACCCGGCCGTTGAAGAAGGAGATTGATCTCAACGCCGGCTACCGGTTCTCCATTACCATCGATGACTCTGCCGGTAAATGTTACTCTCCTCCCGGGGTCGATATATATATCTTTATCCTTCAGGATTTGCCCTGGTGAAAGAGTGAAGTTCTCTTCTATGCCATACTCGGAATATGATTTATTCTCGGTTTGCAGATCCAGTTGATATTCCCCGGGGGGCAGTCCCTGGAAGAGATACTTCCCTTCATAATCAGTTGATGTATGTCTGACCTCCTTGAAATGTTTGGCTGAGAGACGGAGGCGGGCATTCGGTATAATACTACCGTCCGTAGCATTTATGACTTTGCCGGATAATCCGGAACCTTTATAGACAATCAATGTTACCGGAATGGCTTTCTCCGGTGATGTTGCCCGGACTCCTGTTCCCCAGTCTGAGAGATGGTATCCATCCTTAACCCTGAGGCTGTATGATCCGGTTTTCAGTGCATCGATCATACATTCTTTTTGGTTGGTCAGGGGAACAGTCCGGGATAAGATTCTCCGACCGGTGCCTTTTAATTCCAGCTTAATAGATGGTCCAAGACTCTGGATATCACCCTCCAATATCCCTTTAATACAGAGCCCTTTTCTTAAGACTAACTTGATGCCATCCTCTCCGGTTTTAACCCCTTCAATCGAATCTTTAATATATCCCGGTTTTGATGCATAAAGTCTATATACTCCTTTCTCCAGAGATGAAAAAATAAATCCCCCACCGGTATCGGATTGGACCCGATGGACAATAGAACCGGGACTACGATCCCCTGGGAAACAACCGATCTCTACCTCCGAAAGAGGATTATCATTTTCATCCACTACAGCACCTGAGATCACATATCCCTTTTTCATCATTATTTTCAGTTCTTTAGTCTCCCCAGGCTCGATATCGATTTCTTTAATCAATTCATCTTTCCAGCCTGCCGCGGAAACGTGGATCGTATAGATCCCAGGCCTTACCACTTTCTGAAACTGGGTGCCTGTTTCAGATTTCAGGATCCAGGAATTAAACACAATCTTCTTTAATGATTCGGGAGACTCATTCTTTAACATCTCTTCTATCCGGCCCCCGCTTTCATGTAATAACTCCGGGGTAAACAATGCGTTTAATTCCACCTTTACTTCAGGAATTGGATTTCCCAGGGCTGAAGATACATGAATCTTAATTGTGGTTGGCGATTGAGGTGTTGTTGATACGAAAGGAGGTGATAATTCCGTTCCCCGTGCTTGCGATAGCAATACCCAACTGATTAAGAGGGCGACGTTAGATAAGGAAGTTATTTTCATGACAAACCCTTCGACTATAGATTTATAGTCACTATGAATGACTTCTTTTTTGTCTATATTTTTTCAGCATCTTCCCTTCCTCCGCCAGTTCCAATATATTTAGCGTCTCCAAATGCTAAGAGGGCGAGGAAAACTGCGGCAAGGAAAAACAGGCCAAGTCCAAAGCCTGTATCCTTGTTGAAGCTTTTTGCAAGAGCAATGGATACGATGAGAAGAAAGGGGATGTTTACTAATGGGATAAAAACAAAGATAAGCCACCAGCCAGGCTTTCCGGCAATTCTAAATAATACGTATATATTATAAATCGGAATAATGGATTTCCAGCCAGGTTGTCCAGCCTTGCTGAAAATCTTCCAAATTGAGACTATCACAATGAGCAAAAGGGCTACTGAAGCTACTGTCTCAAACTGTTCCATAATATTATATTCCTAACGAAACCCTTAGCGGACGGAAGGGACCAACCAGAAAACCAGGCCACCTCGGAAACCTCTGGCGAAGCTAAAAACGTTCGACAGTTGCATCAGTCCTTCCGATCTGCTTGAGCGACTGGTTAGGAGCGCTTATTGTTGTAATGTTTTTTAGTTTTAGGATGCACCAAGACAACTAATACCAATCCAAGCAAAATACAACATAGTGCATAGATAGAAATTACCATTTTAAGGGATGGATTTTTCAGAATCGATCGAAATGGTACAATCATGCCATCGGGACCTTGAATGGCAGAGATTAAAAGTAGCGTAAATAATGCAATAATATAAATGCAACATAAAATGATAGCAATAATTCTAGAACCATCATTATTGTTGAGAAGCCCGAAGCCGACCAGAATGAAAATTGCAGGAAAAATTAAACTAGCGTCAAATTTGGAATGGATACAAGCATTAATGAATACACTAACGACGACATATCCCCCGAGGATAATAAAAAAATAACCTACAGATTTTTCGTAATTTTTCACAATCTATTAGCTCCTAACGAATAGCGTTATTAGGCAAATATCAAAGAGGCAGAAGAATCCCGATAAGAAATAGTAAAACAACGGCGGCTATTACCCTTTGCTTCCTCATCATCTCCTCTTATTCACTATTTTGTGGCTTTGGTGTAAAACAAATCTTTGCATTCATCTATGCTGCCCCGGACGGACTGGGTATTCCAACCGGGGTATTCATTTTTAATATCTTTTAAAATCATAAATGCCTTTTTCGAATTAGCCCAAACCGGTTCTTTCTTATGTTCATAAAGAGCCACTCTAGCTTTCTTAATCAAGATCGCTGCCGTCTGGTATTTTTCGGCTAATTCCTCCTTAATTTCATCAGAGATGTATAAATCTTTGACTCCTTCTATCCGAACTCTCTTTAAATAATTGTCTATCATCCCCCTGATCCTGGGATGGAGCTTCTTCTCTCCCCACAAACCATCGAAAACTTCTACTATCCGTTTGTCATTAAACCGGCTTAGAGACTCAACCAACTGGTCCATAATCTGCCAGTCCCTTGCCTCTACCAACTTTAAGAGTGGAATAATAGCTTCATATTCATACCTTTTGCCCAGAGTTTCGGCGGCGCGACCCCTGATTAATTCGTTTTCATCATTCAGTAATTCTATTACCGCCCCTTTAACTTCCGGACGCCATTGCCCAAAATCTCCTACACACAGAACAATCATTCCTCTGACATAACTCGACTCGTCGCTAAAAGCTTTTATATACGTATTAACCGGCGCCAGCAGGCGCATAAGATCACCATACGCCCTCGATCGAAAATTCTCATTCTCGACTCCGGTTAATTTTACAAGAACCGGGATCCCGGCTGACGGGTTAATCTCACTTATCGCCCGGGCGACAGAAAGCAATACCCGTTCATCTTTTTCTTCTTCCGCCAGCTTCAATAATCTCGGAAACGCTGATATGGCTCGTCTCTTCCCCAGGGCTTGTACCGCGAAAGAACGAACCTCGAAATTCGGGTCATCAAGGTACTTAATCAATTCCTCTATAGATTCCGGATCCTCTTTCTTCGCCAATTTTATTATTTTATTGATTATTTCTCTTCTTTCAGATGCTGTCTTTTCATCCTTTGAAGTCTTCTTAACTTCCTCTGACTTCCTTGGGCCGAATTGTTCAGCCGAAATAATCGGGTCTTCTCTAGGTGACTTAATCTGCTTCAGAAGCCGTTCCGCCCGATCACGGGTCCATGATTTTGGCTTTCCTGCCAGTATTTTCTTTATCTCCGTCCGGACGGATTCTTCCTCTCCCATCTCTTGATAAAGTTTGGCCAAACCCAGACGAGAACGATATTGGTCTTTCTTCAGCCCTACTTCGATTGCCTTCTTCCAGTAGGCTGTCGCCTCCGATTTTTTCTCCAGCTTCTCATAAATCTCCGCGGCGGTCCGGTAATCCCGGGCGTTCTTTCGGGATTTTTTCAGATAAGACCGGACCAGATTCTCGACCTCTCCCCCCTTCCCCATCTCAATATATATCTCCGCCAAGTCATCAATATACCGTCCGGCCCATAAAGACTGTTCCGAGGCTTTTCGGTAATATTCAGCAGCTTTCTCCAGATCGCCTTCCTTGCGATAAAGTTCGGCTATATCATCATTGGAATCCATCCGCCGGGAACTTATCTCTTGCGCCTTCAATAAATATTGCCGGGCCCGGGAATAATTTTTCTCCGCCTTATAGATATCCGACAACGCCCTCAGGAAGATCGGATCCGAGGTATCCTGCTCAGTTTTCTTCCGTAGGACCAACTTTAAAGCCTCTAAACCACTATCATCTCTCCTCTCAAGATTAAGGAGCATTCCCCAGGCCCGCTGTCGCTTCCGGGGCTCTAATCCGGTATCGATGAACGTCCGGAATAATCGCTCTTTCACTTCTTTCTTGGGGGCGGTCTTACGGAATATTCGATCCAGCTCTTCCTGAACAGTCTCCCTTTTCTGCTTGTTCAGATCCTGGGAGAGAAGGTTGTTCAGTACTTCTTCCGCCTCTTCATAATATTTTGCCTGACAAAGCTCTTGCGCGATTTCCAGCCGGAGTGAATTATTATCGGGATTTTCTTTTAACAGATTCAGATATAATTCACGCGCCTGATCCTTATGGCCTGCCGCCTGATAGAGATCGGCGATGGCTTTTTTCAGGAATACATCTCCGGCAACGCTCGCCTTCTTTTTCCACTCGGATATCAGTTTATCCAGATCAACATTATCGGTAGCGACCCTAACGGCCTGATTTATCGCCCAGAGACGAAAGTGTTCCGGAACTTCATCATCCAGGATTAAATCCTGATAGATCCGCAGAGCGTCTTCCAGCATCTCCTGCTCGGAAAAAAGACGAGCCACTTTCATTAATGATTGATTGTTCACTCCTTCCTCCCGGGCCTTTTTAAGATATTCCTTCGCCCGCAAAGGCTGATCGAGATGGAGATAATCTTGCACCAGTTCAAAGTAGACTCCGGATACCCGGGGGAATTTTTTCAGAAACTGTTTCCCTAAAACAATCGCCTCTTGATACTCACCACGTTCTCTCAGGAGACTGATTAACTCTTTTCCGGGAGCCGGCATTGCCGGTTGGATCTTTACCGCCCGCTTTAACAGTTCAACCGCCTCCCCGTAATCTTTATCCTGTTTATAAACCTGCGCCAGGCAGTAGAGAGCGGATATATCGGATGGATCATGCACCAGCTTCTTTTCATACTCCTCCCCGCTTTTCAGAGGAGAATCCTGAACAATAAATTCTCCCGGAAAGGTTGGTTTGAATCTGTCCGGAGATATTCCCTGATTTACAACGATCTCTTTGATACGGAAATCGCAGGAATTAAAACCGACTACACCAGCGGTTTCATATCTCCGGGGCAACCAGAGATCCCCTACCGGATTGATGAGATCATTCAGTTCAAACCAACTCGAAAAAGCGGCTGGCTGTGTTATTTCAACCTGGCGGGGATAGAGTTTCCGACGATCGATAGCTATCCGAAAAATCGGTTGACCGCTCATTAGAGGCTTAAAAGAAGAAGGAACTGTCGGGTGAAATTTTAAAATATATACTTCCTCTCCTTCCAGTTTGGTGATTCCTTCCAGTGACAGGTCCGGCATGGTTTCCATCACTCGCCGGGGCGCCATAGAAATCTCCAGGAGGTAGTGTGGGAACCAGCCCAGGAATAACCAATCAGGCTTTTCACTTTGTTGAATGATCCGTGAATCAAAATCAACCCGGAAACGCCTATTATTATTTATTATGTTTACAGAGACATTGCCGAAAAGAGAATTTGGATCATTCCCCCGTTCAATCCGGAAGTCTCCAGGCTTTTGATATTCAAAGTTGATCTCTACCGGTTTATCGGTCCACATCTTTAATCGATACTGACAGAGAGCCCGAATATCTTTGACCGGAGCGGCTCTTTTCTCCATCTCATCAATTAACTCGGCTAATGTTATCCCGGCTTCCTTTGTATAAGGTGAAGGAGACGGTACCGGTGTGGGTGGTATCCGGTAGATGAGAATATCCTCTTCAGCAACACGCGGTTCTTTATCTGCGGCGGTTACTTTCACCGCGACTCCTTCTTTTGAATTTTTTTCGATTTTTTTGTCTACGACTAGTTTTTTAGCTTCTAAGGCATCAAATACTTTTCCAGATAACCAGATCGATGTATTCCCAATTATACTTCCTTTCTTATCACAATCTTGGAGCTTATGTAGCAATTCTTGCGTATAAATTCCTTTATCTACCAATTCTTGGTACTTCAATAAATTTTTAATGTTTTGTGAAGGTATCGGAGTATTTTCGGTATAAGATCTTATTCCTTTTACTTCTAATTCTGCCTCCACACTGGAATTAATTCTAACCCCTTCGCTACAATTTTTTTCTATCTTGTATTCACTTTCTAAACGTGAAACTATAGTCCTTCTCTTGTCAATTTTTGCTTCTTGGACAGCTTCAATATTTACTTTGCATTCAGATTCGTCCTTATTCGTCCCTATAAGTTTTGAACTTATTCTTATTATGGGATCACCAATTGAAATTAACTTGTTAGTTATCCTGCAAAGTACTAATTGGTCGTCCATCCCGCTCAAGGGTAAAGTTGCTTCATACTCCCAACTATCATTTATCTTAAGCGGCTTATCGGTAAAAATAATAGGAATAAAATAATCCTCAATATATTGAGCAAATACGCTGCCGCCCCTAATTGATCCACCTTTTGCTGTGATCACCTCCCCATATTTATTTACCCTTATCTTAGCAACCCGGTATTCGCTGTACTTCTTGATCTGTTCTTCCATATTTATTCTGCTATTCTTAAAAGCATGATCTAATCCCTTTTTATACACGGCATAAATATCAGCAAACCCACTTTCAGAGTAGCCGTGAGTTAAACATATTGCTTCCATTTTTCTCTTTGAATTATATTTATCAACCTCATCTCCTTTTCTCTTCTCGGTTTTTATTTTTATTATCGCCTTGTACTTGGCTCTGGAAGGCTTCCTGTCCATATATTCTAATTTTAATGGCTTAGTTTTGTTCTCTAACCCATTATTAGCTATATTCAGCAACCTATAACAAGCCTCAAGCTGGGGTTCAATTGAGGTTAAATAACCCCTTCCCGCCTCTTTTCCTTTGAGATACAGTAGCCGCGACCGGGCAGATTGTATCTTTGAACAGGCAATATCATACTCCTTATCTTTAATCGCATTACGCGCTGACCTAATTGAATGAAGTGCCTGCATATAAATTTTTGGAGCATCAATTCTTTCTTTAACTGTAGTTTCGCCTTTATCCTTTTTAGAAAACAATTCATTACATTCATCCAACCTTTCCTGAATAAGCTCGGGTTTCCAGTCCGGTTTAATTTTTTTTATAGCAAGTAATATATTATAAGCAGGCGACACTTTTCTTCTAAGGGTAAGAGAATCATAGTCTTCAGCCTTACAATACTGGTAAGCCTCTTTGATAATCTTTTCCGCTTTCTTATATTCCGACTCAGGATCATCGATTTCCTTAAATCTTTTTGATTCCTTTCGTTTTTCTCCTACCTTTATTTTTCTGTAAAACAAATCGTTGCATTCTTCCTTACTTTTCCTGATCGCCTCGGGTTTCCAGGCCGGTTTTGAATTCTCAATATCGCCTAATATATCGTAAGCCCTTTTTGCGTTTAACCGAACGTTATCGTAATCTTTTTTCTTGTAATATTTATGTGCCTCCTGAATATAATTACTCGCCTCTTTATATGCTCGGGCAGGATCGTCTATTTTTTCCCTCTTTCTACTTCTTTTGGGTTTTGTTCTTTCTTCCCCCCGGGATGAAGCTTCCTGTTGTTTTTTTTCTGCTTCTCTAGCCTCAGCTTCAATAAAATTTGCCAGTTCAGATTCCCCTGTCCCGGGATGTTTAGCTTCAGCCTGGGCAATAATTAGCTCCTTGCTCTTATCTATCCGTCTCTGGACTACCCGATGACTCCAATCAGGATCTTCAGCTTCAGCTTGGGCAATAATTAGCTCCTTACTCTTATCTATCCGTCTCTGGACTACCCGATGACTCCAATCAGGATCTTCAGCTCTAATATCGAGCAATATCTTATATGCATCTTTTGATTTCTCCCGAACAGAATTGTAATTCTTATCCTGGAGTTCCTTATCCGCTTCCCGTAGCAAAACAGCTGCTTTTTTACATTTCTTGCGAAGTGCATTTTCAGTTTTCCAGAAACTTTTTTCGGCGGAAATCTTAGCTGACAACTCTTTTATCTTTGATTCAAGCCATTCTTCCGGGTCTTTTTTGCCGATCTCGAAAAGAAAATCTTTGGGGGATACTCTTTCATACATTTCCAAAGCTTTAACATACGACCTTCTTTGTTCATATGTCATTGCTCCATAGAGAGTAATCAAATTTCGGGAAGCTAAGGGTATCCGGGGGTCATCTTGATAAGCTTTAAGCATGTCGTAATTTTGCCGGATTCTATAGGTATCGTACTCGGTGTTAGTAAAGTATGCCCGTAATATAAAATAAAATGTCCCATCCCATTCAAGTGGTAGCCAGGCAACTAATTTCCGCGCCCTTTCTTTATCTCTGTCTTTAAAAGCATTTAATATCGGCTTAAGCGATTCCCACTGCCTGATCAATTGATAAAAATCTTTATCTCCATATAAATCGTTCAGACTATATTCGGTTAACTTATCTACTACTTCTATCTGTTTCTCCCATTTTTGCGTGAGGTTATAAAAAATCATCTTTAGATAAAGACCTAACGCCGCATCTATTTTTTCCTTATTCGCAGAAATGTACCTATCACATTCCTCGGGAAATTTGAGAAACCGACGATGATTATTATCGGCTGCCTCAAAACTCGGGTCATTAATGCCTTTAATCCCATGATCATCTGCAAGAGCCAGTGGCCATCTATATTCAGCCAGTAAACTCGCCAATGTTCCCGGACAATTATTTTGTAGTGATTTATATATATCAATCGCTTCCTGATAATCCTGACTCATCTCTAAGGAACGAGCTTTATCCAGGAGGCGCTGTTGTTCTTCGGGAATATACTTTGAAAAAATCTCTTCTTCGTTAACATAAGAGGTAAAGGATAGAAATTCGGCTAACTCCGACGGCGCTTCTGTTTTTAACTCCTCGACCTTCTTTGTCACTCTATCTTCAGGCGAATTAATATTTTTATAAATATCCAGTGCTTTAGCGTATTCTCCTTTCTTCGCAAATTCTCCGGCTTTATAAATGTAATATTCCTTTTTCTTTTCAATATCGATATGAGGCTCCTGTAATTTCGCGTATTTTTTCAACACTTGCAACAACCTTAAAGCATCACCCCATCTTTCTTTTTCTTTATATTTCCTTATTAAATATCCTATATAATTTGCTTTTTTGACTTCACCCGAAAAGCCGGGAATGAATTCCTCAGCCTTTTTCAAATTGTCTGACTGGTAATAGCCCGGGTATCGTATATCATCGTAGTAATCTGCTAATCTGCCATAGCAATAATCGTGGAACCAGTTATATAACTCTTTGTTTCCACCTAAATCAGATGGGGTATATCCCGAAGCAAGCGCTTTTTTTGCTTTTTCTTGTACATTAGGATATTCTTTCAGGCTTGAGTAACCATTAAGTTCCATCAAAATTCTTAAAGCAGATTCAATTGATTTTGGATTTTTATCTAAATATTCTTTGCATTTTTGGATTATCTCTCTATGGATTTTTATGCTCTTATCTATCTTTCCCATCCTTCGATAAGCATCCGCTTTGTCACTCATCGCAAGCAACTCTAAGTATGTACCCGGATGCGAAGAAATGACCTGGTTATATATTTTTATTGCATTTTTATAATCTTTCTTTTTACTTATATATCTCCAAGCTTCATTTAATCTGTCTTTTTCACTACTCTTGATAAATGAACCAAAATCATAGTCTGGGAAAGATTCGTTTACTAATATGTAAGACAGTAATAGAAATATCGCGGCAATTATTCCCTTCCTAAATATTTTCATAATAAATCACCTGTTAGATTTAGATGCATTCCTGCCTTGGATAAAAATCCATGTGTTTATTGAGTTTTCGTCCAGGCACTAAGTATGACAATTTTTTATCCGATTCCTTGGAATATTTTTGTCTACCGTGGAGGTTCGCTTAATTGTAAACATTCGGTAAACCGATTATTCAGAAAAAGGTATTCTTATAATCAGAGAATAGTCATGTATTATTTAAGCGGGTGGAGTTTATACCCAAGTAATTATCATACTACAGATGGTAAAAAAAATGAGATGCTTAATAAATTTGTTGAGAAAAAGATATCGGCAATAAATCAGGCCAAACCAAGCTTACGGCGCATGGCCCATTCTCCCAGCATACTCGCGGCCAAGAGCGCGAAGAGCCACCATCGATCCCATACCGGTTCATTGTCATGAAACGAACCGGTCTCAAGGCGGGCAATCCGGGTATGGTCAATTTGATCTACATCGAAAGAACCGGAATCTATCAGTCCTCCTCCGGTATCCTCCAGGACCGAAGCAAAGAGGTCATGGTCCAACTCGGGATAGGCCCATTCCAGCCAGGTACCATCCGACTGGTATGCTTCCGACAACACCTCATCTTTCTCTGAATCCAGAATACGCATCGTATAATGTCCGTCTTTAAAAGGAACCCATTCAATCGATGTCTCATATCCCGAGACGCGGGAGCGAATATATTTTACACCTGGCCCCTGGATATCCGCTGTTATTTCCTTGAGATTTTCCCGGTCCCGGTACGGGTATATCTTCATCTCATACTCTCGACCGGTAGCGAGCCAGTGATTATCAGGTTCAACTTTCACGGGAGAAGGAGAGCGGGAATCGGTCTGATCCATGATCCAGTGGATTAAATTCCTAAGTATCTCGCTTCCCCCGGGCTGAAGGGCAGTTCTCCAGGTATTGATAGCAAACCAGTTAGTAAGAACACCCTTTTCACTGAATATTCTCGCGAAGATCGGATAAGCACCCCGCGCGCTTTTAAGAGTGGGATGCTGTAACAATACCTGTACGGCATCCTCGTTATACCGGCGAATCGGGAGAAAACCGGAAGGATTAAACTCCGGACTGCCGGTGCTCCGCCCGGTAATTTCAGCGGGGAGCAGGTCGAGAAGATCAAAAGGCCAGTCTCCCAAGTCCACGTCTTCCTCCATTTCGTAGAGAGGAGAGGTTTGATTCATGTAAAAACTCCCCTCACCGCAACTCACCGTCGGGCCACAGGCGGAGAGATGAACCACGGCCCCTCCGCTGTTAAGATATTCCGCGACTCTTCCCCAGAAAAGAGGGGGATAGGAATCAGGCCCCGGACCGTGGATCATTATTAGATCAAACTGATTGAGGTCGGTCATGTCATCAAGCCGCAGATACTCTCTTCCACTGTCAGTTTCTTGATAGCCCCAACTACGGTCTCCTACCTCAACCGGATTTTTTACCGCGGTACTGACAAGTTCAACCGACGGTAGAGAGCGTAGGCTCCGCCTCCAGAATACGGCATCGATACCGGGATTAAAGGTAATGAACCACACCTTCCGAACCCGCGGGGGGAGGATATCAACGGCGGCCTGGAAAGGTGAACTCGTCAATACATTCGGCCCCGGCAATATCCGCAATGTTATCCGTCCCGGCCCAAGTTCCTGAAAATGGTGGGCAAAGGATACTTGAGAGATCATAATCTTATCTTCTGCCGCTTCAGACAACGGCAGGGTTCGCGCGCCGATTACCCGGCCATCATAGAGCAGCTCTACTTGAGCTGGTGAGTACCACCTCCCGATAATCTCGACATCACAATTCCACAACGAGCCCCGGTAAATTTTTGTGTCATATCGGATGGAAGAAAACAATATCCGCGGAGGGGGTCGATACGGAAACTCAACGACATATACCGGACCGATACCTTCCGGGCAGGCAACGGTTTTCGGAGGAATGCCTTCAGTAGTGTCCAGTCCATCGCTAAAGAGGAGGATGGGAGTTTGCAATTCCTGAGCAGCCAGCGACTCAAGAGCCGCAGTGAGCGGCGTTACTCCGGCCCGATCGGGAGGACGGAGGCGGTCGATTGATTCAAACGGTTCCAGGCCATCGGCAGTAAGCTGATAGAAAGTAATATCGAACCGTCGGGATAATTCTTCCCCGAGCCCACCTTTAAGCATATCAACGGCCTGGGAATAGCGATCCCGGGATGCTCCTCCCGGCAGGCGGTAAGACTGTGTCCCATCCAGGACCACTTTCAAGGGGGTAATAGTCTCCACCCGGCTCCGGGATCGGAGAGGCAGAAATAGGATAATCATAAGTATCGCAATCCATACAAACTTAAAGAGAAGGACGGTCACCGTTTTCCACAGACCGAATTCGTTCCTCCTCTTCAAGAAGGAATAGGCCTGCCAGCCGGCGTAAACCAGGATTGCCCCGAGAAGAATTTTATTGATCAGCATTCTCTCCCATCTCCATCAGGTACCTGTAGTATAGAAAGACGAGATCTTTGTATCTCTCAGGTACTGGTTTCCTCTTCAGCCGCGCCGCGAGTTCCTTCAATGCCTGCTTGGGAGATTTCACAAGTCCCATACTGGCTTGAAACCGGCGGATCGTTTTCTGAAAGAGAGTTTCTCCCGGCATTACCCATTGCTGGAAGGATCCAATGGTCCCTCTATCGATATCCTCCAACCGGGCCAGTTGGCTCTCTCCGGTAACCTTCATCTCCCTCAGAGCGGCCTGTTGCTGATTATCAAGTTCAATCTCCTCCGCCCGGGACTCAATCTCATTGAGAGTCTCCGCCCTCTCTTGAGAAATCCGGTCGAGCTTTTTATCCCACCAGACCAGGAAAGCCCCCGCGAGCTCTCCGAGGGCGGCTTTTTCGACCGGAGTTATTCCCTCCTCTCTCCCCTGCTTATCTCCGTGGACGGCTTTACCCTCCGGAGTTATTCCCTCCTCTCTCCCCTGCTTATCTCCGTGGACGGATTTCTCCGCCGGAATTATCCCCTCCTCTCTCCCCTGCTTATCTCCGTGGACGGCTTTACCCTCCGGAGTTATTCCCTCCTCTCTCCCCTGCTTATCTCCGTGGACGGCTTTACCCTCCGGAGTTATTCCCTCCTCTTTCCCCTGGTTCGCAATGAGTTCTGAGAGCATCCCGGCAATATCGGAATCCATATGCTGGGAGAGGCGAGAAAGAGACTTATCAACGGTATAGTCCGATAATCCCTGCATGAAACCGGAAAGTTCCGGCGAGGAGGAAGCTTGACCTGCTTTACCCGTAACGTCTTTCTTCTCTTTAAATCCGGAGAGAGATTGTTCCCGGCCCATTTTCGAAAGATTTCTCAAGTCTTCCAGCGCGCTCGCGATACGGGCCCCGGTTTGGCCGCCCGACAGTTTCGAGAGTTTATCAGCAGTCCTCGGTGATAACCCCTTTTCGGCAAACGTGCCGGACTCAGACCCCTTCCGAATGGTTTCAGTCAGTTCCTTGAATTGTCGGTCCGACATCCGGTCACTCCGGTCGGCCAGCTCCTCAACTGATGGCGATTCCGAAAAGCTATCTTTCAGGCGCTCCGCCACTTTTTCAGGCAAGGACCGGTTCGCTCCAGCAGCAGCGGTAGTTTTTCCCGCGCTCATCTCATATTCCATTTTGTTCCGAAGTTCCGGTGACATTTTTCTGAATTCACTGAGCGCGTCAGCAATCTCTCTGCCTCCCGGGCCCCCCGATCGAGCAGAAAGTTCTTCCGAGGTTTTCTTCGATATTCCCATCTCTTCGAATTGATCTATACTGCTTTTGCTTGTTATCGATTTTTTCAACCGGTCAAACTGTTCGGGTGGCATCGAATTAATTTTAGAAACAATTTCTTTCAGCTTCGAGCCGGAAGCATCTTTTCTCTCCCTTTCTTCACCTAACCACTCTTTAATCTGATCCTCAAAACCGGTAGAACTCTTCTCGATCTCCCGCGATTGATCTTCAAGTTTTTTAATAAGTTCAGTCAGCTCCTTTTTAATCGAGCTTTCCTGCTCCGGCTTACCCGGGCCATCCGGCGGTTGATCCGCCTCACCGGCTTGAGACTCCAAATCGGTTTCTATTTGATCTCCTGCTTTTTGCTTGCCCGAAATTATCCACTCGATCTGGGTCTGCAGCGCGCAGAGTTCTTTAAGCGCTTTAAGCGAAAAACTTGAGGCCAGCTTCAGGTTCCCATCATCAAGTGCCGAGATGGCGCCGTCCATCTGCCGGCCTGCGGTCTCCAGGCCGGTGATAATCCGGTAGAGCTTGTGAGGTATTCCTTGTGGAAATTCCGAGTATACTCCACTTAAGACCCTATCCAGCAGCTGCCGGGCCGTCTTTTGCCAGGCAAGGAGATTGTCCATCTCCGGATTCTCATTGCCCCGGGCTGCCATAATCGCTCCGGCAGCCGCCCGCTGTTTTTCAGTCAGGCTTTTAAGCGGGATATATATGCTTTTAAGCTGCTTACAGAACGGACACCCTTCTTCTCCGTCAGACAATTTGAGTTCTTCTTCATATTCAATAATCTGGATAAAGCGTGGAAGAGACCGACGGCTCTGTGATTTGCTGTCGGTAACTTCAACCTGGAAGGCGAAGACATCACCGGGTGAGAGGTTTAATTCGGATATATCCAGCAGAAGAGGATCCTCAATCACTCTACATTCACGTTCGTTATAAGCGGTCTCAGCCAGGCGCTGCTCGGTCTCGGGCAAAGTAATAAGAAGGCAGATATCGCGTAATCCGAAATCATCGCGGGCAACGAAGGAGACGGGAATGAAAGCGGTGGGGACCTCCTTCAGGTCATATTCCGGCCAGATAAGTTCAACCATCGGCGGTTGATCCGGCTTCAGCTTGACCGGGTACCGGTAGCGATCCGTATTCGTCCTCCCTTCCCGGGAACGCAGCGATATTTCATACTCACCATCGGATTCCGGCTGAAATGAAATCTCAAACGTATCGTCCCGGACGCCCCCCTCCTTCGACAAAAGTATATCTCCGGAGATGTTTCGCGCCACGAGAGCGGCACCGGAGAGTATAGTTGTCGCGTTCCCCTCCAATGATATAACCGAACCCTCCAGCACCGAGATCGGACCTCCGAATATTGTCCGGTCCTCGATGCCGGTATACTCAGGATATTTAATATGGCAGGTCAGCTCCTCCAGTCGGGGATAATCAAGAACCGTGATCGCGTAGAAGGGCGACCGGATATCATCGGCCAGGGCAAAGTATTCAAATGATCGATAAACAGCAGGAATATAGAGAAGAAAGCTTCCGGATTCAGTTATAACGGGCTTGAGAAACTTCAACTCTTCTTCCTCCATCCGCATGATAATCCTCAGTTCTTCCGGGGATCCCCCCCTGACATTTACTATAATGGAAAGCGGCTCTCCGCGTTCGACTTCGGCATCTCCCGGTTCAATAGTAAAACTCAATCTCCGGGTGGGAGGATAATCCGCCCAGGGAATTAAGACCCGACCGAGGATTTCGTTCAAAGGCAAAACAAAGATCGTAATCGCCAGAATAAGGAGACCGGCGGCGACGCCGAACCATTGGAGGTTTGATAAAATCCTGGGGGGGAACCGGTTCCGGCCCTTCGCCAATGCCGTGTTCTCAAGCTGACGCTCCAGCATTAAGCCAAGCTTGCTCTCTATCTTTAGCCGGCCTTCCTCTATCTCCGCCCGGGCAATCAGCCTTCCTTCCCACCATGGTTCGGCTCCCTCGCGTATCCAGGCCGCCCGGGTTTTGTTGGGCCTTTTAAAAAAAGACACGCTGCCGCGGACCAAGGCAGCGAGGATGAATAAACTTCCGATAGACCAGAGGATGAAGCGCAAAAGATTGTCCAAAGCGAAATACCAATCAAGCCAGCAGACCGCTATAAAGAGCAGCAGGGCGCCTCCCAGGAACGGCAAAACTCCTCCTGCCAGATCGCTCAGCAGCAACCGCCGGCGGGTTGAATCCAATACCTGTCGCGCGGGGTCATTCGCCATAACGGCCTCCCGCGATAAGCTCAACCAGGATCAGCGTAAAAAGCAGCAACCCGAGCAGCCAGGGCCACAGCTCTATGGTTCCTTCAATAATCCCCTCCCCGGCAGTATTCTCCCCAAGGATTCTTTGCAGATTAATCGTCAATTCGGCCTGATCGGAGACCGCGAATTCGGCGCGGGGAATATTGCGGGCAAAATATTCGTTCTCAGTCTTTCCCACACCCGGCGCGTCTCGGTCCGGAAATTCCGGCGGACCCCAGATTCGTCGTATGTCCGCTTCGCCCAAAGGAAGTAGCCCGGAGTCGATCTTCAGCGTTCGCTCCCCGAATGACCCATCCGCGATGAGATGCCGGATGGCGATCGGCAGATTCGGCTGCTGCGCCCATCCGGTCGGACCAGCGTTGCGGGAATTAAAATTCAGAAAATAGTGTTGGATCCCGCGATCCGTCCAGGCCAGCAGAAGCGGCGTCAGATCGAGATAAGTGGATAGCACCCGAACCGTGGGCCCGGGGTTCAACAGCCATCGGCTATGAGCCTCGGCGTCCAGGGGAGGACCGGTCGGGAATATTCCTTCTTCGTATCGGTAGAGCTCAACCGGCAAGCGTTCTTCCAACTGGAGTCTGGAAAGCTCCGAGCCCCACCCGGTAATAAGGATGGAGCTTCCGGGGGAGACGGAAGGAATATCGGCGCCGGAGGCAATCACGTAGTATCCGCTCCCCACCCCACTGTTCATATTGATAAGCGCTGAATCCTCCGCGACCGCGGCCAGAGCGGCATGAAGATGCGGAGACGGCTCACTGCCCTGATGGAAGATGATATCTATCGGGGGACGGGGCGGAAGGACTCCGTAAAAGTTCAGACCGGAGAGGCCCGACCCCTCCCATCCGGCCATGACAGGCAATGAAGATTGGCGGGCCGCCCCTAAGTAATCATAAAACTCAACCGTATCGGCCCCTTCCGGAACCGATGATTTTTGGGCTTTGCCTTCCTCGCCTATTCGCATAGTAACGCTCTCGGAACCGGAGAAATCTCCGCCCAGGCCAACCCGAATTCCAACGTCGTAGGAGGAATCTTCCGGGGGATCAATCAATTCAATAGATTCCACGAAATAGGGGTTGGATGGCTGAATCGGAGGGGTAAGAATACTGACCTCCGGACCCAGGCACGCTGAAGGCCAGCCGTCCAGAGCGGGACCGGCGAAATCCGAGAGAATCACCAGAGTCTTTTTAGATGCCGGAAGACGATCTAACGCCAAGGCAGCCGTTTGCAAACCTTTTCCCAGGCTGGTACTTCCGAATTCGGGGACAACTTCAGAAATATGTCTCTCGAACTCACTGGAAGAGATACCGATTGTCCCGATTACCTCGCCCCGATCGGATACCAGGGTAAATGAGTCCGCGTCCCAATTTGTTTTGTTTTTCAAAAACCAGTCAACTGTCCGTGCGAAGCGGGATTGGTCCGAATCTTTTCCCGGCAGTCTCATGCTGTACGAAGTATCCACGACAATCACCGTATGAGTTCCCGCGGGACGGACCTCACCCTCGCGCAGGACAGGACGCGCGAAAACCAGGGAGAAGGCCAAAACGCAAAGCATCCTCAAGATGAGAAGAAGCACGTTTCTTATCCGCCTTCTCCGGCGATGAACTTCATGGGCCGAACTGATAAATCTGCAGGCCGGAAAAAGGTGAAGGATCGGCTTTATCCTCAGAAGAAGGTGGATTAACACGAGGGCGGCGATGCCCGCGGCGGCGCCCCAAAGATACAATGGTGACAGCAGATTTATCATCTCATCCGTCGGCGCTTTTCTAGAAATTCAGCCAGACAGAAGAGCAAAGAATCCCGGGTGCCGAGCTGAAGGAAGTTAACTTTATTTTTTAAAAAGTGCTGCTCGACCTCTCGCAGCCATTGCTGTAATCGTTTCTGATACTCCTTGCGCACGGCCGGAACCGAAGCGACTATCTCGCGGCCGGATTCGGGATCGCGAAACCGGTACCTCCCGGTCAGGTCAAGCGAAAGCTCCTGGTCATGGAGGACCTGAAAGGCCAGAATATCGTGACCGGAATACGTTAGTCTCTGGAGGGACTCCCGGGGGATATCTTCCGGCATAAGAAAATCCGAGATAATCATGACCATCCCCTTCCGGTCGAGGGCAGCGGCAGTGGCATGAAGGAGCTCCTCGATGTGGGGGCCGGAATCGGGCTGAAAACTATCGATCAGGCCGATTATCTCCCGATAGGAAGATTGCCTCGATGGAGAGAGAATCCGGAAATTCTTTCCTCCGATAGAAAGACCCAGGCGGTCCTTCTGTTCAAAAAGAAGGTACGCCAACGCCGCGGCCATGGTTTTTACATACTCCAGTTTACTGTGGCCGCCCTCTGAATATTCCATGGAGAGAGACCCATCCAGGACGATCTGGCAGGGAGCGTTGGTGACGGCTGAATATCTTTTTATGAAAAGGCGCTCCTGGCGAGCGAATGCCTTCCAATCGATCAGTCCGGGGTCATCTCCCGGCAGATATTCCCGGTGTTCCACAAACTCATGGCTGGAGCCGAAATACTTACTGGGATGATTTCCGGAGATAAAACCCTCGACCGCCACCCGGGCACGCAGATCGAGAGAATCAATCCCCGAGAGAAGGTCCGGATCGAGATAAACCGCCCAGCGATGCCGGAGATTCTCCTTCTTTCCCTCCTCAGTCCGGATTTTTTCACTCACAGCTCTATCTTTTCCTTAATCTGCTTGAGGATATCCCGCGGCCAAACGCGGTCCGCGTAGGATTTGTAGTTAAGCACCAACCGGTGTCGCAATACCGGTATCAGTAACTCTTGTATATCCGCGGCCGAGATGGTCGGCCGGCCGGAGATAGCCGCCTTCGCCTGGGCCGCGCGGATGAGGTGTTCCGCCGCGCGCGGGCCGGCGCCCCATTCAACATATTCGCGCACATCCGAGGGGGCTTCGGATTCGTTGGGCCTGGTGACCCGAACCAGTTTTGCCGCGTATCTGACAAGTGTCTCGGGAACTGCCACCTGGAGAACCGCGCGGCAAGCCTGAAGGATCGCGTCGCGATCGATAATCGGTTGGGGTTCCCCGAATTCGGCCCGGCGGGTAAATCGGGATATTACTTCCGCTTCTTCATCGAGATCGTCCGGATAGTTGACGATCAGCTTCATCATAAAGCGGTCGAGCTGCGCCTCCGGGAGGGGATAGGTGCCTTCGTGCTCAATGGGGTTCTGGGTGGCAAGAACATAAAATGGTTCCTGGAGCGGGTAGGTCCTGTTCCCGACGGTGACCTCTTTCTCCTGCATGGCCTGAAGAAGCGCCGACTGCGTCTTCGGGGGGGTTCTATTAATTTCATCGGCCAGGATAATATTGGCAAAGAGCGGCCCTGGCATAAACCGGCTTACTTTGCCGCCGGTGGCCCGATCAAGATCGATAATATCGGTCCCGGTAATATCAGCCGGCATGAGGTCGGGGGTAAATTGAATGCGGCTGAATTTGAGGCTGGTAACGGCGCCCAGAGTACGCACCAGCAGGGTCTTGGCAAGACCCGGCACTCCCTCCAGTAAAAGGTGACCGCCGGCCAGAAATCCGATCAGAACAAAGTCCAGCAACTTCTCCTGGCCCACTATTACCCGGCTCATCTCTTTTTTTATTCTCAGGCGGAGATCGGGCATCTCACTTATCCTGGCGGCTGCTTCAGTCATAATAACTCCTCTCTTTCTTATGGTTATTTATTTACCAGTCTTCTTGATTCCTTTTCAAACTCCATGAACGCCCGGAAAAATCGCGCGTAGGTCTCCGGCGAGTATCTTCCCGCCGACAGCATAACCATCCGTTCGATCATGCTATTCTCCTTCCCGGGTTCAACTCGAATCTCCAGATTAAGGGGGCCGACCGATTTCCCCCAGTGGCTCTCCTTCAACCTGCCGGGTCGATGGATGCGCTCCCGGTAGCCAAAACCGGTTTTGAGATAGTAGGGTTGAATTCTACCTTCATCCGTGTATTTCAGGCGATTTGCCGGATAGTCGGTCCACTTGATCCTGAGATATGGCAGGCGCGGGGTCAGATTGAACTTAAGTCGGAGAACCGTATCATTTTCCAATTGGTTCTCATCCATATCCTTGATCCGGTATTCCAGGGGATTCAGACCCAGGTCATGGAAAAGAATCCGTTCTCGGGCCCGTTTCGCGGGGAGAATTTTCTTTATGATCCGCCACGTCTGGAGGGCATCGCCCCGGGCACTCCAGCTAACGGTCATCAGTTCATTAGCGGCATTGTACGATTGGTCGATCGTCACCAGATTTCCCATGGGTTCTGTCGCGGGACATTCCAGAATTTCCGGGCGGTCCGGATCAACGATAAGAACCCTCCGGCCTTGATCCGGCAAAGGGAGTACCCCGAAAGGGGTGGTCACGCTGGTCGGGTCTATGAGCTGGAAGTTGCCGGCGCCGTCGGAGATAGCAACGATCACATGATTAAAGGCGCGAGTCGGAAAGGACGGGCTGAGGAGAGGGGCATCTCCGGTATTTATCAGGGCGAAGTACGCGTTCAAACCAACGGCCTTCAATAGACTGATCATAAGGGCCGCCTTGTCTTTGCAGTCACCATATCCTTGTTCAAAGGTACGTTCGGCGGGAAATGGCTGATGGGAGTGATCTCCCAGCGGAACGTGGATGTAACGGATTTTATCGGTAATCCAGCCATATATCTTTTCAATCTTCTCCTCATCGCTTTTGAGGCCCTCGGTAATTGAATCCGCGAGTTCCCGTATCACCCCGGTTGGTTCCGTCCTCGGAATAGCGATCCGCGCGTACCACCTGGCTATCTCTTCCCAGGTCTTGTATTCTGAGATAGAGACGCTTATCCCGATGGCGTAGACCGGAGGGGCCATTGTCTCTGCGGTGAGGTTCGGCAGTCCCTTCCCCTCCACTGAACGAGTGATAACATATTTATCTTTCTTTATCCGCGGCCGGCATCCGGAGGGGAGGTTCGAAAAACGCACATTGAGATCGGATTTTTCCGGCACACTCACCTCATAGAGAAAACGGTCGGTGGGATACGGGGTCTGCAGGAGGCGTGAACTCATGCTGGAGATTCCCCCCGGCTTCCATTTCCTCCGGAAACAATACTCCACGACTGAGCCGGGCTCTACCGCCGGGAAATAGAGACTGCAAGTAACGGTTGCATGATATACGCCCGCGGGGCCGGGAATATATTGCAGGTCTCTCTCTCGGTCGCACTCCACTACCCGGCCGTCCGGCTGGATTGTCCTGGCCCATTCCAGTTCAACCTCGGTCCCCTTACTATTAAATGGGAAACTGACCCGGGCCAAATCTCTTCCCTCCTCATGGTGGATCAACATCACCCGATGATGAAGAGAGCGTCCATCCATCCGTTCTCCAAATTCGATAGAGAAACGATCATAGAGTATGGCGACCGGGGAGTCATCATCCCCGGGAAACGAATTAGCGGATTTTCGCCAATATGATGGATCTCTCTTCATTGATTCTCGATCGTAGATCTCTTCCTGGACCGGGGTTTTCTCTTCCCGGGGAAATTTATCCGGCTGGTAAGTGAAGAGCCTCCGCCAGCTCCCGGCCATGGTCTCCGGCGGCCAGAGAACCATATGCTCTGTTTTCAGGAGATTATTCTCCGCGTAAAATCTATCCACCTCTTCCTGAAGGTAACGGGTAATATCTCCGAGGGTTATCTCATCTTTTTGATCTGAAAGATTCTCCAGGGATTTCACTAGTGCCGTCAGAAAACCGGGCTGGTACCGCTGACTTTTCTTAGAAGAAGCGATGATGACGCGATCCGGGCCGGCCAGAGAGTCGATCCAGCCCCCGGCATGGGGCGTAGCCGCGATAATAGAGACGGGTCCCGGATGTCCGGAAAGAACTTCCCCCAATCCCGAAGCAGTTATCGGACGCGACCTGGTATGGAAATAGATATCATCACGGGCGATATTAGTATGGCCGATCAGTATGAGCAGAAGGGATTGATCCTTGCCAACCTTTTCCTTAAAAAGCCATTCCAGGGAGCCGGGCGCCGCCTGTCCGGCCGCCGGGACAAATCCCAGATCCCCTCCATTCTCCGTGAAGACAAATATCCGGTCTTCCGGATATCCATAGGTTTGGAGCAGCATTCCGTATAGATCTTCCACGCATTCTTCGTATTTCATTCGATAGCGGTTACTGCCCGCCTGCCCCACTATAATAGCAACCGAGTCGTGGCCGGACGGTTTTAAGACGGCGGATGACTCTTGGGTCACCGGCGCGGCAACCAAAAAAGACAGCAGCATAATAATAGTATTAATTCCCATAGCGATACCTGTCATAACGACTCCATTCCTCCGCCATTCTTAAAAACAGCCATCGATCACGCTTCAGTTCCCACCTCCCGGCAGGGCGGCCCGTGCTTCGTTTGACAACTCGTCGATCAAGAAATCTTCCTTGATAGCGCTCATCAATTTCCCGGTAATATTTCATCGCCTCCTTGGGGCGATCCATGAGCCGATAAAGCTCGCCGAGATGAAAGAGAACATTGTAGACCGACTTCGCGTAGTTCGAAGGATAGTTCTCCCCGATATAGAGCGGTTCAATCTTCTCGTAGGCTATAAGCAGCTCTTTTTCCGCCGCGGCGTATTCTCCCATTCGCATCAGTACAAATCCATATGCTTCATGCCAGAATTCCTGAAGGCGGGTTTGGCCCGGATCAGTTCCGGGTAAATTTTTAAGGGGTGATATTTCCTCCAGCATGGCTCGAGCCTCATCGAGATTTTCATTCCGCGCGGCGTAGTAATAGGCTAATCCGTATCTGGGGTGAAAGAAATCGGGCACAAGCTCTTTGGCCTGATAATAGTGCTCCACCGCCTTATCCCACATTCCAAGCCGCTCATAGACTATGGCCAGATCGGTATGGAGATGCTCCGGGTGTAAAGGTTTATGGGCTAAAGCGTATTCATAGACCCGGCGGGCGGACTGATATTGGTGAGCCTCGAATAATCCATGACCCAGTCCGTAAAGCGCCAGCTTTTTTTGGGGATTTTTCCTTAATATACTCTTGGCCTCTTTGACGCGGGGAGTATCATTCGAGTCGGGCTGGAATATATCACTTAACGTAAAGCCCCTGGCGCTGGTTGGAATCAGAACGCAAACCACTCCGCCGATGGCTATGATTTGAATCAATCTTCTTAATCTCACTTGAACTCTTCTAATATTCAATTCAGGCTATCATAGCAAAGCGGAGGCCATGCCGGTAGGTGGGGAGAATTCAAGTTGCGGGATAACGGATTCATGATTCCGAAGTTTGAAGTAATAAAATAATCTCCTATACTCTCGACTCTCACTATCACACTGTTTCCAGCGCTCTGATCTCATCCGGGCAATATTTCTTCCCGGACAATCGAGATTGATCAGAAGAAGAACTGAAATAGGTATTATAACAATTCATAATTAATATGTAAGGAGAAAGTTGTTTATTCAGGTGAATTCAAACCGGTGGATGGAAAAATCATTTATTGGATTAGTTCCAGTTCACCGCTGCGTACCGAGGCCTCGGCGGGGGGAAATGAACGTTAAAGATAGAACTTCTCCTCGCATCCCGATCTTATCGGGGAAACTTCTAATAAAAAGCACGGCCGGGAATCGAGGTTAAAAATTTCTTCCGGATTTCGACCAGCCGGGATCGAGGTTAAAAACCTCTCCCGCATTTTGCTGGGGTGGGCAAGCTACCGGAAGATTCTTTTCGGCCGGATATCAAAATAAAGTACACTGCTCTGTTCATTCTTATGCTAAAATTATAGATAATCATAGATGATTATAATATTCAAGAAGGAGCTGATCATATGAACGATATAAAAGTAAAAGTGGCGGTTATAGGTGCCGGAACAGCCGGTTTATCAGCATTTAGAGAAGCCTTCGGCGTAAACCCGGACTGCGTTCTGATAAACGGCGGTCCGTATGGAACCACCTGCGCCCGCGTCGGGTGCATGCCCTCGAAATTATTTATCCAGGTTGCCAATAATTATTATCATCGTCACGTATTTGATCGGGAAGGAATAAAAAACGGCGGCGGTTTGTCCATCGATAGAAGGGAAGTGTTGAGATATGTACGTTCATTGCGGGATTATTTTGTCGGCGGTGTGATCAAATCAGTAGAGAAGCTGGGAGACAAAAATATTAAAGGTTTCGCGCGTTTTGTCGCGCCGAATGTCCTTGAGGTTGAGGGTCGGAAGATCATTGCCGACGCGGTTGTTATCGCCACCGGTTCTTCCCCGGTAATCCCAAAGCCCTGGCGCGAATATGGCGAGAAGTTGATTACCACCGACGATATCTTCGAAGAGGATACTATCGCGGATGAAATGGCCGTGATCGGCGCGGGTGTTATCGGCCTTGAATTGGGACAGGCCATGAGCCGGATGGATGTAAATGTAACAATGGTTGAAGGAACGGAATCTATCGGGGGATTAACCGATCCCGTCATTAACCGTTACGCCATAGACACGATCAGAGAAGAATTTAATCTGTATCTGGGGCACCCGGCGGAACTTTCCCGAAATGACAGTCAACTGGAACTATCCTGCTCCGGGGAAAAGCGCGGGATTGAAAAGGCATTGATAGCGATAGGTAGAAGACCGAATATCCAGGGTCTGGAATTGGAAAAGATCGGAGTTGGATTGAATGAGAAGGGTATGCCCGAAGTTGATTCCAGTACGATGCGGATAAAAGATACGCCGATTTTCATGGCCGGAGATGTTAATGGATTCAGACCTCTTTTGCATGAGGCGGCGGATGAGGGGAGAATTGCCGGCTATAACGCGGTTCGATCAAAGACCCGCTGCTTCAGAAGACGCGCATCCCTGGCCATAGCTTTTACGGAACCACAGATCGCAATAGCCGGCAACCGATACCGGGAAATTGAAGAAGTACCACACATAATTGGCGAGGCGACATTTGACGGTCAGGGGCGCGCCCGGATTATGGATAAAAACAAGGGCATCCTGCGTATTTATGCCGAACCCGGAGGAGGGAAACTTCTGGGGGCCGAGATGATGGCACCGGAGGGAGAGTATATAGGCCATCTTCTGGCCTGGGCCATTCAAAAAGAATTAACGGTTTTTGAAGTTCTAAATATGCCATTTTATCACCCTACCGTCCTGGAAGGACTGAGAACAGCGGTAAGAGATCTTTCGTCAAAAGTCGAGGGACCCCGGCCGGAATTAGAATTGCCACCATGCGGCAAATGCCCGGTGGAGTAGGGGGAAAATTATTAAGTACGGAAATATTGCTGGACAAATATATATAATTGTGATAAATTAAAGCATTACTTGAAAAATATAAGAAAGAAGAAGCACAGAAAAGAAAATCGGCATACCGGTATTGTCTCTGTCTCTGGATCAAACCCGATCAAATAATACAGTGTTATTTGATCCCTAGTAAATACTCATAATGAAATTTTCAAATAAAATTTCCATCTCCATTTTTATTACAGGTATATTTGTTTTGTCGCTCGCACTATATGCCACATATAAAATCAATTATGATTCAATCATAAAATCACAGATCCTTTATACCAATTCAATAACGAAAAAGATCTCTACGGACACCGATAACCTCCTCAAAGAGAAAGTTAAAACCGCCATAATAATGGCCAACGCGCCAATCATTATAGAGGCGCTGGAAGAGAGTAATCTCTTTTATAGACAAATTCCGGATACAGAGAGAGAGGAGAAGATCGGTACTCTGAATTCAAAATGGAGATCAATTGATGACCCAAAAGATGAATTTATCCTGGAATACACGGATAATATAGTATCGCGCTATTTCATCCATCAGCAAAAGCTCCTTGAAGGAGAGTACGGAGAAATCTTCCTCACCAATAAGTACGGCGCCTTGGTGGCCTCTACTTCAAAATTGACAACTTTTTCCCATGGAAATAAATACTGGTGGTTGGGCGCCGAAAATAACGGGGAAGGATTGATATTTCTCGATGATCGGGGTTTTGATACGAGTGTCGGAGGCTATGTACTGGGGGTTGTTATTCCTGTTAAGGATGACCGGGAAATAATCGGATATTTAAAAGGTAATCTTAATATCTTCGGCGCGATCAATGAATTGATATCAGGAACCACGGATTATGATGTGGGAAGGCTGCAGCTGGTTCGCTCGGGAGGATTGGTGGTTTTTGAAGAAGGAGTCCAGCCATTAAGCAGTCGCGTTCAAAGCTCCATCTGCCTGCGGATAAAAGACAGACCTGCTGAATCTCTTATGGTCGAAGATGCCGGGGGCTTATCCCTGGTTGGTGTCGCTAAAATTAATATTACCGAAGGAGAAGAGGGCTATGGTTTTGGCGGCAGTTTTAAGTCTATTGACCATAAAATGGGGAATACGGGGGAGTCCTGGTATATTGTCTGTTATCGACCCTTGAGCGTTATTTTAGGCCCTATCCATTCTTCCATCAGATCAATTTTTATAGTTGGAATTGTAATAATTTTAATATTAGTCTTTGTAGCGCAATTTTCCAGCAGACTGATCTCCAAACCTCTAAATAGCCTGAATGAAGCTACAAAAAAAATCGGCGAAGGGAATTTTGATTATTTAGTTGAAGTAAAAGGGAATGATGAATTCAAAAATTATGCTAACTCTCTGAATTCCATGGCCAATGAGCTCAAACAAAGCACTACTTCAATAGAAATATATAAAGCTGAAGTTAGAAAAAGGGAGGCGATGGAAGAAGAGCTATTCAAGTCCCGCAATCTGAAGTCCATCGGAATACTGGCGGGTGGTATAGCTCACGATTTTAATAATATTCTAACCGCGATTATGGGGAACGTTTCTTGTGCCCTGATGGATGCCGGGGAAGGAACAGCGAGCCATGAATCACTGAATAATGCCATAGCAGCCTGTCATCAAGCCCAGCAGCTGACCCAGCAAATTCTATCTTTTTCCAGCGGTGGACAACCGGTTAAAAAGAACGTCTCCCTGAGGAAGATACTCCGGGAGTCGGCCCGTTTCGCTCTACATGGATCCAATGTGCGATCCCGGTTAATGATAGATGATAATCTCTGGCCGGGTCAGGTAGATCCCGGCCAGATCAGCCAGGTGATCAGCAACCTGGTAATCAACGCCGATTATGCTATGCCGGATGGTGGAGAGATCACGATTCAAGCGGAGAACATTGTGATCAAGGAAGAAAACCAGATTGAGCTATTACCCGGGCGATATATTAAAATCAAGATTATTGATCAGGGGATAGGGATCAGTGATGAAGACCTGCCCCGGATCTTTGATCCGTACTTTACTACGGAGGAAGACGGTCATGGTCTGGGTTTAGCCACAACTTTTTCAATTGTCCAGAATCATCGTGGATTTATCACAGCTGATTCCATACCCGATAAAGGCTCTACATTCACCATATTTCTTCCGGCCGGCGATGAAAATTTTACGGAGGTAAAAGAGGACGTGAAGGTGGTTCAGGGGGAAGGCCGAATTCTGATAATGGATGACGATAAAACAGTTCTCCCCCTGGCGGCCCGGATCGTGGAGAGGTTAGGCTACAATGTGGAGACAGCCCGGGAAGGCAATGAAGCGATTGAGAAGTTCAAAGAGAGTAAACGAGCGGGGGAGCCTTTCAACCTGGTTATACTTGACCTGACAATAAAAGGAGGCATGGGAGGCGTAAAAACCCTGGAGAAACTGAGAGAGATAGATCCCGATGTGAAAGCGATCGTCTCAAGCGGCTACTCGGTCGAATCGGTGATGTCCGATTATAAAAAGAGCGGTTTTGTTGGAGTAATCGCCAAGCCATATGGGGTTAAAAGTATGAATCGGGGCATTTTAGAGGTTATGGGTGGTTAGGGCTGGTAAATTCCGATATTATTTATAATTAAGTATGGTGTCCCTGGAATTATTTGGCGGAATTGTTAAGGGTTTATCCGGCAAGAAACCGGATGATCTCCTCGATATCCGGGACTTCACCCAGTTCATATATTTTGATAAACGCGATCGATCCCTCC
>Ga0207996_1000603_pt1 | contig 30461 bp, 23 predicted proteins | sample AntAceMetag02UKG_FD_184773 | JGI IMG/M metagenome (GOLD analysis project Ga0207996, IMG submission 184773) | Saline lake microbial communities from Ace Lake, Antarctica - Antarctic Ace Lake Metagenome 02UKG (SPAdes) (version 2) | ecosystem: Environmental > Aquatic > Non-marine Saline and...
ACCGATTTGCAGCCGCCGTCGGCAGCCAAAGCAGTATTGCCGCCGGCACATACCATTCCAGGCTGACGGCGCCCTGCATGGACGCCTGCCCCATTCATCTGGATATTCCCAGGTACGTCGAGTGTATCAAAGAAGCCCGGTTCGAGGAGTCCCTTGATGTCATAAGGGAACGTCTGCCCCTGCCGGGAATCGTGGGCCGTGTATGTGTGCGCCCGTGTGAGGATAATTGTCGCCGCGCAAACCTGGATGAACCGATATCCATAAAATTCTTGAAACGCTTCGTTGCAGACCATGAGCTGGCCGGGCAAAAACACCCCGGGTATCAAATCACGGCTTCCGAGACCACCGGCACAGTTGCCATTGTAGGTGCTGGACCGGCCGGCACAACCTGTGCCTATCACCTGGCCGGCAAAGGGCACCGGGTAACCGTTTATGAGCATCTCGATGAACCCGGAGGCATGTCCGCCGTGGGGATACCCGATTACCGGCTGCCCCGCGACATCTTACGCGGTGAGGTGGAGCAGATCCGAAAAATGGGGGTTACCTTTCATTACAACACGACCATCGGCAAGGATATAACCCTGTCACAGCTGGAAGAGGAGTTTGACGCCGTGTTTATCGGTATCGGCGCACAGAACAATACATCCATGCGGGTTGAGGGAGAAGACAAGGGATACAAAGGATTCATTCCGGGGGTAAAATACCTGCTTGATATAAACCAGGGCCGGGACCCTTACCCCGAGGGCAAAAGAGTCGTTGTCATCGGTGGGGGGAATGTGGCAATTGACTGTGTCCGATGTTCTTTGCGCATACAGAAAGAGGATGTCAACCTGGTTTATCGCCGGACCCGGAACGAGATGCCGGCCGACGAGGTCGAAATCAAGGACGCCGAGGAGGAAAACGTCCAGTTTCATTTTTTAACGACCCCGGTCAAGGTGCTGGCTGAAAACGACACGGTTGTCGGGCTTGAGTGCATCCGGATGAAACTCGGCGAACCCGACAGCAGCGGAAGACGCAGACCGATTCCCATTGAAGGCTCGGAGTTTGTATTCGATTGCGACACGGTGGTGCCTGCAATCGGCCAGAGAATCGATCTCTCAATGCTTGAAGGAGTAAATGGTATAAAAACAACACGATGGAACTCCATCGTTGTTGACCCGGTAACCAAGCAAACCGATCAGCCGAAAATCTTTTCTGCAGGAGATTGCGAAACCGGCCCCGGGGCTCTGATTACCGCATGTGCCGGCGGCATGCAGGCTGCACACAACATTGACCGCTTAATCAACCACCAGGACCTGGAATATGATGATGGCGACTATTTCAACAAACTTTTCCAATCATTAAAAATTTATGACAAAAATGAAAATATCGGTATAGCCGACATGAGGCAGCGCAAACAGCTCGCCATGCTGACACCTGACACCAGGAAAAACACATTTGACGAAGTGGAAAGCGGGTTTTCAAACTCTGAGGCCATAGCCGAGGCCGACCGCTGCCTGCGCTGCTACCGAGTTGCCACCATTGCGGTATAATAAGCAGATATAAAGTTTTAACGATTGATAGCCTGTTGCCCATCCACAAACAACTTTTGTCGATGAGTCGGTAGAGACGATTACAGAATTACTTTAAACATCCGAAGATTGCTTATCTCAAAATAATTTTTTTTAAAATAAAATTAAAATATATTCGGTTATTTAGATCATTATCACTTTAGCGAAGTGGATAACCGGGAAAAAACATTCTTAGCATAGATTTATTTAACGATTTCAATCTCAACTCGTCTGTTCATCATTCTTCCCCAAGAGGTACTGTTGCTTTCAATGGGATTTATGCTTCCAAGGCCTTTAATTTCAATTTGATTTGATGTTGCACCCCTTCCAAGCAGAAAGCTTCTGACAATATTAGCCCTGAACTCAGATAACTTAATGTTATATTGCTTATTACCATCTGAGTCTGTATAGCCTTTGATCAAAATCTTTGTGTCAGGATGCATTATAAGAACATCGGCGTAATTTTTTAATTCCGCAAACCCTTCTTCAGTGAAATCATTGCTGTTAAATTCAAATCTGATAGTTATGTTTTTATCTGGTAACGATAAAATTTTTTTTCTAATTTCACCATATTGACCCGAAAGATTAAGGTCTTCTTCTTTTATAGATGCCGTCGGCTTAATTGACGAAATCGGCAATTGGATTTCATCTTCAGAAAACCCTTTATTTTCAGGTACTTCTTCCAGTTTATCCTGGAATAGCGGTCCTTTAACTTTTATTTTTTTAGTATCTTCTTGCAATGAGTCCATACCATCATGGATAGGTGCCGCCTCTTTTAGAGGACTCTTTGTGTCCCGATTATTATCCTCTGTACGAATAATTTCTTGTTTAATTTTCATCCGGTTTGGATGTTCGGCCTGATCGACTGTTTTTCCAAGTTGATCAAGCTTATTTTCTGTATGAACGGATCTGTCTGTTGATGGGGCAGTCTGTTTTAAAAAATCAGCAGGGCGATTGGCCCCTGATATAAATTTTTGGAAATTTACAGGAGATAAAATCCACCAGCAAATTGCTGAAAACAGCAAAAAACCGACTATCTTAATGAAAAGGTTGCTGATCCCACTTTTTTTTTCTTCAGGGATCTTAGGCTCCGGAACAACCGGCTTGGAATAAACAATGGGGATCGGTTTGGGCTGATATTGTGCAAATCCATTTATATCACGATTTCTGACATGTGTCGGTATCTTAAGGTTTTTGGCGCAATCTTGGACGATGGCTGCATTAATTGTTTCACTGTCTTTAACATAGCCCGTCAACAATGCGTGATCACAAATAACATTTATCCTTCTAGGAAATCCTCCAGAATATAAAAATATTTCCTGAACGGCCGAAGGCTCAAAAATGGATTGAGCTGCACCTGCAACTGTTAATCTGTATTTTATATACTCATCAGTCTCGTCAGGAGTTAATGGATTAATATTATAATTCAGCGTCAATCTTTGCCGGACAGCTCTGTTTTGGTTTTGATTTAAAATTTCGTTAAATTCATTCTGCCCGACAAAAAAAATATTAATTAATTTTGTGCTCGTTTTTTCAATATTCGACAACAACCGAATTTCTTCAAGCAGTTCCTGCGTTAACAATTGTGCTTCATCGATGATAAGTAGAACTTTCTTGTTGTTTTCATAAGCTTCAAGTAAAAATTTTCGAAATCGATCAAGGAAAGGGCCTTTTGATAAAAATTGCCGATCAATTCCAAAAGAGGATGCTATATAATTAAAAAAATCAAGCTTGGAAAGACTCGGGTCCGGAACAGATATACAGATCAGAAATTTACAAACTCATAATACCTGATAAAAATCAGGTTCACTAAAGCTCCTTACGTACTGAGAATAAAGGAGCGGCTTCAGCCAATAGTAAATTTTATGGTGGCGCTTTTTTGTCTACGGATAAAATATTTGTATATTCCTTTATATCGAATATGCCGAAATAATCACCACAATAAACGATAACATGAGCGGGTTCAAAGCCAGGCGCTCTTTTGGCGGCAATCGATTTTTCTGAAAAACGTCTGCCATACTTGGATTTGAACAATATGTGCAAGTTAAACATAACAACCGAAAGCATGATGTGAGCACGGATTGCATTAAATTTGGCACAATGAAAATCTTCAAAAATCCAATATTGACATAACTCTTTAATTGCATTATTTTCGATGGTCCATCGACGGCTGTATGCTTGATATAAGGACAAAGCATTTTCCCAGGGAAGTGAAGTAAAATAGGCATACTCCGGTTGATTCGATTTTCGTTTTTTTTTGAATTTTTGATCTTTTATCACAATCGCCTGAAGATTGCCTTTATAGTTCGGCGCATCCGTTATTTTTTTAAACTTCTTAATTTCAAGGCCTGGCTTTATTTTTTTATAGCCTTCTTCTTGTGCTTGTTTTGTTATACGTTTTGTAACTTTAAAATTTTTTTTGGCCGGTATCATAAAATCAATACCATATTGTTTCTTAAGTTTATAAAGGGTCTTGCCATCCCAATACCCTTTGTCAAAAATTAATGTTTTAATAACCCCGGGGCCTAAAACAGTGACCGCATGGTGAACGGTCGTCAAAAGCAAATTTTTGTCAGCAACGTTGGCCGAGGTAATAATAACTGCAACAACGACCTTGCTTTTCACATGCTGGATAATAGAAACTTTATAGCCTCTGCGATTTTTATGTTTACCTTTATAATCATAGACTTTTTTGGCAAATTCATAGCTGGGTGAGTCTTTAAAAATGACCTTAGTGTCGGTACAAAACTCATGCCCTCGGATTAATCCAAGTCGAAATAATTTTCGAATTACCTTTATCAGCAGTCCGGTAGTTTCTTTGTACCCAAGGCTGCATAAAAAATTGCGTACAGTATTGGGATGTAATGGCTTACTGCCTTTTGCGGTAGTCCTTTTGCTATACCCATGTTGAATTTGCTTAAAATTAAAACCCAGTAGCCGTAAAACATGGGCGTCCTTAAAAAGATATTTAATATTATCATCAAAACGGATATTAAAAACAGGTTTTGCAAATGCCAGCATCGCCAATAAAAATGAGGGAATGCCGCTATGACCCGTTGCCAGGCCTAATTGTGCCAGCATAGAAAAAACACCAACCGAGCTGATGAATTGTATAAATTCATCAAGCCGCCCCCAAGAGCTCAAGCAGACCTCGTCATATTTTTTTTGACGAAGTTTTTCTCTGACGAAATCTTGGTTTAAAATTATGGTTTTGGGTGTAATTTTCACGGCATCCTAAGCTTTTGAATTAACTTAGAATGCTATACACTAGTATTACTAGAAAGTCTAGATTTATTTTATTTCGTTTAAAAACAATAAGTTACATTGATTATTGAGTTATTGCCAATTTTCTATTTTCAGTTTGTAAATTTCTGATAAAAAGATCTTGACAGCCCATTATCGATTTTGTATTAGATCAAATTTTACAAAGACTATCGTTAATTACAAATATTGTTACGTAAAGGAGTGAATAACTTGGCCAATCATAAGTCAGCACTTAAACGCGCCCGGCAGAATGAAATCAACCGGATGCGCAACAAAACAACAAAAACCAAGGTAAAAAATATTGTCAAACAGGTCCGTCTGGCGGTCAGTGAAAATCCCGATAAAGCAGTCTCAGCCGACCTGAACAGAGCCAAGACCATTATCGACATAGCCGTTAAAAAAGGCGTTATCCATAAAAACACGGGTTCGCGCAAAATATCCCGCCTCGAGAAACTTGCAAACACAATAAACGCCTGATCAATCCCAAAAAACGGCGCAAAAACCGGCAACAGGCCTTATGGTGTTTTGATTTAAAGCGGGTAGCTGTCTGAACGTATTAGTACGCGTTAAGCCGAAAACAGCGATCTTGCACAAAAAATGCATGAATGCCGCCCGAACTGTCAATTATTGACTAAACTTATTTAAAACCGAAAATCTGTTTCCGGTTTTACGGGTACTTATGCGTGAGTTCTACACGTTTTAAATCAAAATTCCGTAAGGCCGGGTCTCAAAAGGTCTTCGGCCGATCCGGCCGACACAGCCCACCTTGCAATGGCCGACCCCTGAGACTAAAGCTCGAAGGTTGCCGATTTTAATCTTGCAGACCCATATCCCGAAATCTCTTGAACTCTGGACACCGACCATTGAACCTCAAAAATCATCCGTCATCCGGGTGTATACCACTTCAGCGAGCCGCCGGGCAATTTTTTCAATAGCGGCCGTCCGGCTTTGTTCGGTCGCCGGCTTATCCGATTCAACAGTATAAGCCTCACCGGCGGTCAAGCCTTGTTCAGCCCAAAGGATCACGCCATCAATTCCGGTAAGTTTTATATCAACGGACAACAATACTTTCCTCTCAAGCGCTGTCCGCTGCCCGCTGCGGGATATGGTATGAATCTGCAACGACTCAACCGAGCCGCTCAGCACCGCATGCGCCCCATCCGGTCCGCCGCCGGCCTTCACGCCCCGGCGCACAAACTCATCTATGAGATACCTTGTAACAATATTTTCCACACCGGTCTCGGATGTACGGTTTTCAAAGACAGCTACCCTGAGGTCAGGGATGCCGCCCGGCAGATTCCCCTGCCCGGCAAACCGGTAACCGCAGGAAGAAGCCAGCACTGCCAGCACCCCTAAAAAAATAATTCGGCTATGTTCATATTTGGCCTTCAGCGACATCATTGCTACCCCATGGTCATTACACCACGATATTAATCAGCTTCCCTTTTATGACAATAATTTTTCTCACGGGTTTGTCACCGATAAACTTCCGGACGTGGTTATCGGCTAGGGCCGTTGCCTTTAGTTCGGCTTCACTCATGCCGGCGGCAGCATTGAATCGGCCTCTGAGTTTGCCGTTTACCTGGACGACAATCAGAAGATCATCCCGAACAAGTGCTTCTTCTTTATAATCCGGCCAGGTTTCCAGCAGAATACTCGAATCATGACCCAGGGCCTGCCAGATTTCCTCTGCGTAATGCGGCACAATCGGAGATAAAAGCAAAATCGTCGTCTCCACGGCAAGGCGCATAACCTCTGACTTGTGCTTATTTTCGGATTCATGTTCTACCTGGTACATAACATTTACCAGTTCCATGATCGCACTGATGGCCGTATTAAAATGAAACCGATTTTCTATGTCTTTACCGACTTTTTTTATGGTTTCATGGACTTTTTTATACAAATCGCGCAACCCGTCTTCAAGTTCGGATATACTTTTGCTATAAGGATCGCAATATGCAATTTCTTTGATCCAGCTATAAGTACAGCGCCATACCCGGTTCAGAAAACGATAGCCGCCCTCGACACCCTGTTCTTTCCACTCCAGATCCCGTTCAGGCGGTGCCGCAAACAGGCAGAACAACCGGGTAGTGTCGGCTCCGTACTTTTCAAGCAGGATGTTGGGATCCACCACATTTTTTTTCGACTTGGACATCTTTTCGACCCTGCCGACCAAAACCGGGCGACCGCATATTGTGCACACCCTGTCGTCCCCGCTGCCCGTGACTTCTTCGGGAAACAAAAACCCGTGTTCCGGGCATGTCACCGTTTCTTTGCAGACCATTCCCTGGGTCAAAAGGCGGGTAAAAGGTTCCTTATAGTTAACCAGGCCCATATCCTTGAGTACCCGGGTAAAATATCGCGAATACAAAAGATGCAGCACGGCATGCTCAACGCCGCCGATATACTGGTCCACGGGCATCCAGTAATCCACAGCCGCCTTGTCAAATATACCGTCATCACAGGCCGGGCTGCAGTAGCGTTCAAAGTACCAGGATGATTCCACAAAGGTATCCATGGTATCGGTCTCCCGGCGGGCATCACTGCGGCCGCATCGCGGGCACCTGGTCCGGGAAAAATAATCCAGTCCTGAAAGCGGTGATTTACCTCCATCGAGCAGATCGGCATCTTCGGGAAGTATGATGGGAAGGTCTTCTTCGGGAACCGGAACAATTCCGCAGCTTTTGCAATGAATCATGGGAATCGGCGCGCCCCAGTAGCGCTGTCTTGAAATCCCCCAGTCCCTGATCCGGAAACTTACGGTCTTTTGGCCTGTTCTATTTTCCACCAGCCAGGAAGCAATATCATCCAGGGCCCGGCGGTTTTCAATTCCATCGAACTGCCCGGAGTTGATCATGATCCCCTCGCCCGTATACGCTTCGGTCATTTGCCGGCCATCGATCTCGTCATTATCCGGTTTAACCACCATAACGATGTCCAATCCATATTTTCGGGCAAAATCAAAATCACGCTGATCATGAGCCGGCACCGACATGACGGCACCGGTCCCGTATTCCATCAACGCAAAATTGGCCGCCCAGATGGGCATCCGGCGCCCGCTCAACGGATTGATACACCAGGCCCCGGTAAAAACCCCTTCTTTTTCATAGGTTTCCACGGCCCTGACGGATCGATCCTGTAGAGCAATGCGCTCTACAAATTCAGCGACAACCTGTTCCTGATCCGTTCCCTTTGACAATCCGGTCACCAGGGGATGCTCCGGTGCAAGACACATGAAGGTCGCCCCGAACACCGTATCCTGCCGGGTCGTGAATACAGTGATACTTTGATCGGCATCGTCAGGCGGATTTTCAATGGAAAACCGAATTTCAGCCCCCACGCTTTTGCCGATCCAGTTTTTCTGCATTGTGATCACCTTGTCAGGCCAGCCCGGCAGTTGGTCACAATGGGCCAACAGGTCCTCGGCATCCTCGGTAATACGGAAAAACCACTGCCATAGCTTTTTCTGGCGTACTTGTTTGCCGCAGCGCCAGCACATGCCGGCCTCGACCTGCTCATTGGCCAGCACCGTCCGGCACTTGTCACACCAGTTGACAAAGGATTCTTTACGGTAGGCCAGCCCCCTTTCATACATTTTCAAAAACAACCACTGCTCCCATCGATAGTATTCGGGCCTGCAGGTGGCTATTTCCCGGTCCCAGTCATAGGAAAACCCAAGCTGCTTGAGCTGGGCACGCATGGCATCAATATTCTCATAGGTCCATCGGGCCGGATGTGTATCATTGGCAATGGCCGCATTTTCAGCCGGCATCCCGAATGCATCCCATCCCATGGGATGCAGCACGTTAAAGCCCTTCATCCGCTTATAACGGGCCACCACATCACCGATGGTGTAGTTGCGCACATGCCCCATGTGGATCTTGCCGGAGGGGTAGGGAAACATCTCCATCAGGTAGTATTTTTCCCGCTCGGGATCTTCTGCTACCTTGAAAATTTCCGATTCTTCCCAAATTTTCTGCCATTTGGACTCAATTGCCTGCGGATTATATCTGTTTTCCATTATCTGTTTGTCCCGTATTCATCATCTACTACAACGTGAATGCTTTTTTCTGATAAAATGTGTTTTCTAATTTTGTCAATCCTGATTCCAACGCCGCTATCGACTGCTTTATTTTGAATCGTCATGCCATACTATGATTGAAATAGCAAGCGACGATTGGAATTTAAGCCGAGGGAAGAAAACATCAGGAACCTATGAAGATTACAGAAAAATCATTTGACTTGCATTTAACAATTGCCTATCACTAACATTAATTTGGTATCTTAATTCCGCAATTCGTGCTTTTATATCAAAAAAGTGTAAAGTGACCTTATATAATTGAATAGTGAACACCTTGCTCTATGGGTAAGACGAAATTGAGCCCGGCACTTGGTGTTGAAAAAAATGCAACATAACAAAAAATCAGGAAAAATAAATACATGAGCAGTAAAATTCTTATCAATGCAGTGGATTCGGAAGAGTGCCGGATTGCCAAAGTGAAAGATAGCCATCTTGAAGAATTTCATATTGAAAACGCGGCCAAAGAGGTTACCCACGGCAATATTTACAAAGGCATTATCACCCGCGTCGAACCCAGCCTGCAGGCTGTATTTGTCAATTATGGAGCCGAACGGCACGGCTTTTTACAAAAACATGAGATCCACAGCGACTACTTCCGGGACAACCCTTCCGGCGGCCGCTCCATACAGAATATCGTAAAGCGCGATCAGGAGCTGCTGGTGCAGGTATCCAAAGACCCGATTATGAAAAAAGGGGCCATGCTCACTACCTATATCTCCCTGCCGGGAAGATATACCGTTCTGATGCCCGGCGGTAAAACACGCGGCATTTCCCGAAAGATCGAAGATGAAACCGAACGTAATCGTTTAAAAGCGATTGTCGGCAAACTGAAACTCCCGGAGGAATTCGGCGTTATTGTCCGTACCGTAGGCATAAACAGCACCAAAACGCTTCTGGACAAAGACATGCGCTATCTCATGCGGCTGTGGAAAAATATCAACAAGCAGGGCGTCAGCAAACAGGCCCCGGCCCTGCTTTACAAGGAACGTAATCTGGCAATACGGTCCATACGGGATCATCTGACGCCGGAAATCACCGAAATTCTGATTGACGACCAAACCGTATACAACGAAATCAAGGAATTTGTGCAGCTTATCGCTCCCAAACAGAGCAAAATCGTCAAACTGCACAAGGATCCCAAGCCGATTTTTACCAAGCACCAGCTTGAAACCCAGATTGCATCAATCTTTGAAAGCCGGGTAAATCTGCCTTCAGGTGGATCCATTGTGATCGATCAAACCGAGGCCCTGGTTGCAATAGATGTGAATTCCGGTAAAGCAACTCAAAAAAAATCCATTGAACAAACCGCATTGTTGAGTAATCTCGAGGCTGCCGAGGAGATCGCACGTCAACTCAGACTCCGGGACCTTGGGGGATTAATTGTTATCGATTTTATCGACATGCGTGAATCAAAACATAAAAATGAACTGGAACGGGTCATGAGATCTCATCTGAAAATTGACAAGGCCCGCACCAAAACAGGCAGGCTTTCCCAATTCGGACTGATGGAAATGTCCCGGCAACGAATTAAACCTTCAATAGAATTCGGCAGTTTTGAACCCTGCCGATACTGCCGGGGCAAGGGTCTGACGCCTTCCACGGAAACACTGGCCCTTGGTTTTCTCCGTGAACTTCGTCTAAAAACCCTTAAAGACAGCATTACCACGGTAAATGGCAATGTGCCGATGGAAGTGGCCGATTATCTTCTTAATAAAAAACGCAGTGAACTCCTTGAACTGGAAAGCAGACGAAATCTTTGTATTGTCATCACGCCCGACAGCAGAATGATACCCGGTGAAAGCAGTATCACATGCGAGGAGCAAAAAAATGTAACGCCAAATTAATTTTTGTGCGCCCCGCCCCGTCTTACGTCTGTTTGAAATATTGAGAACAAGCTGATGCATAGTGAAAAAAAACAAGTGTCAAACCGGGTTTATATTTCCATTATTATAGGCTCGTTGATCATAACCATACTCGTTGCCGGTATCTTTTACCGGCATAACAAAAGCCCTGAAAAGGCGGTGGAAACCAATACCCGGATGCAAACATCCACGAATTCCCCAATACCCGTGCCAACGCAGCCCCTGGTCATTGATTACCATGAACTGGATAAAAATACCGCGATTAAAGATCTTGTACAAAAACGCAAGGACCGCTACGGAATCGATAAGGGGCTTGATCTTATAATCCAATCCGATGAAAGCCTCAAAATTGGAGACACGACCATATCCATGCAGAAAATAATGGATCAAATCCGTTTAAAACATGGTGACATTCTTGAAAAATCTCTGGATCTGGCCGGCATGGATGCAGCCGATCAGGGCACTCTCCGAACGGCAATATTCGGTATCTACATTGTCCGGCCCGGCGACAATATCTGGAATATACATTTTAAATTATTAAAAGATTTTTTTACAAATAAAAATATTACGGTTTCTCCCATAGCCGACGAACCGGACAAACTCAGATTAAGTTCCGGCATCGGCAAAGTCCTGAAATTTTCTGAAACCATGGTTCATATATATAATATAGCAGAACACCGACTCGACGTTGATTTGGACCGGATTCAACCATTGAGTAAGCTGGTGGTCTATAATATGGGGCAGGTATTTGCACTGCTGAACCAGATCGATTACCCGCATGTCAACCATATCCGGTTTGACGGCGAGACCATCTGGATTCTGGCAGACCGGTGAATCCCTTCCATTGGGGCTTTTTCAGCGGACATCCGGTGACGTTTGAATCTGTTTCCTCAAAATAAATGCAAGAATTATTTGACGTGCGCTGATATTTGAAGTATATCAGCGCATTTTAGTAGCGATTTTTTCGAAAAACAAAAAGGAGGATATCTTGTTTAACATCGCATATGCAATGGGTCAGGGTGGCGCAGACGGGGCGCAAGGTGGATTTGGAGCGTTTATTCCCCTTATTTTGATGTTTGTTATTTTCTATTTTCTGTTAATCCGTCCGCAGCAGAAAAAAACAAAAGAACACCGCGCAATGATCAGCAGCCTGAAAAAAGGCGACCGCATTATTACCGGCGGAGGAATTCACGGCCGAATTACAGGGTTGGATGAAACAACCCTGACTGTTGAAATTGCCGACCGTGTTCGTGTAAAAGTCAACCGCGGAAATATAACGGCCATGACTCAAACCGGCGCTCAGCCGGCTGCGGCCAAACCCGAAAAAACAGACTCCAAAAAAAAATCAGACAAAAAGCCGGATAAAAAATAAATACGGCAAAGACAGAACTTCGCAAATTCAAACGGCTGTACAATTAACAACCGGTTTATTTGTCCTTGTGTATAATTATATTTAAGAAAGGAACAGTTCATTGAAAAAGTTTTCATGGCGACTGGTGATTGTGATCGGGGTTATTCTTGCTGCATTCGTCTATGTTCTCCCCTCCTTCAAACCTGCCTTGTGGCCCCATAAAAAAATTAACCTGGGGCTTGATCTGCAGGGCGGCATGCACCTGGTTCTCGAAGTTGACACGGAAAAGGCTGTCGAAGGTACTGTGGAGCGAATAGCCCAGGAATTAAAGGATCAGGTTAAAAAAGAACGTATCCGGAATATAAGCATAGACCGTATCGAGGGCAGTAAAATATCCGTGATTATCCGTGATCCCGATAATGTGGCCGAATTTGACAAACTCCTTGACAAGGATTTTAAAGATCTCCGTATATTGTCGCGTTCAAATGATGGGGGAAATCTGGTTATAACCATGGACCTTCCCGACAAACGGACCGAGCAGATAAAAAAAATGGCCACCGATCAGGCCCTTGAAACCATCCGAAATAGAATTGACCAGTTCGGTGTCAGCGAGCCCGATATTCGCCGCCAGGGCGAAAAACGGCTCCTGATACAGCTTCCGGGAATCAAGGATACAAAAAGAGCCAAGGAACTGATCGGTAGAACCGCCCAACTGGAATTCAAGCTCGTTGACGAAACCCATGACCTCGACGCCGCGCTGGAAGGTAACCTTCCCCCCGGCAGCCAGATTCTTTACCAGGTCAAGGTGGATGCACTCACTCACCGCACGAGCAAAACTCCTTTTCTGATCAAAAAAAGATCCCTTTTAAGCGGTGCCTATCTTACGGATGCCAGTGTTCAGATCGATTCCCAGTATAACGAACCTTACGTCGGTATTGATTTCAATCGTAAAGGCGCCAGAATCTTTGAACGGATTACCGGTGCAAATGTAAAAAAACGGCTCGCCATCGTACTGGACAATAAGGTGTATTCAGCGCCTGTGATACAGGAAAAGATATCCGGCGGATCGGCCCGTATTACCGGCAACTTCAGTACGGAGGAAGCCCGGGACCTGGCCATCGTGCTACGCGCCGGCGCACTGCCGGCCCCGGTAAATATCATTGAAGAACGTACCGTAGGCCCGTCTTTAGGTTCCGATTCCATTAACAAAGGGCTGATATCCGTGTGTATCGGCGGTATTCTGGTCGTTTTTTTCATGATCATTTACTATAAAACGTCCGGCCTGATTGCCGATTTTGCCCTGATTTTAAACATTCTCCTGATTGCCGGCGGACTCGCCGGTTTCCAGGCGACTCTGACACTACCGGGTATTGCCGGCATTATTCTTACCATCGGCATGGCCGTCGATGCCAACGTGCTTATTTTTGAACGTATCAGGGAAGAAATGAGCCTTGGCAAAACACCCCGCGCAGCAGTCGATGCAGGATACGCCAGAGCGACGTTGACCATCCTGGATGCCAACGTTACCACGTTGATAGCAGCACTGGTACTGTTCCAGTTCGGAACCGGCCCGGTCAAGGGATTTGCCGTAACACTCAGCCTGGGCGTCATTGCCAGCCTGTTTACAGCCCTTGTGCTGACACGGGCCATATTCGACTATCTGTTAATTAACCGCAAAATCAAAACCATAAGTATCTAAACCAATACAGGCTGCCGGCCGGCGGATCAATAGACAGCAAAACGAACCGCAGACCGCAATCCGGAGGCACAATGCAGTTTATAAAGCCCGACGTAAACATCGATTTTATCGGTAAACGAAAAATCGCATTTATTATATCCAGTGTTATGATCCTGATTAGTATTGCATCTCTAATCATTCACGGAGGCCCCCGCTACGGCGTAGATTTTGCCGGGGGTACTCTGATTCAGGTCAAATTTTTAAATCCGACCGCCATCAATGATATCAAATCCGGCCTGGACACCATCGGGTTAAAAAAATCATCTGTACAGATGTTCGGCGCCGCAGATGACAATGAGTATCTTATCCGCACGGACAAGTCACTGATGACGGATCGGGAATTTTCCGAAGAGGTATCCCAGGCACTCAAATTTTCCACCAAGAATGATCTGGAAATCAGACGGATTGAAATGGTCGGCCCCCAGGTCGGCAAGGACCTGCGCGAAAAGGCCCTGTTTGCCATGTTCTTTTCCCTGCTTTTTATTACGATCTATATCTCCGGCCGTTTTGAACTAAAATGGATACTGAGTGGTGTAATGGCCGGTGCTCTGATGAGTGCGGTCTACTTCCTTTCTCTTTTTCACGTCAGCACACCTTTTCTCATTGGTGCGGCCCTGGTGGTCACATTGATCCTGTTCTGGTTCCTTAAACTGAAATATGCCATGGGAGCAATTGTGGCCCTTATTCACGATGTCTCGATCACCGTGGGCATTTTTTCCATTTGCGGAAAAGAATTTACATTACCGATCATTGCGGCCCTGCTTACGATCATCGGCTATTCGTTAAACGACACCATTATCGTGTTTGATCGTATCCGTGAAAATTCAAGAAAAAACCAGAAAAATCCTTTACATGCCATCATCAACCGTAGCATCAACGAGACGCTTTCTCGTACGATCCTGACCTCCCTGACCACCTTGACCGTAGTGGTTTGCCTGTTTGTTCTGGGGGGAGGCATCATCCATGATTTTGCCTTTGCAATGATTATTGGAATTCTTGTGGGAACCTATTCATCGGTCTATGTAGCCAGCCCTATTCTGATCGCCTGGCAGGGTCAAAAAAAGCAAAAATAATTGATATACTTCATGATAAATCAAAAACGGTTTACACTATATTGTTTTTAAAACATCCCCCGGTAGAATCAGCGCCTTGCAAAATAAAAACAACCATGAGCCTTTGAGCGTTCAGACTCCGGTGGATTTCTTATGAAAAATATTTTACCATGGGTTACCCTGAAAACTGTTCCGGGCATCGGCAACCTTCTTTTCAAGCGGCTTTTTCAACATTTTAAAACACCTGAATCCGTTTTGCATGCGCCCCACGAGGAGCTGCTTCAAGTGGAGGGTATGACCAGTCGTCTTGCCCATGCCGTAGCACGGCACGGCATACCGGAAGAAGCCAAACGGGATCTTGGGCTTGCATTTAAAAAAGGTTATAAAATCATAACCTTGGCCGACAGCGATTACCCGCCGCTGCTTCTGGAAATACCCGATCCGCCGCCGATTCTCTATGTCTCCGGCCATTTAGAAACCTCTTTGCTGAATATTGCTATCGTAGGATCCAGAAATGCTACCAAATACGGATTAACGATCACCAGGCATCTGGGCACGGATCTGGCCACACTTGGTATTACCGTGGTCAGCGGTATGGCTCTGGGGATCGATACGGCCGCTCATTACGGGGCACTGGCCGGCCATGGAAATACAATCGCCGTACTGGGCAGCGGTCTGGACCGAATCTACCCTGCTTCAAACAAAAAACTGTTTTACCAAATTGCAGAGCAGGGTGCTGTAATTTCCGAATTTCCCCTTGAAACCGAACCTGAAAGTCACAACTTTCCCCAGCGTAACAGGATCATAAGCGGAATCTGTCAGGGAACCGTCATAGTCGAGGCTACAAAGCGTAGCGGATCGCTCATTACCGCACGCATTGCCGCCGAACAGAACAGAGATGTTTTTGCCGTACCCGGCAGTATTCACAGTTTTAAAAGTACCGGCAGCCACACACTTATCAAGCAGGGAGCCAAGCTCGTGGAAAATGCTCAAGATATTGTGGAAGAATTTGATCTGATCCTGAACCCGCCGGCAGCCGTGAAAACCAAGATCCCAAAAATAACCCTGAACCTGACGTCCGATGAATCCGACGTTCTGAAATTACTGGGACCCTATCCGGTCCATATCGACACTCTGGTAAGAAAAACGTCTATCGCTCCGGGCAGGCTGTCCAGTATATTGCTCCATCTGGAGCTCAAAGGATTGTTACAACAGTCGCCCGGAAATTTATTTGTCATTACGGAGACCGGCAGCCGGGAAAACTGACCTGACTGCTGTAACAACACACCTGTATGAGGATCCAAATTGACTAAACCGCTCGTGGTCGTGGAATCACCGACAAAAGTAAGAACAATCAATAAATATCTGGGCAAAAAGTATAATGTTTCCACCACGGTAGGACACATTAAAGACCTTCCTCCCAGAGAAATCGGGATTGATATTGATGACGCATTTAAACCGAAATACCGCATCATTTCCGGTAAAAGCAAAATTGTCACCGCCCTCAAAAAAGCCGCGGGCGATGCCACTGAAATATTTCTGGCGTCCGACCCCGACCGGGAAGGAGAAGCGATTGCCTGGCACACGGCGGAAATTTTAAAAAAAAGGGGGAGAAAATTTTATCGGGTCCTTTTTCATGAACTGACCAAAAACGGAATTCAAAAGGCGATCCATACCCCTGAAGAACTGAATAAAAATAAGTATGAGGCCCAGCAGGCCCGCAGAATACTGGACCGTCTGGTTGGCTACCAAGTATCCCCTCTTTTATGGCGCAAAGTCAAAGGCGGCCTCAGTGCCGGCCGGGTTCAGTCCGTTGCCGTCAGAATTATCTGTGAAAGAGAACGCGCCATCTGGGCCTTTGACCCGGAAGAATACTGGACCATTACCGCCGATCTTGAGGGTTCCGTCCCCCCTGTATTTTCCGCGAAACTGTCCAAAAAGCAGGGCAAAAAAATTAAGATTCCGGATCAAAATTCCGCAGACACGATCTTGCATGAACTGTCCGGAGCTAAGTATATTGTCGATAAAATAACCAAAAAAACGACCAAACGGAATCCCCTGCCCCCATTTATAACCAGCAAGATGCAGCAAGAGGCCATCCGCAAACTCAAATTCTCCGCAAAAAAAACCATGTCGGTGGCCCAACAGCTCTATGAAGGAATCGATCTGGGCCCCGGAGAACCCACCGGTTTGATCACCTATATGCGAACGGACTCGATCCGTATCGCTGCTGAAGCGGCCCAGGAGGCCCTGGATCTGATCCGCAAACAATTCGGCCCGGATTATGCGCATGACAAACCACGGTTTTTTAAGAATCGCAACAAAGCTCAGGATGCGCACGAGGCCATTCGGCCCACATCGGTTTTTCACACGCCTGAAAAGCTGACGCCGTATCTTTCCAAAGACCAGCTCAAGTTATACAACCTGATCTGGCAGCGATTTGTCGCATCTCAGATGCAGCCGACCCTGATCAATCAAAACTCGGTAACCATTAAAGCCAATGCCTATACGTTTACGGCCAGCGGTTCATCCGTCAAATTTCCCGGATTCATGGCCCTTTACCTGTCGGCCGATGACGAGGCTGAAAAGAAAACAAAAAAACAGCAACTCCCCGAACTTGCAAAAAATCTTGAGCTGAAAGTGTATGCCGTCAATCCAATGCAGCACTTCACGCTGCCCCCACCCCGTTTCTCGGAAGCCTCACTGGTCAAGGAACTGGAAGAAAACGGCATCGGCCGACCCAGCACATACGCCTCGATTCTCACCACCATCCGGGACAAGGGATACGTGGACTTTGTCAAAGGCTATTTCAAACCCAGCGAACTGGGATTTATCGTCAACGACCTGCTGGTCCAGACCTTTCCGGATATCTTTTCGGTTAATTTTACGGCAAAACTGGAAAACAATTTAGACGGTATCGAAGAGGCCCGGATCAAGCTCATAGACGTGCTCTCCCGGTTTTACAAACCATTTTCAAAAAAATTGAAAAATGCACCGGACAGCATGCTGAGCATCAAGGGTGTGGGATTTGAAACGGATTTAAAATGCCCTGCCTGCAATGGACCTCTGCATATTAAAGTCGGCAAAAACGGACCCTTTATCGCCTGTAACAATTATCCGGAATGCCGCTTTTCCAGGGATTACACCCGCAGTGAAAGGGGGGAGATTCAACCGGTGGAACCGCCCCCCGAAGAGGTCACCGATAAAATCTGTGACCAGTGCGGGAAGCCCATGGTTATGAAAAGGGGCCGTTACGGCAATTTTCTGGCCTGCAGCGGTTACCCGGAATGTAAAAACACCCAGTCCCTGGCCAACGGCAACGGACAGGACCTGGGCATTGCCTGCCCCGAACCGGGCTGTACCGGCACCATCGTTGAAAAAAAATCCCGCCGGGGCAAAACATTTTACGGGTGCAACCGTTTTCCAAAATGCACCTTTGCCACCTGGGATAAACCCGTTGACAAGCCCTGCCCAAAATGCGGGGCTAAATTCATGGTCGAAAAAACCACAAAAAAACAAGGCACTTTTCTAACCTGTATCAACCCTGACTGTAAATGCCGGGGAAATAAGGCCGAGTAAATGATCACGGGCATAGCGGGTCTCTTTAACTTGTGGTCAAGAGCGCAGATTCAAAACAGACATGGCGTTGAAAATTTACCAATAGAGATCTCCCGTAACACAGTTGCCAAAATACGATCTGGAAGGAGAATAATTCATGGAAACTTTAAAACTCCTTGAGTCGTTATTTGATGCTATCCCTGACTGATGTGGTTCAAAAAGGGCATCGGGAAGCGGACGTCGCCAGCTACGTCGATAAGCTCTCTTACTGCTCAGCAGCAAAACAGGCTTCATACTTATTTGCGCTTGACAATTGTCTCGTGACACATTACACTTGTTTACATGATTCAGACATTCGCTGATCAAGAAACCGAAAAGGTCTTTATTACCGGAAAATCAAAACGCTTACCACAAAATTTAATTAGAAGGACAATACGGCGTTTGGAATATATCCATTTGGCGAAAACTCTGAATGATTTAAAGGTACCGCCAAGCAACCGTTTACATGCTCTTAAAAGAGATCGTGAGGGACAATTTTCAATATCCGTCAATGATAAGTGGCGAATTTGTTTTCGATTCATTGACGGTGATGCGTATGATGTTGAAATAGCAGATTACCATTAAGGAACGAACCAATGGCTATACCAAATACAACTAAACGCGCAATTCCGCCCACACACCCAGGGGAAATGCTGCGAGAAGATTTCTTGCCTGACTATCGATTAACCGCAACTACACTTGCATCAGCTCTGGGCGTATCGCGCCAGACAGTTAATGAGTTATTAAGGGAACGACGCTCAATAACACCTGTAATGGCGTTGAGATTATCCCGTCTATTCGGGAATTCCTCTGAATTTTGGCTTAGTGCTCAAGATTCAAGTGACTTATGGAAATCTGAGCAACGTTACCACAAAGATCTTTCCCGAATTCTCCCACTCAATCCAACATACAAAAATGGTCGGAATATAGAGGTAAGCCCTCTTTAAAGAAATCATGCGTCAGGGCTGAATAAAAAGCTTGACTTTGATTATAAAACTTGGTAATAAACGCACAAAATCAAGCATGGAAGAAAAAATGACAAATATCGCAGTCCTTATCAATCTATTCAGCATAATTATTCTCCTCGGCCTAGGCGTCCTTGCCTGTCACGAGGAAAAAGGGTTGATAATGCAGTAATTGAAGCAACATACAGAAAATTGCAAATCCGTTATCAGCCCAGAAGGCCGACAACGGATTTTTTTTTGATAAAACTCATATCGACAAAGATAAAAAAACAAGGAATCTGCAATGAAACTTACTGGTGCACAGGTCCTGATGGAAGTACTCAAGGATGAAGGAGTTGATACAATTTTCGGTTTCCCCGGAGGAGCGGTCATTGATTTGTATGACGAACTTGTAAAAACCGACATTCGGCATGTACTTGTCCGGCACGAACAGGGGGCCGTACATGCTGCGGACGGCTATGCCCGGGCCGGAAACAAGACCGGCGTATGCCTGGTCACATCGGGCCCCGGAGCCACCAACACGGTTACCGGGCTTGCCACAGCCTACATGGACTCCATTCCCCTGGTCGTCATCACCGGCCAGGTGCCCACCCACCTGATCGGCAACGATGCCTTTCAGGAGGTGGACATCGTGGGCATAACCCGCTCCTGCACCAAGCATAACTACCTGGTGGGCAGCGCAGAGGAGTTGCCCAGAGTCATCAAAGAGGCTTTTTATATTGCACGGTCCGGCCGGCCCGGACCGGTTCTAATCGACATTCCCAAAGACCTGACCACCCGGACCATCGAGTATCAGCCCGTCAAACGGGTTAAAATCAAATCGTACAACCCCACCTACAAACCGAATATGCGGCAGTTGTCCAAGGTAGTGCAGCTGATAAAGAAGGCTGAAAAACCGGTTATATTTGCAGGCGGCGGCGTAATCCTTTCCAATGCAGCATCTGAAATTACCCGGCTGGCCCACACGATTCAAAGCCCGGTAACCTCATCGCTCATGGGACTGGGCTCACTGCCCGGAACAGACCCTTTGTGGCTGGGTATGCTCGGCATGCACGGCACCTATCGTGCCAATATGGCCATCAGTGACTGTGATCTCCTCATTGCAGTAGGGGTCCGATTTGACGACCGGGTGACCGGGAAAACCGACACATTTGCCTCCCAGGCCAAAATCGTCCATATCGATATCGACCCCACATCGATCCGAAAAAATGTACCGGTCACCATTCCGGTTGTGGGTGACTGCAGAATAACGATCCATCAAATCAACGAAATGCTGGAAAAAGAAAATCTGGAGGGCATCAACGACTGCAGGAAACCATGGATCGGCCGGATCGAGAAGTGGAAAAACATGAGCAAACTGGCCTTTGCCCAAAAAGAGACCATCAAACCGCAATATGTCATCGAAAAACTTTATGAGCTGACCAGGGGACAGGCCGTTATTACCACCGAAGTCGGCCAGAACCAGATGTGGGCTGCCCAATATTATCACTTTGACCGCCCCAACCATTTTATTACGTCCGGAGGTCTTGGCACCATGGGATTCGGTCTGCCGGCAGCCATCGGAGCGCAGATTGCATGCCCGGACAAACTGGTGGTGGACGTAGCCGGCGACGGCAGCATCCAGATGAACAGCCAGGAACTGATGACCGCAGTCGAGTGTTGTCTGCCTGTCAAGGTAGTCATTTTAAACAATCGCTACCTTGGAATGGTCAGGCAATGGCAGGAACTTTTCTATGACCATCGTTATGCCTGTACAGCCATGGAACAGGCCCCTGATTTTGTCAAACTGGCCGAAGCATACGGTGCCATAGGCCTGCGGGCTGAAAAACCCGAGGAGGTGGAGGCGGTTTTAAAGGAAGGACTTTTTTCCGACAAAACCGTTATCATGGATTTTGTGGTGGAACGTGAGGAAAACGTCTATCCCATGGTTCCCGCCGGAGCACCCATCACGGAAATGCTGCTGGTATAACCTAAGATGAGCGATTGGCTCTTAGCAATTAGCAGTTAGCTCCTATATTTTAGGAGTTTACCAGTAATGCGATTTTCACCTTTTGGGTGAAATGATGACCTTTGACAATATATTAAAATTATTGTGCTAATTGCTAAAAGCCAACTGCTGATCGCTCAATTTAGGTATAAGTGAAAAGTAAATAATGATGGAATGCTATCGCATTTTAATAAAAAAGATAGAGCAAAGCGATACTACCAGTTTTCAATTCTCACTCTTCAATTTTCAATTTAGTTAATGACTTACACATAAACGATTGCATTGAAAGATTTTGATCATGACTGAAAACAACAACCATTTCGACCCGACAAACGAAGAGAAACATATTTTTACGATGCTGGTGGACAACCAGCCGGGCGTACTGTCCCGAATTGTGGGACTGTTCAGCGGCCGTGGCTTCAATATTGAAAGTCTTTGCGTCGCAGAGACCATGGAACCGCTGATATCCCGCATTACCATCGTCACCAAGGCCAATATGCCGCTGGTGGAACAGATCAAGAAACAGCTCAACAAACTGATAAACGTCATCAAGGTCCGCGACATGACCGGATCAAAATCAGTTCAGCGGGAAATGGCCCTGATCTGCGTCAGGGCCTTAAAGGAACATCGCGCGGAAATCCTGCGCATCGTTGATATCTTCAGATGCAAGGTCGTTGATGTGGGGCAGGAGCATTACACCATCGAGGTGACCGGAGACCAGGGCAAGCTCACGGCTCTGCTGAATCTTCTAAAGCCCCTGGGCATCAAAAAAATTGCACGCACCGGTGGCATCGCACTGTACCGGGAACCCAATTAGAAACGGCAGGCAGGGCAAAGGGCGGAAGTCAGAGGACAGAAGGCAGAGGGCAGAAGACAGAAGACAGAAGACAGAAGACAGGAAAGAGAAAAAAATATAACCACAAATAACAGATAACAGGAAATTAGCAATCGGAGGATAAAATGGCAAAAATTGATTTTGGCGGTGTTGTTGAAGAAGTCATTACATCGGAAGAATTTACACTGGAAAAGGCCCGCGAGGTACTCAAGAATGAAACCATTGCCGTGCTGGGATACGGCATACAGGGGCCTGGCCAGGCTTTAAACATGAGGGACAACGGCATCAATGTCATCGTGGGACAGCGCGAGGGTGGAAAATCCTGGGACAAGGCTGTTGCCGACGGATTTATCCCGGGGCAAACGCTTTTTCCCATCGAGGAAGCCGCCACCCGCGGAACCATTGTTCAGTTTCTGCTGTCCGATGCCGGCCAGATGGAAACCTGGCCAAGAATTAAAAAATGTCTGAACCAAGGCGATGCACTCTATTTTTCACACGGATTTTCCATTATCTACAAAGACCAGACCAAAATCATACCGCCTGACTACATTGATGTGATTCTGGCGGCTCCCAAAGGCTCGGGAACCACTGTCAGAACCAACTTTCTGGACGGCAGCGGCATTAATTCCAGCTTTGCCGTATTCCAGGATTTTACCGGCCGGGCCCGCGAAAGAACACTGGCTTTGGGAATTGCCATTGGTTCGGGCTATCTCTTCCCCACCACCTTTGAGAAAGAGGTGTCCAGCGACCTCACCGGTGAACGCGGCGTTCTCATGGGGTGCCTGGCCGGCGTCATGGAAGCCCAGTACGATATTTTGCGCAAAAACGGGCACAGCCCCAGCGAGGCCTTTAATGAAACCGTTGAAGAACTTACCCAGAGCCTGATCCGCCTGGTAGCTCAAAACGGGATGGACTGGATGTTCGGCAACTGCAGCACCACGGCCCAGCGGGGAGCCCTAGACTGGGCTCCGAAATTTAAGGATGCAGTGGCCCCGGTCTTTAAAGATCTTTATGAAAGTGTAATTACCGGAGAAGAAGCCAGGCGGACCCTGGAGAAAAACAGCTCACCGAATTATCGTGAAGAACTCGATAAAGAACTATCCGTGATCCACAATTCGGAGATGTGGCGCGCAGGGGCAGCGGTACGCTCTTTGAGACCTGAAAACCGTAAGTAAAAAGACGGATATCGGAAATCGGAAGCCGGAGGTCGGAGGTCGGAGGTCGGAGGTCAGAGATCGGTGGTCAGAGATCGGTGGTCAGAGATCGGTGGTCAGAGATCGGTGGTCAAGGGTCGGTAGCGAGAGTGGGATTTTATGCAGTTGTCCCCTGCCCCTTGACCAGCCCTTTGAACCCAGAACCTATGACCCTAACCCGGACAAGCCGAAAATAACAAATTACAAGTACCAAATGACAAACAAATGCCAAAGCACAATGTTCAAATCTCAAACAAAATCCAAAGCCATTTGATTAACCCCGTATAGCCTTGAATTGGTGTGCCTTTTGATTTCTCTCTGTTTTGGAATTTGGAATTTTCATCATTGTGATTTATTTGTAATTTGTCTCTTGATTATTGTATTTTTTCTTACATAAAACACGACATTCAGGATTAAGTTAGCTAATTAACCTATTAACCTACAAACGTCAGGTACAGCATAATGGAACCAATCCTGTTATATGACACAACTTTAAGAGACGGTACCCAAGGCGAAAACATCAATTTCAGCGCCCGGGAAAAAATTCGAATTGCCCAGCGTCTGGATGATATCGGAATCCATTATATTGAAGGCGGCTTTCCCGGTTCAAATCCCCGGGACCTTGAATTTTTCAAACTGGCCCGGAAAATTGAGTTCAAACACGCCCGGCTTGCCGCCTTTGGCTCAACCCGTAGGCCCGGTATCAGCCCGGACGACGATCCAAATCTTAAAACACTTGTCGAGAGCAACACTCCTGCGGTCACCATCTTTGGCAAAACCTGGGATCTTCATGTCAGCCAGATCATAGGAATTACCCTGGAAGAAAACCTGGCCATGATCCGGGAAAGTGTACGTTTTCTCCATGAAAACAACCTGGAAGTTATCTATGATGCCGAGCATTTTTTTGACGGTTATCGCGATAATCCGGAATATGCCTTTGAAACCCTGGTGGCAGCCTGCCGGGGGGGAGCTGCCGGCATCGTACTTTGTGACACCAATGGGGGTGCCCTGCCTTTTGATGTTGAAGCTATTATCCCCGTGATTCAACAAAAATTAGAAGATGAACTGGCCAAGGACGGCAACGGCACATCGATCAAGATTGGAATCCATACCCACGACGACTGTGGGCTGGCCGCTGCCAACACCATCGCAGCAGTACGTTCGGGAGCGACCATGGTCCACGGCACTATTAACGGATACGGCGAACGGTGCGGCAATGCAGATCTGACAACGGTCGTTCCACTGTTGAAACTGAAAATGGGCTATGACTGCATGACCGATAAAAACCTTGCCAAACTGAAAAAACTATCCCGCTTCGTCAGTGAGACAGCCAACATGACACCGCTGAGCAATCGGCCTTTTGTAGGTAAAAGCGCCTTTGCCCACAAAGGCGGGGTCCATGTCAGCGCCATTATGAAAAACACCAGGGCCTATGAGCATATGACACCTGAACTAACCGGAAACAAAAGACGTGTCCTGATTTCCGATCTGGCAGGGAAAAGCAATGTGGAATACAAGGCCCGGGAACTGGGTGTAAACCTAAATGCCAACGGATCCAGCAGCCGTCAAATTGTTTCCGAAATAAAAAAACTGGAACAGAAGGGATTCCAGTTTGATGTGGCCGACGGATCATTCAAGATCCTTCTTGAAAAATACACCCGACAGTTCATTCCTCTGTTTGAGCTGGAATCATTCCGGGTTTCCATCGAGAAAGATAAGGACCAACCCTGCTCTTCCCATGCAACCATCAAAATAGCGGTGGGTGATAAAAAAGAAATCACCGCCGCCGAAGGGAATGGACCGGTAAGCGCTCTTGACAATGCCCTGCGCAAGGCCCTGGAAAAATTTTACCCGGGCCTGGACAGCATGGGGCTGGTCGATTTCAAGGTTCGGGTTATAGACGGCCGCGAAGGTACGGATGCAAAGGTACGGGTACTGATCGACTCCAGGGACAAAGATCAGATATGGAGCACAATCGGTGTATCCGAGGATATTATAGAAGCAAGCTGGCAGGCCCTGGCCGACAGTTTTCAGTTTAAACTGTCCAAAAAAAATAAACCTGCCGGATAAACGCATATAACAAACGATAGAGGAACAACATTTTGAAAAAAAACGAGAGAACCAACGCCGCAGGCTATCCGTATTCGCTTATCCTGCGGCCCATGCTCATTGGCGATTGAATTCATCACCGGCTTTTACCGCCATCGGGCGGCCGTGAAGCATGGGAAAGAGAAGCGTCCGGTAGAAAATTTAAAAAAACGGCTCACCGGGCCCGACAAATCCCGTGCAGAAGACATAATAATACATAGGCAAAGCAAGGAGAAACCAACCATGAGCGATCGCATCTATATTTTTGATACAACTTTACGAGACGGCGAACAGTCCCCCGGTGCCAGCATGAATGCCGGTGAAAAAATACGCCTGGCCATTCAGCTTGAAAAACTGGGTGTGGATATTTTAGAGGCTGGATTTCCGGCAGCCTCCAAGGGGGATTTTGATGCTGTATCCCAGATTGCCGGCAAGGTACGGAACATGGAGGTAACGGCTCTGGCCCGCACGGGGCGCGATGATATCGACCGGGCCTGGCAGGCGATCCGGCACGCGGTCAAGCCCAGAATCCATACCTTTATCGCCACATCTGATATCCATATGAAATACAAACTGGATATGACCCGTGACCAGGTGATCAATGCAACAGTGGATGCCGTCAAATATGCCCGATCTTTTGCCGACCAAGTTGAATTTTCCGCTGAAGACGGTTCCCGCAGTGACCGGGATTTTCTGTGCCGGGTTTTTGAAGCCGCCATTGGCGCCGGGGCCACCACCATCAACCTCCCGGATACCGTGGGGTATGCCATACCCGAAGAATTTTCCGCCCTGGTCAAATACGTCATGGCCCACACGCCAAACATTCACAAAGCGATTTTGAGCGTGCACTGCCACAACGATCTGGGGCTGGCCACGGCCAACACCCTGGCGGCCATCAATGCCGGGGCCCGCCAGGCCGAAGTGACCATCAACGGCATCGGCGAAAGGGCCGGAAACACCTCGCTTGAAGAGGTGGTTATGGCCCTGCATACCCGTCCCAACTTTCTGCCGGTAACCACCAACATCAAAACCGAATATATCTACCCCACCAGCCGCCTGGTGAGCATGATCTCCGGCATCCTGGTACAGCCCAACAAGGCCATCGTGGGTGCCAATGCCTTTGCTCATGAGGCCGGCATCCACCAGGACGGAGTCCTGAAAAACCCCATGACCTATGAAATCATGAGCCCGGAAACCATCGGCCTGAGCACCAATAAACTGGTCCTGGGCAAACACTCGGGCCGCCATGCCCTGCGCTCGCACCTGAAAAATCTGGGATATGACCTGGCCGACGAAGAGTTAAAACTGATATTCACCAAATTCAAGGACCTGGCCGACAAAAAAAAAGTGCTGATGGACGAGGATCTGGAAGCACTGGTCACAGAAGGCATTCTGCGAACCGATGATATTTTCCATCTCGAATACCTGCATGTCGTCTGCGGCAACACAATATTGCCCATGGCCAGCATCAAGCTCTCTATCAACGGCCGTTCAGTACAGGGTGCAAATTATGGCAACGGTCCCATCGATGCCACCTTCAACACGATTTCACAACTTTCCGGAACCAAATCTGAACTGCTGCGTTTCTCAGTCAGCGCCCTTACCGGCGGGACCGATTCCCAGGGTGAAGTAACCGTGCGGTTACGGGAAAACGGACTGATAGCTCTTGGGCGAGGATCTGATCCGGACATTATCACCGCCAGCGCCAAAGCCTTTATCAACGGCCTGAATCGTCTGGAATACCTGAAGGCCAATCCCATCCAGGCTTCGCAGGTTTTGTAGACCGTTAGGCTGTAAGCTGTGGGCATCGTAGGGTGGGCTGTGCCCACCAATAGACAGAATACCTTCAACCTTCAGTCTCTGAACAATCACAAGAAAGGGGGGCGCATACAAAGTATGGCCCCCTTTTTTTTTGATTACCAACCAGCAAGTATTGACTACCTGGGCAACAGGATGGACTGATGTGCCTTTACGCCGAACATATTTCGGCCAAGATAATTAAAAAAGGCCGTAAATCGTTTGATACCTTTTCTGCCCGATTGCGGTTTTTGATCCAGTTCCATCAAACCATATCCGCAGTCACATTCCGGCAACCGATGTCTGCAATAGGGGCATTTTCGGACTGCAGGATGGGTCATATATCCATTTTCAAAATATCGATATTCAGTGTAATTATTTGTTTTTATAGCCATTTCAAATTCCTTTTTATTTTATTATTTTTAAAACAAAGGGCTTATATTCCCTCCAAAAATGAAAAGCAATACTTTTTTTGATTTTTCATCCCTGAACTTGCAAAACAACTGTTCATCATCCATGCCATTAAACGGCAGATCAATTAAAAACAAAGGCAGGTGTTGAATAAAACTTTAGAAAAGGGATATAAAAGGGGTGTTTATTATTATTGGAGGATTATTACTTTTAAAACAAGGATCTGTTGCAGTGGCTGACAACTATGCCAAAATCTTAAAAAACAACCTGGCCCGCATTTTCAATCCAAGACCGGAGGGCCTTGCCGGAAACCTGCCGGCCGGCAAAAGCCGGTGGCGATTTTGCCTTCATCGTCTATCCCCTGCCCAAAATCGCCCTGTGCTACATCTTTTATATAGCCGATGATGAGTTCCCGGCTTCGGTGACCTGCCTGTATTCAAACAATGCAGATTGTATTCTGCCGCTGGATGCTCCGGCGGATGTGGGAGAGTATACCTCACGAAAAATTATGGATATTATACGCCCGACATAGCCGCATGGGCTTCATTGATGCGTGCAATAATATATTTTTCAAGATCATCGTCAGCCTGGTCATAATCAAAACAATGTGCATCGGCCCCCAGAAGGCCGCCGGGCACAAAATCCCCCAGCTCATCCGGGTCCTGAATCATTTCATTGAAAAAACAAACGCTGAGCCAGCGGTCCGCCGGATCATCGTCGATGATATCCGCCATCACAAACATGGGTTTATCCTGGATGGCCGGGTCTTTCACCGTGGCCCGCAAAGAGTAGGTCACCCCCGGTCGGCCCACAAAACTCAGGATCGCATTGTCCAGGGTTTCCAGATGGTCCCGGAAACCGATAAACGCTTTTTTTATCTCCGGTGCACCGTCAGTCCATTCTTCAAGCAGTTTGTTCAGCTCCGTCTTGTCATTTTTGTCGGCAAACATTTTTTTCCTTTCACAATTTTTTTATTAGAAATACAGTTTTGATAAACTCGTAAAAAGTATTTGAGATGGTTAAGTAAAAATCTTCATATACAAGGCATGGGGATTTTCAAGGGACTAAGGCATACATATGGTATGTCGAGTCTCTGGAAAATCCCTATAACGCAGTAGATGGAGACTTTTTACAACGCCATCAGTTTTAAAGTCCCCGCATCCACTCCGACCTGAGTTTTACTTTACCTGCCAGGGCTGCGTCAATCAATTTCAAGGTAGCCTCTTTATCTTCGGGCAACCGGGCCCTGACGGGCAGATAGTTGGATGCGTGATTCGCATGAAAAAGACCGCGTGTCAGACATGTATGGGCAATCATGGTCCCCAGCTCACGGAGCATTTCATCAGGCTTGATCAACTCAAATGCACCTGCCTCATAGTCGGTAAAAAGGGGTGTTCCGGGAATCAGCATCAAGCTCAGGGCCCCTACATATTCGGGATCAATGGCAGACAGGACCTCACCGGTCTTTCGGGCATGAATAAGGGATCTTTCCCGGCCGGCAATCCCCAGCAGAACCGTAATACTCAGCCGCATCCCCGCCTGCCTGGCTTTTATGCCCATGCGGATCATTTTATCTGCATCGGCGCCCTTGCAAATGGCCTTGAGGGTCGTATCATCCCCTGTTTCAAGGCCCATATAGGCAATGCCAAGGCCCAATTGGGCCAACTGATTGAGATCCGCCGAACTTTTCAGATGCAACCCTTTGGTATTGGCATAGACGCCTACCCGGGTCACCCAGGGCAATTTTTCCCGGATAGCCGATAATATTTTGACCAGCCGCTTCTGGGGAATAATCATGGCATCCCCGTCACAGATAAACAATCGCTCCTGACGGCGGCAGTTCTCTGCGGCAAAATCCAGATCCGCCATAATAATCTCGTCCGGCTTTATCTTAAATCTTTCGCCCTTATACGCACCGCAGAAGGTACACTTGTTGTGGGAACAGCCCACGGTCGCCTGCAGCAGGATACTGTTGGCTTCACTGGGCGGCCGGATGATATTTCCCTCATAATGCATGCTTTAATCACTCCTGATTCCTGTGAACGCTCTCGATAAAATGGGCTTTCAGCCAGACAATCTGATTATAATTATCGGGTCGAATTGTCAAGTTCGGCATTCTTATTTTACTTGTTCTTTTCTTTAAATCAGGCTATGCAGGTTTGGATTATTGCTTTAAACAAACTCCACAGGGTAGAAAAAATCATGTCTGAAAAAAATACAACATCATCCACCGGCGATGAGCTGGTTAATCTCATGGTTGACACGGACAGGGCAGGCCTTCTCAAGGAAATTGCCTTGAACCTGTCGGATATCAACTTGAACGATTACCAGCTCTGCGATCTCGAATTACTGGCCTCCGGGGCGTTTTCACCCCTTGACGGTTTCATGGTGCGCTCCGACTACGAGGCAGTGCTGGACAGAATGCAGTTACAGGACGGCACACTCTGGCCTGTTCCGGTCTGTCTGGATATCTCTAAAACAAAGGCCATGACATTGGAAGCAGGCCAGTCCGTGGCCCTGCGCGACCCCGAAGGCTTTCTGCTGGCAATTCTTCACATCGCCGACATATGGCCCGTGGACAGAGATAAAGAGGCCCTCCGGGTTTACGGCACCACTGATTTGTCCCATCCCGGGGTCGGTTATGTTTTCAATAATATCCAGGATTATTACATCGGCGGCAAATTAGAGGT
>Ga0207996_1000606_pt1 | contig 30439 bp, 21 predicted proteins | sample AntAceMetag02UKG_FD_184773 | JGI IMG/M metagenome (GOLD analysis project Ga0207996, IMG submission 184773) | Saline lake microbial communities from Ace Lake, Antarctica - Antarctic Ace Lake Metagenome 02UKG (SPAdes) (version 2) | ecosystem: Environmental > Aquatic > Non-marine Saline and...
GAGCTTCATTGCATTCTCCTTGGTTTTGCTTTTGGTGGTACAAAACAATACCACAAAATGCAATGAAGCTCAATATTTTCAGCGTGTTATGTCGGTATTCTTTGGATTTCTATTTTGCAAGAGGCCCTCTAGATCAAATTAAATGATGCAACTGAAGTGAAACATAGAACTTACCGTTTTTAATGTTGGAAAAAAGCTTCATAAAGCGGTGAATTACCATAAAATTAACTGGGTTTGAGAGGCGATCCAGTACCAAAGATTTATCGACATATCTGGTGGAGCAATGATTGATACGAAAAAAGCCATGATTTTGATCGTGGATGACCAGCCAGCTAATCTGAAAGTGCTGTTCAGATTTTTAACAGAGCAGAATATAGACGTCCACATCCTTGAAAACGGAGAACAGACCCTGGAGATGCTCACTCATTCCTTACCTGATATTATTCTGCTCGATGTGATGATGCCCGGCATGGATGGTTTTACCCTCTGTCGAAAAATAAAGGCAGATAAGCGAACCGCAGCCATACCGGTTATCTTTCTTTCTGCACTGGACGATGTGGAAGATAAGATTACCGGATTTGAGGCCGGAGGTGTGGATTATATAACCAAGCCATTTCAGCAAGCTGAGGTACTTATCCGACTGAATACCCAGCTGGCTCTGCAAGGTGCATTCTCTGAGATTAAAACCTTGAGTAGTAATCTGGAAGATCGCGTTCGGGAGCGAACCCGTGAACTCCAGGAGAGTAACAGTCAGCTGCAGCAGAAAAGAATGGAAATTGAGAAAAACAATATTGCGATGAGAGTGTTGCTGGATCAGTATCAAATGGCTCGCGAAGATCTTGAAGAGCAGATGGCAGTAAGATTGCAAAAACTGGTTTTCCCCTATCTTGATCTTTTGCGTCAGGATATGACCACAGTGCAGCAGAAAGAGTACCTGGCTATTATAAGGACACACCTGGATGCAATGACCGAGCCGCTCACTAAAAAACTTGCTAATCCGCTATGGCAGCTTACTCCAAGAGAAGTTCTTGTTGCAGACCTGGTAAAACAGGGCAAGAGCACCAAGGAAATTGCTCAGATCCTCAAGATATCTCCGCGAACTGCTGAAAGATATCGCAATACCATTCGAAAAAAAATTGGTTTAATCAATAAAAAAATCAGCCTGCATGCGTATCTCTGTTCCACAGTTGCTGCCAGTTAACTGTTTCCTTCCTCCCGTAATTATACTGTTTTTTTCTATTTAACCCCTTTTCTCTCTTTGCAACATGTAGTTTTAGTGGGTATTAATCCGGGTTTTTTGCATGTTGCAATAGGTGTTTCTTTCAGCGACACTATCTAAAAAAGAAGTCTTCTCGGGTGTATTATGTGGAATAGCTCTCCTTGAGAGTGAACAACACCCCTTTTGTCTTGAAAGTCAAAAAGCATTGTTCATGAGTGAAAAAAAAGAACGAAATATACGTTTACAGATCATACTGATCATCCTCTTTGTTGTTCTGGCAGGATTACTGTTTCTGGTGTTGGACAACAGAAAAAATTGTCATCGTCAGGAATATCTTCAGCTCATCACCGAGCGGTATGAACATGCCTATAACACGATCTATGATCAATATAAAGAGTTAGCCTCTGCCCTTTATTCCGGTATTGTGGGACGCTATGATATCCCACTGTTGTACCAGCACCTACTCAGTGCCGATGAGGAAGAGAAAAACCGGCTGCGCCAGGAGTTGTGGAGCTCAATCCAACCACGTTATGAAAAGTTGCAGCAGGAATCCCATGTGAAACATTTGATCCATTTTCATCTTCAGGACAATGAGTCTTTCCTGCGCCTCCACCAACCTGACAAATATGGTGACAACTTAACAGTCATCAGACAAACAGTGGCTACCGTAAACAGAGATCGTCTGCCCGTCGATGGCTTTGAGGAAGGAAAGATGTACAGTGGCTATCGATTTGTGTTCCCCATAACAGCAGCTGACCAGACGCATTTGGGTAGTATGGAGATCTCTTTTGGTCCGGAAGCCCTGACCGCCACTATGATGAAACAGTACGTTGTGCTCAGTAATTTCTTTATTAAAGAGTCTGCTCTCAAGAGGGGATTGTTTCCTGGAGAACTGGAAAAGAACTACAAAAAATCACACCACCATGGCTACTTCTATGACAAAAATGTTTTAGCAGCACTCAATAAAGTCTCCCGTAAAGGGATGAAAGAGCTCAAACCGAAAAGAAAGACAACTGATAAAATCTATACCAATGTTCACAGCGGCCGGGCAAGATCAACCTATGAGGCCTCTTCAAACTTGGTTTTTACCACTATCCCTGTTTTGAACCCTATCACTCAAGAGATGGTCGCTTTTTTTACAGTCAGAAGTCAGTCCGCTTTTTTTGCAATCCAGCAACAGCAGTTCGGGAATGTGTTCTTCTTGAGCCTGTTGCTATTGTTTACGGTTTTATCCATCTTTTACCTGCAACAGAGTAGGAAAAAGGCCATTGAAGCTAATGTAAGGGAACTGGAAGAGCAGAGGAAGCAACTTGTTGGAGCTCAGACCATCGCCAAGCTGGGGCACTGGGAATTAGACCTTCTTACAAATCATTTACACTGGTCTGACCAGATATATCATATCTTCGGACTTCGGCCGGGAGAAATCATAGCCAGCTTTGAGGCATTTCTGGAAAAGGTTCATCCAGACGATCGTGACTTTGTAACGACCTCTTATTTCGACTCAGTACATAAGCATCATCACTATGATATCCAGCATCGTATCATTATGGAGGGTGGTGCGGAGAAGTGGGTACGAGAAATATGTTCTACTGAGTATGACAATAACGGGACTCCCTTGCGTTCACTGGGTATTGTCCACGATATCACTGAGCAACACCATGCCATGACTCTTCTCCAGCGGGAGCATGAAAGGTTTATGCAGGGGCCGGTGATGACCTTTACCTGGCAGAACAATGAGCAGTGGGCAGTGGAGCAGGTCTCTGAGAATGTAATTGATATCTTAGAATATTCGGCAAAGGAATTTCTTGATGGAACGGTGCGGTATGGTTCAATTATCCACCCGGATGATCTACAGCGGGTTACTGATGAAGTCGCTGCCAACTCAGGCCCTGAAAGCAGCAGCTTTACCCATGAACCCTACCGCCTGACAAGTCGTCATGGGGAAATTGTCTGGGTCCTGGATAGCACCAGTGTGGTTCGGGACAGCCAGGGCAATATCAGCCTTTATCAGGGCTATCTCGTGAATATCAGTCACACCATGCTGATGAAAGAAGAGATCCTGGAGACCAAGAATCGTCTTGAACTCATCATCAGCGGAGCAAAGCTTGGTACCTGGGAATGGAATGTCAAGAGTGGAGAGGTGATATTCAATGACCGCTGGGCTGAGATCATTGGTTATGATCTGGATGAGATTGAACCGAATGTCTCCACCTGGGAGCAGATCGTTCATCCTGACGAACAGGAGACAGTCAAACAGATGCTGAATGAGCACCTTGAAGGACGTAGTCCGGTGTATATGACTGAACATCGTTTGAGGCATAAATCCGGCAAATGGATCTGGGTCCTGGACGTGGGCAAGGTGTTTGAACGGGATAAAAATGATCAGCCACTCCGTGCGGTGGGGATCCATATTGATGTCACAGAGCAAAAAGAAGCAGAACTCCTGCTCATAGCAGCAAAGGAGGATGCAGAATCTGCCAATCGCACCAAGTCCACCTTTCTTGCCAACATGAGTCATGAATTGCGCACACCGCTCAATGCCATCCTTGGTTATACCCAGATATTTGCTGGAGATTCCTCTCTTACTGCAGAACAGCAGAGCGGTATCAAGACAATCCATCAAGCCGGCGAACACCTGCTGTTGCTCCTCAATGATATTCTTGATCTTTCAAAGATTGAGGCTGGCAAAACGGAACTGGAGCCAACGGTGTTTAGTCTTCCTCTCTTCCTCCAGGGGATAGTGGATATTATCCGTATCAGAACAGGGCAAAGAAACCTTAAATTCCTCTATGTACCGGAAGAGCCACTTCCTGTGCGTATTGAGGCCGATGAACTGCGCCTGCGTCAGGTTCTTCTGAACTTGCTCTCCAATGCCGCCAAGTTTACGGCCAAGGGATATTGCCTCCTAAAGGTTCACTCCCGAAGAGTTGATGAAGACAGGGCCCTGTTAATCTTTATCGTTGAGGACAGCGGAGCAGGGATTGCTCCTGAAAAACAGGAGGAGGTCTTTCAACCCTTTGAACAGGCCGGCGAACGGCTCCTGTACTCTAAAGGATTTGGCCTGGGGCTTGCCATCAGTCGGAAACTGGTTCGTCTGATGGGAGGTGAACTGCGGCTGGTTAGCCCAATTCATGAGCAGCCGAAAGCAGGTGAAGGAGTAGGCAGCCGATTTTTCTTTAGCATCGAGGTGCTTGTGTTGAGCAATACGGAAAGCGTTTTGAAGGAACATCGGATTGTGACCGGTTACACTTGTGCCAGAGGTACCCTGAAGAGGGTTCTGCTTGTTGATGAAAATTCATTAAATCGTGCGGTTCTGCGTGCCACCCTGAAGCCCCTTGGGTTTATTGTAAATGAAGGAGGGGATGGTGATGAGGTTCTGGCGGCCTGTAAACAGTTTATGCCCGATATTATCCTGATGGATTTACGTATGCCGGGGCTGGATGGAGCCACGGCAGCAAAACAGTTAAAACAACATCCTGATTACGCACATATACCGGTGATTGCCATCTCCGCCTCCCCTGTTGCCAGTGAACTGGACGGGACAGAAATCCAGGATAATACCTTTGTTGGTTATGTGAATAAGCCTTTTGTGACCATTGACCTCCTTGAACTCATAGCTGCCCAGCTTTCCATCAGCTTAAATTATGTTGAAGAACAAGCTCTGGGAACAAGGATTGATGAGTGTGTCTGCCCCCCTGCAGAGGATATTGAAGAGCTGCTGATTCTGGTTCGCAACGGTGATATAGCCGGGCTCACAAAAAAAACAGAAGCATTGGCGGTAGAGGGTTCCAGTATTTACCGAGAGTTTAGTACAAGGCTTGGACAGTTGGTCGATGATTTTCAGGTGACGAGGATTACACAGTTTATTGAAACCTGCCAGACACAGAAATTATATGAAAATGGTGCCATTAAGGAAGAGGTATCAAATAGCCCAGGGTCGAATGAAACCATCCCCGATATTTTATTCAGGAGATAATTCGTATGTTACAATTTTGGAATAACCGCAGCTTGACATTTAAACTTACCTATCTCTTTGGAGGCTTCCTGCTCATCATGCTAGCAGTATTGGCTATGAGCCTTATTGGGAACAATAAAACAGTGCAGCAATTTTCAGATCTCTTTGAGCATGAAGTTGAGATTGTTGAGCACGCCCAGACAATCAATGTACTGCTCCTCCAGAGTCGTCGTCATGAGAAAGACTTTCTTCTCAGGAAGCAATCGAAGTACCTGGAGAGACTCAACGAAACCATTGCTCTGCTCAATGAAGAAACCAATGATATCGTCAGGCTTGCCGGCCATGATGATGAAAAAAATCGTCAAAGTGCCACGGCGATATTGCAGCAAGCCGCCCATTATCAAAAGACATTCCAGGAAATGGTCAACGAGAGCACAATTATGGGCCTCGATAACCTTTCAGGCTTACAGGGGCAGTTGCGTGAGTTGGCTCATACCTTGACTGAAAACATTGCCGAACATCAGATTGACGAAATCTACATTGCCTTTCTGCGGATGCGCCGTTTTGAGAAAGAGTATGCTCGGAATCCATCGGAACGGATGGAGAAAAAGCTGAAAAGTGCGTTTGATAAGGTATCAACAATGGTGCAGGAAACCACCTTCGATCTGGATGCAAAAAAACAGTGCCCAGGTTGATCTTGTAAAGTACCAGAAAGCTTTTCAGAACTATGTGGCCATGGAGGATGATTCTTCCTACAGGGAGATGGTTCTGGCAGGGGGGGCCATTGAAAAGGCCTTTGACTCTGTCTTTGTTTCCGGTGCCAACTCCATGGTTCTCACCCTTCGTAAGCATGAAAAAGACTATCTGCTGCATCACGATACAAAATATATCGATCGTGCCCTTGCTGCCATCGATAGTCTCACAAATGCCTTTGATACCGACAAGATTTTGGAAGAACATTATCAATCCGTCAAAGAGGCAACACAACCATACAGAGACGTTCTGCTGCTTATGGTTGAAAGTGATAGAGAAATTGATGATCTCATAGCAAAAATGCGTGCAGCCTCCCATGTAATTGAACAAAAGGTCAAGAACATAGTTGAAGAATCAAAAGCACAGGAAAGGCAGCAAACAGTGCTCATTGAAAGCTCATCCAGACAACTCACCACGAACATTCTTCTTGTTTCGCTTATTGCCACACTTTTTACGGTGATTGTTGCCTTTTTTACCATACGCGCCATTATTGTAAGCATCCGCAAGACAGTTGCTTTTGCAGCCTTAGTTGGTCAAGGTGACTTCAGTTCTGAAATGGAAGTAAGCGGTAAGGACGAAGTTGGTCAACTTACCACATCCCTGAACAGCATGGTTACTAACCTTGGTAAGGCACTCAGAAAAATCAATTCCAATGCCCGGACATTATATGATTCTGCCGGAGGTTTATCCGAATCTGCGCACGCCATGTCTGCCGGTGCCGAACAATCTACTGCAAAAACGACAAGTGTTGCTGCGGCAGCAGAAGAGATGAGTACCAATATCAATTCTGTGGCAGCTGCCAGTGAACAGGCGGCAACAAACGTCTCCATTATGGCCACGGCCACCGAAGAAATGGCCGCCACTGTAAGGGAAATTTCCGAGAATACAGAAAAAGCCAGAGCGGTGACCAGAGAAGCGGTCTCTTTAGCAAGTAGCTCTTCCGAGCAGGTTGATTTCCTTGGCCAGGCGGCTGGAGAGATCAGCAAGGTGACGGAGGTTATTACTGAAATTTCCGAACAGACCAACCTGCTGGCCTTAAATGCCACCATAGAAGCGGCCAGGGCAGGAGAAGCGGGAAAGGGTTTTGCCGTTGTTGCCAACGAGATCAAGGCTCTGGCAAAACAGACCGCAGAAGCCACCAAGGAGATCAAAAATAAGATAGAGACTATCCAGGGATCAACCAACACCACGGTTGTGGAAATCAAGCGGATAACAGATGTCATTGGTGACATCAATACCATTGTTTCAACCATTGCCACGGCTGTTGAGGAGCAGAATGTGACGACCAACGAGATAAGTAATAACGTTTCTCAGGCAGCTAATGGGATTTCCGAAGTGAATGAAAATGTCGCCCAGGCCTCCTCTGTTTCATCGGAGATTGCTCAGGATATCGCAGAGGTCAGCCAGGTGTCCAGCGAAACAACCAAACTCAGTTCAGGGGTGAGCCATAGTGCCGATGAACTCGCCAGAATAGCCGATGATCTTCAGGAACTGGTGGCCATGTTTAAAACCAGATAAACTGTTTAGGCTTCTATTCAACCGGAATGGCCTTCTGGGCACTTCCGACTAAATATTCGCATCCATTCGTGTGATGCTATTGACATAGGATAATCACAAGAGATGGCTTCAGACATCAAACAATCGATCTCCCGACCAGTACTGCGGAGACTGCTGATTCCACTGGCTGCTGTTCTGTTGCTCCTGGTGGGGCTCTCTTCGCTTGGGCTGCTCAAGAACCAGCAGCGAAATATGGCGCAGTCCAGTCATTCACTTATGGAGGATGTGGTCCGCAGTCTTGATAACTCATTGACACGAAAGGCCAAGACGCTCACTGCCCTGGAAGATGGCCTCCTTCAGAATCCAGAGCTGTATGAGGCTCTACAGGCCCAGGACCGTGAGCGCTTGCTTGTTCTTTTTGGCACCACTTTCCAGGAGTTTGAAAAGAAGTACTCCATTACTCATTTTTATTTTCATGGTCCCGACAAGGTTAATTTAGTCCGGATTCACAAGCCGAAAAAGTATGGTGATCTCATTGACCGCTTCACCTTACACGAAGCGGAAAACAGTGATACGCTGGCTTGGGGCATCGAGCTGGGACCGCTGGGAACCTTAACCCTGCGGGTTGTACAGCCGGTCTATGCTGCTGATATCCTTGTCGGGTACCTGGAACTTGGTCAGGAGGTTGAGGGGCTGCTCTCTTTGCTCCACCAGAGAACGGATATAGAGTTTGCAGTAACCATCAATAAAGATCTCCTTGTTCGGGAAACATGGCAAAGCGGTATGGAGATGCTTGGCAGAGAGGCCCATTGGAACCGGTACAGGGAAATAGTACTTATTTATTATACGCAGGCCAACTTCCCGCCTGGAATGGACAACTTTATTCACGATGGCAGGGAGCACGACCATGGCAACGTGGAAAGGGAAGTACAAATCGACAACAAATCGTACCAACTCCTTATCCATCCCTTGCAAGATGCGTCTGGTGCTGTGGTTGGAGACCTGCTCGTATTACGTAACATTACAGCAATAAAGGCTGGATTTTCCAGTCTTGTGACATGGACTGTTTTCTGGGCCCTACTGCTGACAGGAACGGTTTTGACTTTTTATTACGGAATACTGCGGAAAACCGACCAGAACATAGGGGAACAGTACACAATGCTTCAGGAAAGCGAGCAGAAGTTCCGAAACCTTGTTGAGTCTTCCAATGACTGGATCTGGGAGGTCAACAGAGCAGGGATTTACACCTACGCCAGCCCGCAGGTTGAATCCATCCTGGGCTACAAACCTGAAGAGCTTATCGGCAAGACTCCCCTTGACCTGATCCCCTCTGAAGAGGTGGATCGTGTTGCTGCAATTTTCAATGATTTACGCAAGACATTGAAGCCAATCGTCCACATGGAGAACGTGGCCCTGCATAGAAATGGCCAACGCCTTGTGCTTGAGACAAATGGGGTTCCCTCTTCTGATCAGGATGGGAAGGTAACGGGCTATCTTGGAATAGTTCGTGATATCACCGAGCGTAAGCGCGTGGAGTCTGAACTCCTTAAAAGTAAAGAGAAATGGGAGCGAACCTTTGACTCTTTTCCGGATATTGTCACCCTCCAGGATACTGATTTACGCATAATCAAGGTCAATCAGGCAGCGTGTATCGCCCTTGATCTCTCCTGTGATGCGCTTATCGGCCAGCATTGTTATTCATTCTTTCGTGACTCAGATGTGCCTTGTTATGATTGTCCACTGCTTGCGAGCAAGGAGACCTTTGTAGCTTATAAACGGGAGATGGTTCATGAAAAACTGGGAAAGACCTTTTTGGTCTCCGCTGTTCCGGTGTTAGATGAGCAGGGTAAACTTGAATATATCGCCCATGTTGCCAAGGATATCACTGATATAAAAGAATCCGAAAAGGACAGGGTACGATTGACGGCAGCCATAGAGCAGGCGTCTGAAGCAGTGGTCATTACGGATGCACAGGGCAATATTCAATATGTTAATCCTGCCTTTGTCGAACTCACCGGTTATAGCCGTGAAGAAGTCATGGGGAAAAATCCTCGGATTCTCAAGAGTGGCAAACAGGATCAGGCCTTTTATAAAAAGATGTGGAATACGCTGCTGCAGGGTGAGACCTGGAAAGGGCATCTGACCAATGAAAAAAAAGATGGTACCCTGTTTGAAGAAGAGGCCACTATCTCCCCTGTGAAAGACAGTAAAGGCAAAATCGGCAATTTTGTCGCAGTAAAACGGGATGTGAGCAAGGAGTTCGCCCTCGAAAACCAGTTGCGACAGTCTATGAAGATGGAAGCCGTTGGCACCATGGCCGGTGGCATTGCCCATGATTTCAACAACATCCTTGCTGCAATCATAGGCTATGCCGAATTTATCCAAGAAGAGGTTCCCAAGGAGAGCAGGATAGGAGAGGACATTACAGAAATACTTGCGGCAGGAAACCGGGCCGCAGATCTTGTCAAACAGATCCTTACTTTTAGCCATCATGACACCACGGAAAAGCAGGTTCTCCAGTTCGACCTGATTGTTAAAGAAGCTCTGAAGATGCTGCGTGCAACCCTGCCCTCAACGGTTGCCATACAGGAAGATATTAACCCTGATTGCGGAACAATACTGGCAGGTTCCACCAACATTCATCAGATTGTTGTCAACCTCTGTACCAATGGGGTACAAGCCATGAGTGGCCAGAAGGGAACCCTGAAGGTGAGTCTGCAGCAACGCGAATTAAGTGCGGCAGCAACACGCAGGAAGAAGACTGTGTCTCCAGGGTCTTTTGCTGTCCTCACTGTCAGTGATAGTGGTTGCGGAATGGAGCCGTCAACCTGTGATCGAATTTTCGAACCCTATTTTACCACCAAAGGATTGGGGAAAGGTACTGGCCTGGGACTTGCTGTTGTCCATGGTATTGTCCAAGACTGCAAAGGATTTATTGAGGTGGAAAGTGCTGTTGGAAAAGGTACCACTTTTTCCGTTTATTTTCCCATAACAGAAGAAGCAGTTGTCCCGGTCATAGTTTCAGAAAAGAAGGACAGAGGAGAACTTCTACCTAAAAATGCAAGGATATTGGTGGTTGACGATGAACTGCTCCTGGTAAAAATCAACGAAAAACGCCTTAAAGGTCGAGGCTACCTGGTCACAGCAGTGACAGACAGCAGAGAGGCCCTGAAGACCTTCCGGGGGCGGCCGGAGAGCTTTGACCTTCTTGTCACTGACCAAACCATGCCGGGGCTCACTGGTGCGGAACTGGCTAAGGCAGTGCTCAAAATCAAACCGTCTTTGCCGATTATCATGTGTACCGGACACAGTGATGTTGTTTCTGAAGAAGAGGCCATTGATCTGGGAATAAAAAAGTATGTTTTTAAGCCGCTACATGGAGACGAGCTTCTTGATGCTGTTCAGGAAGTTTTGGAAGAAGCGAGTTTAGTCTCTTGAAATTGCCATGTCATTGTAATGCTTCCATAGGATTTAATGATGAAAAAGACAAGAAGTTTGATTGCTACGTGAAATAAAGAAATGTATAAACCAACAGTGATAAAAAGAATAAGGCACAAATGGTATGGGAGCATGGGATACCGAGGCAAGGCCCTGCTTATCGTTTCCGCCATAATTCTATTGTTATCTTTTTCCTTCCTCTGGTACGGAGTCAGTGAGCACAATAAGACCATTGGCCTGTTGATTGGGAAAACAGAAGAGGATATTAATATTACCGTAGACCAGATTCGTGACAGAACGATTCACGATTACGAAAAGAGGTTACAGACATTTTTACAAATTCAGCCAGACATTATTAAGGCCTTTGGTGATCGTGACCGTGAGCGCCTCTATGAATTGACTCTCCCCGTGTTCAATATCCTGCAAAAAGAAAACTTCCTCAAAATACACCTTGACTTCCCTATGATCTTTTTGCGACGATCATACGATAACAGTTTGTTACTGGTAGCTTAGATTCGGACTGATGCTAGGAGGAATAGTCATTGTCCTGGTAACTTTCTGTCGTCCATCAAGCTTCTCCTGAAAATATTTTTGGGAAGCTATATTATCTCAGGAGAAAGCATGTATCTTCAAGAATCAGAAATAGTAAATCTTATCGTGAGTGTTGTTGCGATTTACTTAATATTTATCTTACTTAAAAAAGTAAAACTTCTAGGATTCAATCTGTTTATTGCTGGTTTCTGTGCAATTGTCGTTGCCCAAATCTTTACCGTACTTGAAGGAATATTCTGGAGTGTTCTGTTCAATACACTCGAGCATCTTTTTTACGTTATTTCCGGCTTGTTGTTTGTATTGGCCTGTTGGCAAAGAAAGAAAAGTGAAGGGGAGCAGGAATGAACATTATAAGCTTTCTCGACGGTCTTGGGGGCCTCTTTTTTCTGGTGGCCTTTTTCTTAGCACTTTCATTAAATAAAAATAGTTTTGATAAAATCACTAAAATTATTCTCTGCACCACTCTTGGAATTTATATTTTTGTGGCGATCTCAAATTTGTTGGAGCATGCAGGCATAACATCTTTTCTTGATCATTATGAAGACTATGCTGAAATTGTTTTTGTCCCATTATTTTTATTATTTCTATCTTCTTTTCAGGTGAACAGAGAATTTAAAAACCGCCAACACACCGAAAAACTTCTCCGTGAACAAAGTGATTTGCTCCAAAGTATTTTCAGATCTGCACCCGTAGGTATCGGCCTGGTCGCCAATCGGGTTTTCCAGTGGACCAATCTGCAAATATCAGCGATTACCGGGTACTCCAATGATGACCTTAAGGGGAAAAGTTCCAGGATAATGTATGAAAGTGATGATGCGTTCAACCTAGTGGGGAAGGACAAGTATGGCCAGATCAAAGCCAACAATACAGGTTCCGTAGAGACACAGTGGCTCCGAAAGGATGGCAAGCTAATCGATGTTCTGCTTAGCTCAACGCCGCTTGATCCTGCTGATTTATCTGTTGGCGTTGTCTTTACTCTTTTGGATATCACAGCACAAAAAGAGACGAAAAGGGAACTTCAGGCCAGTGAACAAAAATATAGGGGAATATTTAATGCACCCGGTGAAGCCATCTTTATCCATGATGCAGCAACTGGTCTTATCCTTGATGTGAATCAGGCAATGCTGGACATATATGGCTACTCCTATAAAGAAGCTTTATTGCTTGATGTTGAAGCTATCAGTTCAGGTGAGCCTCCCTATACACAGCAGGAAGCTATGATCAAAAACAAAAACGCGGCAATGGGAGAGCTGCAACTTTTTGAATGGCAATGCAGAAAAAAAAGCGGAGAGATCTTTTGGGCTGATGTGGCATTGAAATTTATCGAAGTGAGAGATGAGAAGTTTGTCATTGCTGTAATAAGAAATATTGATAGCCGAAAACAGGCAGAAGATTCCTTAAGGAAAGCATCTTCAGAATGGTTTACAGCGATGAATGCTTCCGAAGACGCCATTTACCTTCTCGATCTCAATCGTCACATCCTTCGAGGCAACAAGGCTTTTTACCATATGACAGGTACTAATTCACAAATCGCGATAGGCCGACACATCGAAGACATAGTACATCCAAACGGTAAAATCCGTTCTTGTCCTGTCTGCCTTGCTCAGGAGGAAAAACAAGATGCGATTATTATACTGGAACCTGATAACCCTGACAACTTTACCGACCGACCGATTGAAATAACTATAAAAATTGTCAGAGATGATGCAGGAGAGCCCTTAAGTATTCTGATGAATCGACATGACCTGACAAGGCAGCGGGAGATAGAAAATGAGTTGCGTAGAAATCGTGATCATTTGGAGGATCTCGTAAACAATCGGACCCAGGAATTAAAATTAACCCACAAGCAGCTCCTTCATGCTGGAAAACTGAGCGCTATTGGCAGCCTTTCCGCGTCAATCGCCCATGAGTTTAATAACCCACTCCAGGGAGTGATGAATATTATCAAAGGAGTCGCCCGAAGAGCAACACTGGAAGAGGATGATGCAGAACTTATGGCCATGGCGGTTAGCGAATGCAACCGGATGGGAGACCTGATTAAAAGCCTTCAGGACTTCAACCGTCCCACTTCTGGCAAAAAAGAAGCAGTCGATATTCACGCCATATTGGACAATCTTCTTGTGTTGGGGAAAAAGGACTGTGCAATACGAAAAATCAGTATTGAGAAGAAATACAGCGAAAGTCTGCCGCTGATTCGTGCAGTGGCTGACCAGATTAAACAGGTTTTGTTAAATATTCTGAACAACGCCTGTGATGCCTGTGATCAGGGAGGAACAATTACAATTACCACTGAGGATCAGGTAGAAAAGGTCCTTGTCCATATTGAGGATACAGGATCGGGAATCAAAGCAGAGGATAAAAACCATATATTCGATCCTTTTTTTACCACCAAACCTTCTATGAAGGGTACTGGTCTAGGGCTTTCCGTAAGCTATGGAATCATCAAAAACCATGGTGGTGATATCGTTTTTAAGAGTGAACTAGAACAAGGGACACGCTTTTCTATCATTCTACCAATAGAGGGTGGAGACAGTGCAGAAAAATAAAATTCTATTGGTTGATGATGAAAAAACCATTCTCGTATCCAGCAGCAGGGATTTTGAGCATGCGGGATATGAGGTAAGCACTGCCGCCAGTGGAGAAGATGCCGTCACAGCTCTTCAATGCAATGATTTTGACCTGGTGATCACAGATCTTGCTATGCCTGGTATTGACGGAATAGCAGTACTGCTGGAGGCTAAAAGAAAGGACCCGGATATAGGCGCGATAATTCTCACGGGTTATGGTGATATAACATCATCAATCAAGGCGATGCGTCTTGGGGCAGATGACTACTTACTTAAACCCTGCGATGCCGACGAGCTGCTACTACGGGCTGAACGATGTCTTGAAAAAAGAAACATGCTTAAACAGATAGAAAAACAAAACAAGAAGATTGTTGAAAGCGAACTGCAAAAAACGCTTCTTTTAAATTGTGTGGCAGAAGGAATTTATGGGATAGACACTCAAGGAAAGGTAACTTTCATTAATCCTACTGCGGAAAAAATGCTTGGCTACACGGCATCGGAATTGATTGATAAGAATTGTCATACTCTTATTCACCATACAAAAGCCAATGGACGACCCTATCCAGAAGAAGAGTGCTGGATGCATAACAGTATTGACAAAAGTGAGAAATTTTATGCCGCAGAAGATTTATTCTGGCGAAAAAATGGCACAAGTTTCCCAGTTGAATGTACCTGTGCTCCGATTACATACAACAATGAAGTAGTTGGGGCAGTAGTACTCTTTACCGACCTTACAGAAAAAAAGGAACAAGAAGAACGTCAACACCAGATGGAATGCCATATTCAACAGCAGCAAAAGTTCCAAAGCCTCAACTCCATGGCTGCAGGTATTGCCCATAATTTCAACAATATTCTCTCTGTTGTAATTGGCAATCAGGATCTTGCATTATTGGGTCTGTCGATAAATCGAAAAGAACGGGATTACATTGAAGAAGCTCAGAAAGCCTCACTTCGCGCTGCTAATATTTCAACAATGATGCTGCAGTTTGTTGGCCAGGCGGAAAACAAAAAGCAGCAGTTTAAGATGTCAGAACTCATCAACGAGATGATAGAGATACTCAATTCCCAGATAGCATCTCAAATTGAGCTGTGTTACAAAAGCGCTCAAGGGACCTTTTTGCTGGGTGATGTTGGAATGATCCGGCAGGTTATTGTTAACCTGGTAAGCAATGCGGCTGAGTCCATTGGTACTGAAAAAGGTGAAATCAGCCTACAGCACGGACAGCATTTTTACACACAAGAAGAACTTAAGCAAGCCCACATGCCTGTGGAATTACCAGCTGGTGAATATGTCTATTTGACGGTCACGGACAATGGACCTGGTATGGATAGGGATGGATTGGCACGGGCCTTTGAACCCTTCTACAGCACGAAATTTACTGGGCGAGGCATGGGACTGGCCGCAACCTTAGGTATCATGCGCACTCATAATGGTACGGTTCTCCTAGAGAGCCAACCAGGGAAGGGGCTGATTGCTACAGTACTTTTTCCTGCTTTAGCCACCCAATGTATTCCAGTTGAACAAACTCCACATGCTGCTCCCTCTGAAGATGTTTTTATCGGTACAGTTCTGCTTGTAGATGATGAAAAGTTGTTGCGTGACCTCTGGCAGGTATTTCTAAATCGTATGGGATTTGAGGTGTTACAGGCCGCTGATAGCATAGAAGCCCTCGACATTTTTGACAAAAACATGCAAGAGATTAGTCTTGTTCTGATGGATATTTCCATGCCTCGGCTCAATGGGGCTGAGACCTTAAACAAGATTAGAGAAAAGAGCATGGTGCCGGTGGTAATGATGACAGGATACGCAATAACACAGATTGCTGAGCAGTTTAATGCTATTTCTAATGTCTGCCTAATACAAAAACCTTTCAGTCCAGAAGCTCTCAAAAGCAAAATTCAGGATATCATGCCTCATTCCTGAATTGGAATAGCCAACAGGGAATGTTTAAGTTAACATGATGACTGTTTTTTTCTATGCAACTTCTAATAGAGTTCTTTTCCCCAAGAGCCAAAGAAGATTGCCAATGGCAAGGTCTTATTTAAACAAGAAATTTAAAATTATACCTTCTTCCCGATATGCGTAACAAGCATTTTAGCGGGGAATGCGACAAGTCAGGGCTGAGACGGCCAGTGGAAATCTCTCTAATTTAATAAAACCCTAAATCACAACACTACTACTGTATCTGTCCCATTTTCTGTGGCCTTAGTCCCATTTTCTACCGATCAAAAACAATCGGTGCCTACCATACATCGCTGCTTCAGATCTACGATTCGGAAAGTAACGATAGCTTCTATAAATTAGTTTACAAGCGAAGTATGAGCAAGGACGTTTGGCGGAGAATACCTGAATCGCAGATACTTTATTCAACTGGTTCCGGAAAGAGCTGAGTTCAGTGGTAATCAGATTCAGTTATGTCTCTCAATAAAAAAAAGGCAGCACCAAACTAATGGCGCCACCTTTCATTCAATGTGTTCAGGTCAAATATACTAATTGCGATCTTATTCTCAAGATATCAATTAATTACCAATAGACGTCACATTTGATACGTCTAGTTATCATCAAAAACCCCCTTCCGGGACTCTTTCTTGGCTCTTTTGGCAGCTTTTTTTTCTTTTGGGGTCATGGCCGGTTTCTTTTTATCCGCCTTAATGCTTTTTTTTTCTTTGCTCATGGATTTCACTCCTAGTAATTAATAAACTTCTGATCAGCCACTACAGGACCTGTGCCCTGAACTTGATTAATGATATCCCTGGTAAAATTTACGAGACATTTTTCGTCAAGGTCGAATAACGGATCCAACATAAGGCGTGGAAATGCTCTCAATTCCGCACGGAAAAAAAAGCATACTCTTTTGTTATACCGATATTTTCCAATAATTCCTCAAGTTTTTCCACCTGTTGCATATTTTCAGCCAGCAGCGCGATATTAAAATCACCGGTCATTGACAACTCCCTACAATTAAGGGGGGAATACACAATTTAGTTGGCTGCCGTCATACAAATATGGTCCCAGGCGATCGATAAGTTCTGGAAATGAACAGGGGGAGGTTCTTGTTTTGGTAAATTTCCAGAAAGGAACTAGGGTTGCTGCTACCTGCTCAATATTGTGGACAAGCATGCCCACATATGATGAGCCATTAAATCGGGCATTATTTTCCACTGGAAATATACCCTCTCTCGAGACGATATAATCGAGCCCCACCACCCCACAGTAGCCTGCTTTTGCCATATCGGCAACAATCTTATACGAGGCGTCACGAATGTAGTCATAGACGTCTTTGCTGGCTGGCGGCCTTTTAAATTACCGTAACTATTCAGAAGCACCACATCTTCGTCCATTCTAGCCTGCTTACATATAACTTCATATGCTGCGCAGGTTAGAATTAACGAATATGGAGCACTTCTAAACAGTTACAGTTCAAAAGTTAGGATAATATCGTGCCCCGCTGAAGTTACAAATTACCAATACAAACCAGCCCTTTCTCACAGATCTGATCCATCATGACCAATAGCCCATTGATCATTCGGGGTTGATGTGACGTCAAGGAAGGGTTCAATAAGAACCTGTTGTTCGCAGCTGTCAGCAATCTCACGATACAGGGCTTCTAAATCCATACCCGTTGTCTTGTATAATGACATCGCGGATTCTGCCAGAGTGCCACGAATGATAACAGTTTCGTGAGTAGCCAGATAGCGCCTGATAATGGCTGTCATTGCATGGCAATTGGCCTTATCTGCGGGATGAAGAGTAAATATTTCTCCTTCAACCACTGGGATGGCCAGTTGCTGACAAATGGTTTTAAACACAGCCTTGTCATTATATTTCAGGGTAACTGCATGAGATGTGCCAAAATGCTCAGCACCAAGGAGGTGCGCAAAACCACCAAATCATCAAAGCGAGCTGCCGCTAATGCCCTGTTGCGTTTTGCAATGTACCGAAGTATTACGTCGTGGAAACTGGAAAGAACTATCTGCCCCATAAATTACTAGTTCATCATCATTATCCGAAATACACTTACGCAGAGATGTATAGTTTGCCATATAGAACTGTCAGAACCAAGGTATACAGCATGAGAGCGTAATACCAGCGACCGGCCAACTTTGGTGTTTTAATAGGTGCCACATTCATGATGGCCAGGGCCACAAGAAGGATATAGAGAATAACTGTGAAATTACTGTGGTCGAGTATGCCGTTGAATAAAAAGACAAAGGTCAGGATAATAGCATTGTTGTCCAGCGCCAGCCCCATATAGGTAGACTTGCCAACCAGACCGAAGACATTGAAATAACTAAGCCTAAGCACCCCGGTCGCAACGACAAGAAAGGCACCGGGCAGGAACCAGGGACTGAAATTTCCATAGCTCAGCAAAATAATAGCCGGGCAGATACCGAAGCTGATAATGTCGATCAGGGAATCGAGCTGTCCTCCGAACTCCCCTTGTTTCTTATTTCGCCCTTTCAGTTGCCGGGCAATAATGCCATCAGTCCAGTCAAAGAATACCGCCCAGATTAAAGCAATCATTGCGGCTGGAAAGATGCCCAGGATCGCAAAATAAATAGCAAGAACCGCGCACAAAAGTCCCACCAGAGAACAGATGTTCGGCAGGTCTTTAGCAAAAGAGAGTATGGAAGGAGGTGAATCCGATGCATGTTGATCTGCCATTATGCACTCTCCTGCCCAATAACGTCACGCAACGCTGTAAGCAATCTACTGTTTTCTGCCTGGGTACGGCTGGCTATACGGACATAACGATCAGATTCCGGCATGGTCTTCCCTTGACAGTGCTTTATATACATATTGTGCGTGACAAACAGTTTTTCAGTTACTTCGGGCGCAGATGCGGCATGATCGGGCAGACGGCAGAAAATATAATTAGCGTCAGGCGGATACACTGTCATCCCCGGGATCGTTTGCAGTTGCTTATAGAAATGATCCCGATCAGCTTTGACCTTGTCACAGCTATCAGTAAACGCCTGACGATACTGCGGAGCAAGACGCAGGAATTCTTCAGCAAAACCATTAATATTCCAAATGTGGAGACCTTGACGAACTTTTGCTGCAAAATCGCTGTTGGCGGTGAGCATGTAACCGATGCGGATACCGCAAATGCCATAGGCCTTACTCATGCTTTTGAAAATGGCCAGGTTCGGATAGGTTTCAATATCCTGTTCCAGAGTTTCCTGGTCACGGTTTGCGGCGAAATCGATGAAAGACTCATCAACGATCAGTATACAATCGTGGTCAGCAAGTTTCTTCACTAAGCGGATAAGTTCAGCTTTCGGAACCAGTAATGAGGTGGGATTATTGGGGCTGACCACCACTGCCAATCCAGCCTTGGAGCGGATGGCCTCAGCGGCAAACTTGTCCACATCCAGCTGAAATGAAGGTGCTTCAAGGGCAAACTCAACAACATTTTCAGGAAGACATGCATTGGCGTATTCATTAAATGACGGAACCGGTACAATCAATTTCCGATTCATCCCGGCAATAATCTTAATCAGTTCTGCCGCTCCATTGCCAACGACAATTTGCTCCGGTTTCTGGTCGATTAACTCTCCGACCAAACCTGCCAGATCTTTCTGGGCAATGGGATAATTTAGCACCAGCTGATGTATTTTCCCGGTAATATCACTGAAAAAATCTTCAGGTGGAAAATAAAGATTGTAAAGGTAGTTATGGTCGATAAATTCATGACGCCAATAGCCGCCATGCTGACTGGAAACAAAGTTATAGCTCTCTTGAGCTGAGGAATTCTTATTCGTCATTTATCCAGTCTTAATGAGTTGTTGAGCTAAGGTGGCGGCTGACAGTATTGGCATGGCCAGCGGTCTTCAAGTGACTAAAGACTGGCAATTTGTGGACTTTTTTCTTGCCTGCAACATGATTGTCGGCAGTAAGAAAAGGACGGTGACGGAGACCCGGCATCTGTTCAGCTATTCGTAAATCAGCAATGGTGTCAATCTCATACCAACGATTGCTATCAAAGAAAACCGGTGTAAAAGAGAGGATGTTCTCGTTTACCATATCTTCAAAAATAGTCTCATAGTAGCCATTGACTAAATTATTTGAAATATGCCACTCCAGTCTTTCCCGCACCAGTTGCCAGGTTACAGAAGAAAGGCTGTAAATATTGACGGTTTTATAATGGTTATCGTTATGTTTATGTGCGCCGCAATGAAATGCATCAACCTTCCGGTTGTTATCGATTGTCACCGTGGTACCATTCATCCATGAATGCGATTTACCCACAGCAATTCGGTCAGGATACAGCATCCCTTTGAGCATCTTTGGGTCGAAAACGAGATCACTTTCAATGAGTAGGAATGGTTCATCTATAACCTTCCTGGCAAGCCATAAGGAATATATATTGTTGGTTGTTTTGTATAATGGGCTCACAATATAGGTAATTTCCATCCCACCGACTCGAGTACCAAGAAAATTACGAATGCAGTCAGCTTGATGCCCGACGACTATAACCAAACGGTTGAAATTGTGTTCCTGGAGGGAATCGATCAACCTCTCAAGAATAGATACTTCATTGACCGGAACAAGGCACTTGGGTGCCATATCGGTCAATGGTGCAAGACGACTACCGGTACCGGCAGCCAACAGCAGAGCCGTACGAACCTGTTCATTTTTAAGACTGGGATAAATACTCCTGTCCTTCATATATATTTCCTTCGATTTTATAACCAGACCATGGCAGTGGCAACAACTGACAAGAACACGATGCAGTTTAGGGGGTGTAAATATATTTACTGCCGATTGGCTATGGCGAACAAGCCGAAAGACACTGATACTGAGTGGAGAGAGCTACTAATACCGGTGATGAACGGTAGGCCGGCATACGTACTTTCACGAAATTCTTTTCAAAAAAACCACGAGATACGCGCAGACTTCGAAAGGATTTCTAAAGTACTAATAAGAGCTGATAGAACGTAGAACCAACACGAGATTGAGACGACGAAAAGGCATTCAGTTCTCGGAGAATTAGATGGCCAATTTGCGGAGATGAAGAATTAGTATAGGATGATGCCCCCCGTAAGTCAAGGTATAATCACCAATCTCTTGATCTGTAGCTTGTCTGGATGCTCAATAGAAAGAGCCGTCCGAGCTACAATTCTTTTACCCGGAGGGCAATTTTTTCCCTGAAAGAAACTGCTCTTCGGCAGATTCAAGGAGATTCTTCCTGCCAAAGAGCGTGACAATATCACCAGCAGCAAAAGATGTAGTACCGCGAGGGATATGCAGGACTCCCTCCCTGTCCACTGAAACCACATTTATGGAATCGGAGAGGTCTAATTCCTTCAGGTTTTTTGCAACTGCGTAGTGTCCGGCCTTCAAACGAAACTCTGTAAAATCATTGTGCTGCGCCCGTCGTAACGTAGTCTGTTCCTCGAGCAATTGGCCCCGTTGTTTACGCACGATACCAACGTCATAGGCTCTCAAAATATCGCTGCGACTTATCAGCCCAAGAAGCTTCTTTTCCGATTTTCTTGAAACAACCGGTAATCTCGCAAGATCTCTTGGAGCCATTTTCTGAATAGCTGTATAAATAGGTTCATCAGAAAACACCGTCAATGGATCAACCGTTGCGAGATCTTCAACCTTTAATGTCCTAAGATTCACCGCTTCCTGTGACAGGGCCCTTTCCATATCCTGGAGAGTAACGATTCCCCAAAGCGCATCCGTCTCATCAAGTACCGGAAAACCAAGAAGGTTTGTTTCCTGGAAACGCTGGTACAGTTCAGCAAGGCTCTGACTCTTATAAATGGTCAGCGGTGAGCGCAGCATGACTTCACGCACCTGCACCCCCTGCATAATATCCTTGTCGCGTCCCTGGTCAAAGCGTATACCGCGTTTTACGAGTTTAACGGTATAGATGGATTCCGGATGCAGATACTGGGCAAGATAGGTCGCAGTAACCGCGGTGAGCATGAGGGGCAGGATAAGCGCATAATCGTTGCTCATTTCAAAAACGATAAGCATGGCAGTAAGCGGGGCGCGGGCACAGGCAGCAAAAACAGCCGCCATACCAACGAGGGCATAGGCACCTGGAGGACCAGCAAGTTCTGGCTGCCAAGCGGAAAAAAGTTCCCCCATGGCCCCACCAAGCATTGCCCCTATAAAAAGCGAGGGAGCGAAAACACCACCTGAATTTCCAGAACCAAGGGTCAAAGAGGTGGCAAGTGGTTTTAAAAAGACAAGAAGGACCAAAATCCAGAAATTAGTATTACCATGCAAAACCTCTTCGATAAAAGTAAATCCCGGACCATAGACATGGGGAATATTTTCAATAAGCGGCATACCCAGCTGAAACTCGGTGGGATTACTAAAGCTGGTATTGGTAAAACTAAGATAGAAGACACCAAGCAACCCAAGAAACAGGGCGCCAACCGCAGGTTTCAACAAGAGGGGAAACTTCCAGTTATCAAAAACATCCTCGAACCAGGACAGCATTCGAATAAATGCAACACCAACGAGTGCGGCAACCAACCCAAGAAGCAGATAAAACAGAATGGTCAGGGGGGATTCCATGGTGTAGGACGGCACGGTAAAAGCAGGCCGATCACCGAGATATATCTGACTGACCACGGCGGCAGAAACTGCCGCAATAACCACGTTACCAAAGGCACGTACCTGCAATTCGCACATCAATACTTCGATGGCAAAGGCAACACCTGCAATGGGTGCATTAAAAGTGGCTGCAATTCCAGCGGCGGCCCCACAAGCCACAAGGTTTTTTATACGATCATCGGAAAGATGAAGAATCTGCCCCACAGACGATCCAAGGGTTGCACCAACCTGAACAATGGGCCCCTCACGCCCCGCCGAGCCACCGGTTCCAATACAGAGCGCAGAAGCAACTATCTTCGCAATCGCAACGCGTGGTCGAATCCTGCCGCCACGCATAACCAGTGCCTGCATAACTTCTGGAACACCGTGCCCCTTTGCTTCACGGGCAAACCATGCGATTACAGGTCCTGCAAGCAGAGCCCCGCCGATTGGTACCAGGGCATAACTCCAGATACCGAGATGGGGAAAGAGAAACTGAACGGTGGTGTAGGATCGATTTTGAATAATTGCAATAAGATGGATAAAGGCCACGGCCGCAAGCCCGGTGGTGCCACCGATAATAACAGAGAGAACTAGCAGCAGCAATCCTTCAGGAGGTGTTGTTTTATCTAAAAGTGCTCCAAAGGGATTACGTTTCATACTGCTGCTTACCTTGTCTGGTAAATCTGGCCATACTGGCAGTTCATAGTAACGACCTGGCCATTTTTCAGTTTCTGCGTGGCATTTTTTACCCCCGTAATTACAGGGATATTCTTCTCCCGGCCAATTATAGCTGCATGGGACGTGAGCCCTGGTTGTTCGGTGATAATTCCAGCTGCACTATTTAATTTTTCAAGCATATAATTATCAGTATCACAGATAACAAGAACATTCCCGACTTTAAATGCATCAAGACTGCCCGCTTCATCTATTACAGTAACCTCTGCAGTGACGGTTTCCTTACCAATCCCTTGGCCATGCAGGTTAATGTCACCCACCTCATAAATTCTCAGCATATTAGTGGAGCCGCTGATCTTAAATGGAATACCGGCAGTAATCACAATGGTATCCCCGGATTTCATCAGATCACTCTCGATTGAGCGGGTGATTGCATCGTCAAAAAGCTTATTGACCGAATCTTCATCCGTTACTTCAAGGGGCCTCACTCCCCAGAGCAACTGCATCTGCCGCCTGACTGCTGCCTCCGGGCTCGTGGCTATAATTATCGGCTTTGGACGATGACGAGCCACCATCCGGGCGGTTTGGCCACTCTGCGTTGCAGCAAGAATGGCATGTGCCCCTAAATCACTGGCAATGGCACAGGCTGCATAGCAAATAGCATTCGACACGGTTTGCGTGGAAGATCGGGCACCGGCACTGAGCAAATCAGCATAGGGAAGGGCGGCTTCGGAAATTTCTGCATTTTTCACCAGGAAACGAACGGCCTCCAGCGGGTATTCCCCAACCGCTGTTTCTCCAGACAACATCACTGCATCGGTCCCGTCAAAAATAGCATTGGTCACATCACTGGCCTCTGCTCTGGTGGGTCTGGGACTGCTAATCATCGATTCCAGCATCTGGGTTGCGGTGATTACCGGTTTTCCCTGACGGTTAGCCATCTGGATGATTGTCTTTTGGATAACCGGTACCTTCTCCAGTGGAAGCTCCACCCCAAGATCACCACGGGCGACCATCAATCCATCAGACAAATCAAGGATTTCTTCGAGATTATCGAGTGCCTCCTGGTTTTCGATCTTGGAAATAATCTGCTGCCTGCCGCCAAGCTCTTCAATAACACGACGGACTTCCAAAACATCATCAGCCTTGCGGATAAAAGAGGCCGCGATAAAATCAATCTCCATCTCAGCGCCAAACTGAATATCTGCAACATCCTTATCCATCAATGGAGGCAAATTGACCTTAACCCCGGGCAGGCTGACACGTTTATGCTCTCCCAGGCGACCACCAACGACAACCTCGGTACGGATATCGTTTCCATGCAGACTTAAAACACGCAAAGCCAGCTTTCCATCATCTAGAAGAATGGTGTCGCCAATGTCCACATCATCGCAGAAGCCCTGATAATTCACCCCAATACGGTCAGACGTTGCAATAACTGTATCGATTGTCAAAAAGAATGTCTGCCCATGCTGCAACGTAATATAGCCTTCGTCAATACCACTGGTTCGAATCTCAGGCCCTCGGGTATCGAGAAGAATAGCAGTTTCGCGCCCTGCCCGCGTTCTGGCGGTCTTGATTGCAGCAATGAAGGCCGCCTGAGACTCGTGATCTCCGTGGGAAAGGTTGATACGAAAGACGTCCACCCCGGCCAGGATCAGCTCATAAATCTGCTCCACGGTCTTACTTGCAGGCCCCAGTGTTGCTATAATTTTTGTTTTTCTCATTGTTTTCACCTGTTACTGTCGTATACTTCCCAAGGTATTGTAAAAAGAGTGGTAACTATTCACCTAAATTGAGTTTGAGCCGGAATTGCATAACGAATAAGCTGGTAGGAAACTGGGGACACGATCCAATTCGTCTTTGTCTTTTGAATTGGAATCGTGTCCCCAGATTCCTGCGCCGTTTCATAGCATAGTGAATAGTTAAAAAGAGTGTACTCAATTTCGTCAGACTTTGGAAATATGGAATGTTACTAAAAGCCCACAATTGCAAGATGGAATCGTAGAAAACTTCATATGCGTATCTCTCTTCGCCTAAAGCTCACCCTTATTTCCCTACTGCTCCTGCTCATTCCCCTGATCGGATTCAGGTTCAGTGCCATGCTGCAATCCAGCCTTCTTGCCAGCCGGGAAGATACTCTACTGTTTACGGCTAAAGCCGTGGCCACAGCCCTTTCCAATCGCCCCGATATCTTTGATCGTGAACTGTTCCATTCCCTCGATCAAAGTCGCGATCTGTATCTCCTCCAGCTTTCAAGCTCCATTCGCCTCAATGGACAAACCGATGACTGGCAGCCGGAACTTGATCAAAGTGAAATGTTTGGAGTCGAGCATCTCCTCTCTTCTATTGCGACCTATGAATCTGATTCACTTACATTCAAACATCTAGTCGGACAACGTGGAAAATACCTCTATGCTCTGTTTCTGGTTCATGATGACACGGTGGTATACCGCAGTGGGAACTCTCTCTACCCTGACAAAGCAGATCATATTCAGGTGGGAATTCAGGATTCAGTGGGAAAACTTCACCGCTACACACTGGCCACTGAAAAACCTGGGTGGGTCAATGGTTTCCAGATGGCAAGCGATCCGGAAGAGCTACTTCCCCTGGCCAATGAACCTCGCATTCAGGGGGTCTGGGAAGAAACAAAGGATGGATATATTGTAGAGATGCGCATCCCTCTCGATATGGTTGGCAAACGACTGGCTTTTGCCGTGGCCGATGTGGATGACAGCAGTACACGGATAGTAAAAACGTTGATCGGTACTGCGAATCCGGGCCAGATAGGTGAACTGGGCTGGCTCCTTGCTCCCTCTCGTGATATTGAGGCCCTGCTGAAACGTCTTGACAGACCGCACTCCCGCATCAGGATTGTTGACAGTAACAGACGGGTTCGTGCCCGTTTTGGAAGCCTTCAAACCACCGTAACAGCAGGGGCTGACCAAAATCAACAACAATCCTCTCTGCTCAACTGGCTTCATCGGCAGCTCACCCCGGTATATCGTCTTTTTACAGAACCCTTTACAACAACATTCACCACAGCAGGGTCCCAGGCAAAACAACTTGATATCATGGGAATTGAAGAGGGACTCCTTGGAAAATCAAGCATCACTCACTACCAGCTCGACGATGCCCAGGTGGAGGTCATGGCAGCCATCACCCCTCTGCTCGATGGAGATAACATTGTGGGGGCAGTCGTTGTGGAACAGACCACCAACTCCATTCTGGCCTTAAAAAACCGTATGATAGAAGAATCCATCGGGCTCACGGTGATGGCCTTTGTTATTATTGGACTTGGCCTGCTCTTTTTTGCCTCACGCATCTCAAGTCGCATCCGACGTCTGCGGAATCAGGCGGCAACTGCCATCAGTAAAGATGGTAGGATTGTTGCCGAAATCACTGCAGTGAAGGCAAGGGACGAGATCGGTGATCTCGCACGAACCCTTTCCACCATGCTCAGCCAGCTCAAAGAACAGAACGAATACCGGGAAAATATGGCCGATAACCTCGAACATGAAATGCGCACCCCTTTGGCCGGTATTGCAGCCTCTTTGAAGAATATGGAAAAAGAGCTGACAGATCCTGACAAACGACTTAAAGAGTATATGCATTGGGCCTTACTTGACGTGCAGCGTATGGAATCGCTCCTCACCGCAATCCGGGATGCAACCTGCCTGCGAGATGCCCTGGAACGGGATTACCCGGAAGGCTTCGACCTTGGAGCAGCACTGGCACTCTGGGTGGAACATGGTTGGCAACCCGGATACCCAGATGTTGTTTTTAGCTATGACACTCCTGAACAGGCTCTTTTTATCCACGGTGACCCGGACAGACTGCGGCAGATGATAGAAAAACTCATCGATAATGCCGTATCTTTTCATGTTCCGGAAACACCCGTCACCCTGAGACTCTCAAGTAAACAGGAGAACATCGAGCTCAGTATCTGCAATCGAGGCCCGGCCATTGCCCCGGAGATGCTGGGCCAGATTTTTAACTCCATGGTCTCCCTGCGTACCCGAAAGGGCAGCAGTCCTCATCTTGGTCTTGGTCTGTATATTGTCCGCACCATAGTGGAGCATCACCGGGGAACCATTCGGGCTGAAAATAGAGATGACGGGAAAGGCGGTGTCTGTGTTATTGTCAATCTCCCCCAGGATCCAAAACCTACAAAAACATATCCTAAAAATGACATTCCTCTATGAAGATAAAACGTGGCTGGTTGTAAATAAGCCCTCGGGCATTTCCACCCACAAAGCATACCCTGGTGATCTTGGTCTGGTGGAATGGCTGGATCTGCACCATGGGCTACGAGTACATATCTGCTCCCGTCTGGATAAAGGGACAAGCGGAGTACTTGTCTTTGCCCTCACCCCTGATGCTGTGGCTGAAGCACAGACGATTCATGAGGAAGAAAGGGCGCAGAAAAGTTATTTTTTTATAGCTGGAAAAACGTCGCAAAACTCATGGACATGCTCTGTCCCTCTGGATGACAAACCCTGCAGGACCCACTTCACTAAAATTAAAGAAGGCAGCAGTAATGCGCTGTACAAAGCAGATATCCATCGTGGACGCACCCACCAAATCAGACGCCATGCTGCTGCTTCTGGAATCCCCCTTCTTGGAGATAGGGAATATAAGGGGGCAGATTTTGCCAGATTGTGCCTCCACTGCGCGACGGTGCAATGGCCGGGAATTGACCATGAACTGCAGGCCCCCTTACCGAAGTGGTTTGGATCCTGTCTTACTGATTCCATACGGGAAGCAACCTACCTGGCACTTGTTGAACAGCGCTATCCCTTTTTATCCTCTGTTACAGATTGCTGCCGACTCCTGCATCGTGGTGAGTATTCTCAAGATATGGCTATTGACAAGTATGGCGACTGGCTCTGTGTCACAGGATATGAGGAAAGCACTTCGGCACAGCAACTTCTGCAGACACATGAAGAATTACTGGCCACTCTATACACAATCTGTAACAGCAGGGGCGGAGTTGTAAAAACCAATTTGCGGGATCCCCATAAAAACAAACTCTTTGCAGACATTGCTGCCTGGGGAGAAAAAATCCCAGAGTCTTTTCAGGTACACGAACATGATCTCCACTTCAAGGTACAACTGAATGACAGGCAGCATGTGGGACTTTTCCTCGATCAACGGGATTCACGGAGGCGGGTTGCAAAAATCGCCAGGGGAAAGCGAGTGGCAAACCTCTTTGCCTTCACCTGTTCCTTCTCCATCTATGCACTTGCCGCAAGGGCAGAGGTTGTTTTTTCAGTGGATCTTGCCTCAGGATGTCTCAAGCAGGGTCGGGAAAATGTCGCCATCAATGAGCTGGAAACCCCGGGAAATGCCAAGTTTATCAAAGAAGATACCCGTAAATGGTTGGCTCGACAACTTCGTAAAAAGCAGAACAATCCCCAGGAGTTTAACCCCTTTGATCTGGTTATCTGTGATCCTCCGGTGTTTGCTTCGGGAGGCAAAGGAAAAAGCTTTCATGTGGAAAAAGAATGGCCGGAACTTGCCAGTAACGTAAGTGAAATCCTGGCAAACGATGGCATAGCACTCTTTGCCAACAATCACCAGGCAGGTCCGGAATCATTTTACTATGACACTTTACAAAAGGTGTTCAGAGAAGTTACCCGCCTCAAACCACCTTTGGATTTTCCACAGCCAGTGGGCCAGGCCTCCCATGTACACATCTACTGGTGTCAAAAGTAAGGACAGGCCTTGACTGGAAGGTAACTATCCTGCTATTGCTTAGGACAATTCCACCGCAAAGCACTATTGTTACCCCCAACTGACTGTCAGTTATCAGTTCAAAAGACAGGAGAGCAATCACGATGAACAGGATATGCGAACTAGTCACCTGGATTTTTGACCCACTGCATCATTTTTACGAGCACGAAAAAGTGCACCGTAAGATTTCTTTTGTACTGGTAATGGTTTTTATCTTCGGCCTCCTGATAATAGAATTAAAACGTCGCCAACTCCTTCCGGAACAGTTGGCCGCAATAATTCCCGGAAATCATTTCTATGCCATAAGCTGGGCATTCACTATGATTCTCGTTCTTGAGGTCATCAGCCTTATCTTCACCCTCCCATGTTCATTTTCCCGTTCCGTGGGAAAACAATTCGAAATCCTTTCTCTGATTTTAATACGCAACGCCTTTAAGGAATTGTCTTATTTTCAGGAGCCTGTAACATTTCTCGGCAATGAGGAAAGCATTCTCCATATTTTATCAAGTGGTTTTGGTGCATTTATTATCTTCGCCCTGCTGAGTGTCTATTACAAACTGCAGAAAGATACCTATAACGAACGGGATCACGTTGACAATATATTCAAATTCGTAGCCGCCAAAAAAGCTGTTGCCTTGGTTTTACTTGTCTCTTTTGCAGCTATGGGAATGCACTCTTTCTATCTCACAGTAACGGGCATAGAGCATACGGATTTCTTTCATGGATTTTATACACTGCTGATCATCACCGATATTTTAGTGGTGCTCATTGCCCAGTGTTTTCATCCGGCCTTTTATACAATTTTCCGTAATTCAGGCTTTGCCCTTTCCACGCTGATTATCCGTCTTGCCCTGGTTGCACCGGTTTACTTTGATGTCCTGCTGGGCGTGGCCGCCATTGTCTTGGCCATTCTACTGACTGTGATCAGTGGCAGGATGTTTCCAGGGTATGACAATTAGGAATTGAAAAACTAACCCGTATTGCTCACGAGTTGAGATGACTGCACCCCAGGAGTGCTCGAAATCTGCGCTTCCCACTTCTGGTTATCTGCTTTTTTGAGTTTTCCTGGTCTGGTGCGGATCTGAAACTGAGGCAGGATTCCGTTGCGGACAACATTGTTGCAGATACGCTCAAGACTTCCCGAAATGTATGGGTTGTTCTGCACCTGGTCCCGGCAGCAGGTCACTGTGAGTTTCAGGTCTCGCTTTATATCAGCATCTGCTGTTCGTAAACGGGGAATGAAGTTGCGATCCATGCCGGAGGCGTCTCCGGAACCAAAGGAGCGGTGTGGAATGGTAGATTAAAAGTAGACACTAAAAGTGTGCGAATTATAGTCACCACACAGGAGGTGTTACAATGGTTAAGAAAACTAAAAAGAGATACACAAGAGAGTTCAAGAAAGAGGCTGTCAATCTTGTTGAGAAACAGGGTTATTCAAACACAGAGGCTGCCAACAGTTTGGGCGTGAGTGAGAGTGCAATAAG
>Ga0207996_1000607_pt1 | contig 30400 bp, 24 predicted proteins | sample AntAceMetag02UKG_FD_184773 | JGI IMG/M metagenome (GOLD analysis project Ga0207996, IMG submission 184773) | Saline lake microbial communities from Ace Lake, Antarctica - Antarctic Ace Lake Metagenome 02UKG (SPAdes) (version 2) | ecosystem: Environmental > Aquatic > Non-marine Saline and...
CGGCGCTGCAACTGTAAAATCGTTATCCTGGACAGGCCCAATCCCATAGGCGGCCTTGTCATCGAGGGCAATCTTCTGTCGGATGAATATTCCTCCTTTGTGGGCCGTTTTCCCCTTCCCATGCGCCACGGGCTGACCATCGGTGAGATAGCCCTTTTATTCAACGAGCAATATCGGATCGGATGTGACCTTGAAGTGATTCCCATGCAGGGCTGGAACCGGGCCATGTATTTTCAGGATACCGGCCTTCCCTGGGTTCCGCCTTCCCCCAATCTGCCCACGGTTGTTTCCACCATGGTCTATCCCGGTCAGGTTTTGCTGGAAGGCACCAATATCTCCGAGGGCCGGGGAACCGGACAGCCCTTTGAACTGTTCGGGGCACCCTATCTGGATATTCATAAACTCCAACTTGCCATGCCCATGGACACCTTTGAAGGGGTCATTCTCAGACCGACTGTCTTCGAACCGGTGGCAAACAAATGGCAGGGCCGGCACTGCCACGGGTTTCAGCTCCATATCATTGACCGGGCCGTATACAAGCCATATCTGACCACCCTTAAGCTGCTCCAGGCGGTTATTATAAACCATGGTGATGGTTTTGAATGGAAATCGCCCCCGTATGAATATGAATTTGAAAAACAGCCCTTTGATTTAATCACCGGCAGCCGGGAGGTACGACAATGCCTTGAAGAGGGCGAAAATCTGGACCAGGCGGCTGCAGCGTGGCAGGATAATCTTGATAAATTCAATAAAATAAGACAATCATATCATCTTTACACGTAATTTTTCTCATCTGAATGTAATAATTTTGGTCACCAAAACCGCCAGTATTTTTTCACGAGTCCTTGAAACAAAAAACCCCGCACCGAATAACGGCTGCAGGGTTTTTCTTTTTCTATAAATATTGATTTTTCAGGCTTTGTCAGCCTTCAAAGTGTCAATCTCTTTTTTTAAATCATCAATCTCTTTTTTATATGTTTCGGAATCATCTGCAGGGACGGCTGCGTCGACCGTGGTATCATCTTTTTTCCAGGAATCCTTGAGTTCGTCAAATCCCAGATAAAGAGCGAGCCCGCCGCCAAGCAGAAGCATAGCCGGAATTGCCCCGGCCATAAGCATCAAAAAGGGTTTAAACCATACCGCAAGACCTATAATCCCCAAAACAGCAGCCACCGCACCACCAATTAACGTTTTCATAAAAAAATATCCTCCTTTTCCTAAAATTGACCTGAATCTATAATATTAAAATGTTTATATCACCTTCGCATGGTTAATGCAAACCAATCTAAATTTACTTATATCAATCAAAATAGCACCATCTGAAAACAAAATGCTAACAAAATCAATCAGATAAGTTCAATAGCCAAACATTGTATTGATAAAATCAGTACCATATCGATTATCATAGTGCAAGATTATTTTTCCGTATCCAGGATTAATCGGAGGATCTGCCAATTGGTCAGGTACGACCGGACAAAGTAATTAACATTTAACATCAGAGCGCTATTCGGCAGACAGGCAGAATCGACCGGATATTTCTTCTCCATTCAGAACTTACGAAGAAACGGTTCAATGGCGGAACGGCCCAAAGGGGTTCGGCTTTATCGAGCAGGAAAACGGATCTCCCCGGTTGTGCCAAGTGCGGTGCTATCCCGGCCCTTGAGGCGCATTATTTTTTAGGATTATACCCGGACAACGCCTTCCACAGCGCCAGTCCGCCGACGGCGCCAATGACACCCTGGATTGTATTCGGGAAGACCTCCACGATGGCCGCCCCGATGTCGGTTACGGCAAAGGCCGGCATGGATTTGCCCATGGCCGGATAGATATAGGCCTCGAACATAAAGTACCCCACGACAATCGTCAACCCTCCCGCAAAGGCCGCTATTGTTCTCAGTGTAAGCGAGGAATCCTTTGCTCTTGACGCGATTAGTCCCACGAGAAAACCTTCCATGCCCTTGGTTATCAGTGTAGCCGGAATAAAAATCGGGAATCCGATGGCATCGGCGATTGTGGGCCCCAGTCCACCGACCAGGGCGCCGGCCAGCGGCCCCAGCCACAGTCCTGCCAAAACTACAAACACATCACCGATATTGAAATACCCTGTCGTCGCCGGTATGGGAATCCGGATGACCAGGGTTGCGATTGCTGAAAGCGCGATCAAACCGGCTACAATCGCGGTTGTTGCGAATGTCCACTTTTTTTTCTGCATTTTTCACCTCTCACTATTTTGAGCTCTGTTGATTCTTTCGATCTCTTCCACCATTGCAGGTATCGGTTCAAAGGTGTGTATGATGCATGCGAAAATCCATGCATGTATACTCCCCCAGACCCATACCAGAATTTTTACGGGCGAATACCAGCGTACACCCAGTTCATTTTTATTTCTCGGCAATATTTTTTCAGGATACTCTTCCGTCCATATTTCAAAAAGATTAAAAACCACCTCTCCCGTATGCTGGAAGACCCGGAATGCCAGTGCAAGGTGAAGACCGACGGTCCGGTATCTGCCACCAAGCTGCGCAACGTTGTCAATCAACCTCTTTGCGGAAAAACTGTTTATAAACAGTACCGAATAAGGCAGGAAAACAATGATGTTTATAAAAATCCGGATTAACTTGAAGCTGATGGCTTCCTTTGACATTCCCGCCGCTATAATCGGAAAAAACCCGCGCATAAGCGCACCCAGAATGGAAACAGTCAAGGCCAGCGTGAATGCCGCGCCCAGATAAGTGAGCAATTTGTTTATACCCGCACTCAAAAGCACGACCATCCAGACACAGCAGGCATAGGTACCCCAGACACAAATAAACGCGATTTCCGGCGTAAACAGGTCGGTTTTTTGAAGATGCAGAACAAATAATCCGGTCGGCCAGCCCGAAATCCCCGGGAGCCCGAAAATCAAAAGCAATAAAAATTTGAGCCACCACGGCATGGCTTTTTTTATATCAGTGTGTTTGTTCATTCAAATTTTCCTGATCACAACGGCATCCTTGCCATCCCGGGAAAGATGACAGCGCGAATGAACCATGCTTTGCCACCATCCGGCATGATGGGATATGAGGACCACCGCAACCTTCAGATTCCCGGCCGTCCGGCACACCGTCTCCACCAGTTTCCTGGCAATTGACCTGGACAGGCCCCAACCGGGCTCATCCAGAATCAGCACGGAAGGCAAGGTCGCCAACCGTTCGGAGACAAGGCTGATTTTTGCCTGCAGGAGGGTGCAGCGCTCGGATTGCGGCCCGAGTGCTTCATGGTCTGCAGGGCGCTCTTTCGTGTATTCCCTTATGGTCGTATCAATCTCATTGTATATTTCCCCGGCCACCTGCCTCTTTTGACTGTCGAAACGAAATACCCAATCCATATGGCCGTCTATGGACTTTCCGAACAACTGGTCGATGGCGTCCTGAAAAATCAACCGGGAGCCGCCGTCGCCATTGGGTGATTGAATCGAAACAGTCCCGCCCGAGGGCTTGATGATCCCGGACAGAACTTTGGCAAAAATACTTTTTCCAACCCCGTTATCCCCCGTCAGCAGCACCGGTGATTGAAGATCAATGGTTCGGTCCCCGGCTGTACTGTATCCGATTTTTGAGGCGGGATGATAGGATGGAAAACGGATCTCTTCGAAAATGACAGCCGGATCGCTGAGTGATAAGCACCAGTCAACGGCGGGCATTGGATGCGCAAGTGCTTCCGGCTCTTCATTCACTTCATCGATGAACGGTTCCCCTTCAAGCAACGCGACATCGACAAAACAATTTTTTTCATCATAATATTCAGCCAGCTTTCCCCAGTAATGATACCGGTTCTCATTCAACCAGTGTATGGGGCTGCACGCCGTTATTCCATCGACATAGGGAAGCATGGCTTTTGCCTTGGCAAAATTGAGCAGCAATATCTCCCCCCCGGAGAGAGAGATAACCGGCTGTGTCGCTTTCTCTTCCGGCAGGCCGAAATATTCGAGCAATCCGTAAATTTCATTTTCATCGATCACTTTGGATGAAAGCGAGAGGGCCGAAGATAAAACATCTATAGCCCTGGGAAAAGAAAGCCCCTGAACCGGGTCCGGCAGTATGTGAACGGATTCCATTTTATCGATTCTGCTGTGATAAGTGTTTGACCACATTCCGAGATCTTTGAAAAAAGCGCCCTTTCCAAAGGTCATTCTCGGAAGATGCACACCGGTTTTATGCGTAAAATATGAAACCTGTTGCTCAAACGAGTTGAACCGGTTGATTTGGGTATTGTTCACTGTCATAGCGCAATCCATTTCGGTAAATTTAAAATACTTGGCAACTATTCAGCATTGTATTTGTTTTAACCAGACTCAGAGGACACGGAGAGTTACATTTTTTATTCCTACAATTTTTTTATAAAAATTCCTCTGTGTCCTCCGTGCCTCTGCGGCTATTTTTTGTTCAAAGTTTTCCCCTCTGTATTCTCTGTGTCTGGTGAATCGTCACAATACGAATTTAGTTTGAAAAAGTTTACAGGATTTGATAAACAATAACAGATACAGTTTTTCAACAAATCAACCATAACAGATTCTATCATGCCGATACCGATAACCAATCAAAACAATAAAGAATACAAGTATATACAATTAACCACGGCCCTTAAAGGCAAGATTGTTTCCGGTGTATACCGGGCGGGAGAAAAGCTTCCTTCCGTGCGGAAGCTGCATCAAAAAACCGGGTTCAGCATCACAACTGTTTATCAGGCCCTCATCGAGCTTGAAAAACGAGGCCATGTCGAGGCACGACAGAAATCAGGGTTCTATGTCAAACCCCGGCTTAAACCCATTCTACCATCCCCTACCCTGAAACGGCACCGACCTGTAGCCAAAAAGGTGACCATCAACGCCGTTGCGGCGGCCATCGTAGAAGCCATGGGAGACCGGCGAATACTGCAACTTGGCGGCTCGGTCATTGCCCCCGACCTGCTGCCCCATAAAGAACTCAATCGACTCCTCAAATCCATTTCCCCCAAAAAATTCACCGGCCTGATGACAATGTATGAAAACCCATCGGGAAACCTGTTGCTCCGCCGGCAACTGGCCCAGAGAAGTATCGACATCCTTCAAAAAACCGGTATCGAAGATATTGTGGTTACCAGCGGGTGCATTGAAGCCGTGAGCTTATGCCTCAAAGCTGTGGCAAACCCCGGAGATACGATTCTCGTGGAATCGCCAACCTATCCCTGGTTTCTCCAAATGATCGAAGATTTGAACATGCTCGCGCTTGAGTTGCCCACGGATCCCTCAACCGGCATTGACCTCGAATCCCTGGAAAAGGCCACACAAACGCACCACGTCAAGGCAGCCATACTGATGCCGAACTTTCACAATCCCCTGGGTTTCCTGATGCCCGATGAAAGAAAGAGGCGCCTTGTTACCTTTATGAATGATAGGAAAATCCCGATCATTGAAAACGATATCCACGGTGATCTCTATTTTGATGGCCAGCGTCCGTCCACGCTGAAATCTTTCGATAAAACCGGTATGGTTTTATACTGTAACTCATTTTCCAAAACACTGTCTCCGGGTCTGCGCATCGGGTGGACCGTGCCGGGCTCCTTCCATGACCGCGTCCGGCAGCTTAAAATAAACACCGGCATCGCATCTCCGGGAATTACCCAGCATGTGGTCGCCGAATATTTAAAAGGCGGTTCTTATGAGCGTCATTTGAGATATCTACGCTCAACGCTGAAGAATCAGGTTCGCAGCGTCTCCCTGTCGGTTGCCGGGCACTTTCCCAAAGGCACACGCATAACCGCACCACGGGGGGGGCTCATGCTATGGGTAGAGATGAACGGCAAGGTAGACGGCCTCAAGGTATTTCATGCGGCCATGGAGAGGGGAATCTCCATATTGCCGGGATCCATGTGTTCCTCCACCCGGCAATATAATAATTGTATCCGTATAAGCTGCGGGTTTCCGTGGGACGAAAAGATCGAAAACGGCATAAAGGCCCTTGCGGAAATTGTCGAGGGGATGTCCTGAAATAAGGATGGCAATAACCCGCTTGAAAAACGAAACTCCGCGATCTGGTTTGGGCGAAAAAATACAGCATGGCAACTTATTATTGACCATACAATCGACCCCGAATAAGAGATGTTTGCGTTTTGGAACAATAAGGAAAAAATCTTAAAAAATAAATAACTTGCTTTCGAAATAAAAAGTGTTAACTTAATAACTTCAATATGGCTTCGCCTTCAATCTGCGGAGCAATTTTTTTCTGAAGGAACAAATCATTTCTTATCGCTACATCCTCCAGTCTGAAATTTTGAGTATTTTATACTGCGCTTCGGACATCTCATGCTTTAGCCGGATGTCTTGCGTGTGAGCCACAATTTACCCTTTAATTATGGTTTGCTTTTCTATGAAACAATAAAGGGCGAAAGGTATTTTCCATGAATATCTACATAGGAGATCTATCTTTAAACACCACGGAAGATACATTGAAATCCTTGTTTGCAGAGTTCGGAAAAGTTGAAAGCGTTAAAGTGATCAAAGACCGTTTTACCGGTAAACCAAAAGGATTCGCTTTCGTTGAAATGCCCAGCAACTCCGAAGCCGATCAGGCCATCAAGGCATTGAACGGAAATCGTGTAGACGGCAATCACATTAAAATAAAACACGCCGATTCCGGCGGAAAAAAAAAGAATAAGCGCCCCTTTCGCAGAAGTGGCTATTGAGACAAAAACAATCCTAATTGTATAAGGAACAGTATCATTTGAATTTTAAAACATTTTCATTTCATCCCAAGATCGCGGCGGGTATTGCAACCGCCGGTTATACCATCCCAACCCCTATCCAAACCCAGGCCATCCCAAAAGTCATGCAGGGCTATGATTTAATGGGCCTGGCCCAGACCGGTACCGGGAAAACGGCTGTCTTTGCGTTACCTATCTTGCATCGACTCATGAATGGACAGCGTGGACAGGTACGCGCCCTTATTGTGGCCCCCACCCGTGAACTGGCCGAGCAGATTCACCAGACATTTCAAACCCTGGGGGCAAAAACCGGCTTGCGAAGCATTTCGGTCTATGGCGGCGTCGGCATCCAGCCGCAGATAAAGGCCCTGAAAAGCGCTGATATTGTCGTGGCCTGCCCGGGACGACTTCTCGACCATATCAACCGAAAGACAGTGGATCTTTCCCATGCGGATATGCTTGTACTCGATGAAGCCGACCAGATGTTCGATATGGGCTTTCTGCCTGATATTCGCCGAATTTTAACCCATCTGCCCCAATCCGGTCGCCAGACCTTGCTTTTTTCGGCCACCATGCCCATCCAAATCCGTCGTCTGGCGGATGACATCTTAAAGAACTATGTCAAGGTACAGGTCGGGCATGAGGCCCCAGCAGAAACGGTCAGCCACGCCTTTTATCCTGTGGCCAAACATTTAAAAATAGCGCTTTTGCTCAAATTGCTGGGCAATACAAGCACCGACGCTGTCCTGATTTTTACGCGCACCAAACATCGGGCCAAACAGCTGGGGGGTAAACTGGCCAAAGCCGGTTATCGGGCAGCCTCCATTCAGGGGAATCTGTCCCAGACAAAGCGTATAGACGCCATGAACGGCTTCAAGTCGGGCAAATATCAGATGCTGGTGGCCACCGACATTGCAGCCCGGGGCATTGACGTTTCCAATGTGTCCCATGTCATCAACTTTGATATCCCCTCTACACCTGAAGTTTACATTCACCGCATCGGGAGGACCGGCCGGGTCGAGCGCAGCGGTGAAGCGTTTACCCTGATCACTGATGAAGACAAACAAATGGTAAAGGCCATTCATAAAGCCGTTGGGAGCCCAGTGGAACAACGCACCCTGGCGGATTTCAATTACCATGCCCCTGCCGCTGCCAATACCCATCATCGCCCCCGGCCCCGCATACAGCAACCGTCAAACTCAAGGACCGGGCGTAAACAAAATTCCCGGGCCGGTAAGGGGGCCTTTGCCTGGCTTTCCCCCCCAAAACAACGAGCAACCGGTGGACGTGCCGGACAATCCGCTTAAGGGCTCGCACAGAAAACTCGCATTTATGACCAATAGTAATTTTTAAAACCCTACTTCCCCTGTTTCTGCCGGACGGGGTTTTCCCCTGGCCCTTTATGTCCATTATCTTTCCGGCTCAGATGCCGGCGGTACATCAAAACAAAATAACCCACCGTGGCATTTATTCAGAGCTGTTAATAGACTGAAAAAATTTATTCAAAATCCGATGTTGGACGTTGGGTCATCGATGTCCATACCCTTATCAGGTGCACGTTTCCATGGGACGAAAGGATGGAAAAAGCTCAAAAGTAAAAAAACATTCATTCTTAAAAAATTTCCATTATATTATCACAATATATTGTGATAGTGTTAACATTTCATTCAAGGTGATAAGTGGGAATGGCTGTGTCTTGTTTAGACTATGCCGGCAATTTTTTTATTTGATTCCGACACGATTAAGATATAATGTTACGTAAGGAGATAAATTATGAAAGATAAACAAAGCAATATATCAACCTCTTTTCCTCGACGTTTAAGACGATTTAGACGGAACTGGGCTCAAGGCTAAAAGGAGAACTGTTTATGAATCAAGTTCAATATATCTCAGATGAAAACAAAAATATAACAGGAGTGATTGTGCCTATTGATCTCTGGAAGGAAATTAAATCAGAAAAAGAAACCGCATACCTTTTCGAGAGTGAAGCAATGAAACGACGGTTACTTGAAGCTAAAAACCGCAAAGAGGGGATACCTTTTGACGAAGCCTGCAAGAAGCTTGGACTTTGACCCCGCCGGATTTGAAGACCTGGCCTGGTGGATTGAAAAAGATCGAAAAAAAGCAACGCGAATTGTTAAGCTGATAAAGGAAATTCAGCGCAGTCCATTTGAGGGTACAGGAAAACCGGAACCTTTAAAACATGAATTGTCCGGCTGCTGGTCACGCCGTATCGACCGGGAACATCGACTCGTTTATGAAGTAAAAAAAGATAAAATCAGAATAATAGCCTTCCGATATCATTATTAAAAAATGTGGAAGCCGTTTGTATATCTTAACGGGGTGCAATACAAAAAAGGTATACCGATTAAGCTGCCTGCGGCAAGTCCTCAACTGTATTGTTATTAAACATATTTCTTACTATCCCCAATCCTTTTCGACAAGCATTTTTCAGCTTGCCTGTCAGGATTAATGAACGTAGAAAGATTATATCCTCTGCATGTTCCCATTTCCAAAACAATCCTGTCCCCTTGATACGGAGATTAATAAGCCGGCAAGTGGCACTTTCGATGTCCGGCCCGGCAAAAATGAAAATCACCGGCAATTCTACAGACAAACATGAAATTTTGGGCATAAACATCGAGAATAGATCACCGCGCATCTGGTCAAAAAGGAATTGTTGTGTTACTGTCATTCTATAAATTGCAGACTTTCTTTGAATACGCAGTAATTATAATCGATGATTGATTTAATACCGGCAGGCGACAGGGTGATAATATGACCCGGGCAATTAAAAGAATGTCCTGGACCGATACGTTTCAGGACGATGATGACATGCCTCAGATCAAGAAGGAGTACCTGTTTCAACTGGATGACAGGCTTTACAGCCTCTGGGCGCTGGGCCGCAACATCATTCTGGTGTGGGCACCCAGCAACCGGGCAATCGAAGTGATTCTTATCCCGCATTACCTCGTGGCCGAAATTGCCGGCAACGTAATTCCTGCTGCCGGCGACAATGACCTTAAAAAAGGGGAAGCATTTCTCAACAAAATCATTGCCGGCCCCAAACAGGTGACGCTTGAAGAACTTTACCGGATAAGCCGCCTGCTCGACTGCAAACCCGAACGTATCGACCTGCCGTTTGTGCTCGGAAAGGAACTGTCGCATAAAATTATCACGGCCCTGGTAAAGCGGTACAGTATCACCCTGATTCAGGATCGGGCAGTGGCCCTGTTCGATGCCGTCAAATTTTCACTCTACCCGCCCCTTGAGCAGGTAACCCAGCTCAACAGCCTGGCCTATTCGGTCAACACGGCCTACCATGAGCTCACCGACAGACAGATCAAAATCAATTTTGCCCGCAGTACAACCGGTGACGGGTTTTATGTCTGGAATCGTACCACCGGAGCCAGGGCCAATGTGGACCTGTATCATTTCATGCAACTGGTATTGGCGGACAATGCCATTGCGCGCACCAAAGCCCGGGGCAATACAGTACCGCTTTTGCGCACCTGTTTTCATATCGGCGATCATTATGAATTTTACCAGGCGGAAGGACTCAGCCCGACAACCTTCAGCTACATTGTCGGGGATGTCACCATCGACCTGGCCAGAATGATCAGCCAGGCCAGACCGGGTCAAATCCTGATGGGCAATTTCAATGTATCCAAAGACGATGCCGGCCCGGAGCGTATTGAAAAAGTCAACACCATAAATTTTATGGAAAACGTAAAAAACGGCCTGTCCCATCTAAACGGCATGGTTCTTTCCGGTGACAATATCGATTCGATCGAATGTTACCTGACCGGCGACAGAAGACCGGATGGATCATACACCATCAAACAATACAGCATAGCGGACAAGCACGGTTTCAAACGCAATGTCTTCAACGCCAAGGTCAATATTTACAGAACCCATGCCGACCCCATCTTTTTAGGCATTCAGGACAATGCACTGGCGGATTTCAGCAGCGCCGGGCAGATTGCGTAAACGCAATATAAGAAACCCTGTCGTCAAAAAATTATTATGAAAATCAACATCGATTATGACCGAATAACGCAAATTTTTTCCATTGCTGAAAGCGATGGCCGGAAGAGTCTGTTCGAGTATGAAACCTATAACCTGCTGGATAGATCCGGAGCGGAAAGCACCCCGCGCACCCGCTTTCTCAAAAAAAACACCCGTTTAAGCAACGAGAAGATTGCGGCCTTCCCCGGGAAAAAAGTGGTACTGAAAATTGTATCACCATTCATCGTGCACAAATCCGATGTCCGGGGCGTATGCATTGTCGATAAAAAACCCGGCAAAGTGCGCTCGGCCTGGCGCCGTATGATGGATACTGTCTGTGAAACGTATTCCGCCCGTCTTGAAAACAATCCGGACCACGCCCCTGCAAATTACCGCAATCTGACCGGCAAAACCCTGCGAAAGGCGGTATCAGACGATATGCGGGGCGTGCTCATGTGCGAATACATGCCGCCGGATTCCACAGCTTTCGGCAATGAACTACTTGTCAGTCTGCGGCGCACCAGGGAATTCGGCATGGTGATCACCGCCGGCCTTGGCGGCATCGATACCGAACTGTATGCCGAGCGTTTCCGCAAGGGACAGGCAGTGGTTTCGGCGGCCACCGCCATGATCGACGGCAAAGCCTTTCTGCAACTCTTTTGCGCCACCATCGCCTACCGAAAACTGGCCGGGTTGACCCGCGGGGGCCGGCGTCTGGTCTCCGACAGCCAGTTACTGGAATGCTTTACATCCTTTATCGCCATGGGCAATTACTATGCCCCGGACAATCCGGATGCACCCTATGTAATCGAAGAACTGGAGATAAACCCCTTTACCTTCAGTGATTATCAGATGGTGCCCCTGGACGGCCTGTGCCGGTTTACCAAAACCGCATCCCGGGCTTCAACACGCATCCCCATGCACATCGAACAACTGCTGCATCCTGCGTCCATAGTGGTAGTGGGTGTCTCCGCCCGGAAAATGAATTTCGGCCGCATCATTTTAAACAATATTATTTCCAATGGCTTTGATCGTTCCGCCATCCGAATTTTGAACAATGACGGCGACAGCATCGACGGCGTGGTCTGCATATCCGATATAACGATGCTGGAACAAAAAGTCGATCTCATTGTGCTGGCCGTCAATGCGGCCCGGGCAGCAGATCTTATCGACCGGATCATCGAGCATGATGCGGCAAGGAGCGTTATACTGATTACAGGCGGCCTCGGCGAAAAAAGAGGCAGTGAAAAACGTGCCCGGCAGATAAAACAAAAAATGGCCGCTGCCCACAGCCGACCCGAAGGAGGCCCTGTATTTCTTGGCGGAAACTGCCTGGGCATCATATCCCATCCCGGGCGTTATGACACTTTTTTTATCCCCGAAGAAAAACTTCCCAAACGCCGCGGCAAATGTAGACGCAATGTAGCCATGGTCAGCCAGAGCGGCGCATTTGCCATTGCCAGGATCAACAGGCTTTCCTTTGCCGATCCGCTGTATACAATTTCTGTGGGCAACCAGATGGACCTTACCATCGGCGATTTTATCAACTACCTAACCGATCTGCCCGAGGTTGAAGTCATCGCGATCTACGCTGAAGGTCTTACCGACATGGATGGTCTGCACATGTGCCGCGGTATACGGCGGGCAATACAAAACAAAAAGGAAGTGATCCTTTATAAGGCAGGCCGCACACCTGAAGGCAAACTGGCCACTGCCGGGCATACCGCATCGGTTGCCGGCGACTATATGGTCTGCGAATCATGTGTGACCCAGGCCGGTGCCGTGGTTGCCGATAATATGGCCCAGTTCGAGGGGCTTCTCATGCTGGCCTCCATGCTGCACGGAAAAAAGCTTACAGGCTCCCGCCTGGCGGCGGTGAGCGGCGCAGGTTTTGAAGCGGTGGGAATGGCCGATTACCTGAAAGGTGATGATTACAGTCTGGAGATGGCATCTTTGGGATCGGATACCATTAAAAAGATAGAAAAAATCTTCACGGATAACCGGCTCGACAGCCTGGTGGACGTAAAAAACCCCATCGACATCAACCCGGCCGCCGATGATGAACTTCACACGCAGGTGGTGGAAGCGCTGTGCAGCGATCCGGGTGTGGACAGCGTTATTGTCGGGCTCGACCCCTTTTCACCGGCCGTTCAGACCCTGCCGGACAAAACGCGGGCAAACGAATCCCTGTCCTCGCCGGAAAGTATCGCCGTACTTATGCCGCAGCTTGCCCGGCGCACCGCCAAACCCGTCATCGGCGTTATCGATGCCGGCCGCCTGTACGAACCCATGGTCAAAACCATAGAAAAAGGAGGTCTGCCGATTTTCCGCTCCTGCGACGCGGCCGTTACGACGTTGGCAAAATACAGCCGCTATCGGTTGCGGATTGCAAAACTCAGATAAAAAATTGATTAGACAACGACTTGAAAGGACTCAGTCCCCTGCCCTTTACCTTCACTCCGCGCTGGAACATTTTCCCGTCATCGAGTCTATGGGAACCTTGATGACAATAGTTTTTCTCAACGTCGTGTCCGGCAGTTGAAGCGTTTTGTCTGAATATTGCCGCACAATAATGCCCACCGCCTTTTGTTTTTCCTCCATATCTTCCAGCAGCGCAGCTCTCCCGAAACCGATGACACTTTGATATTGCATATTCCAACTGCATGCTTCTTCCGCCTTTAAAACATCAACGTTTACTTCAAATTCAAAGCAGACATTCGGATTTTTTTTTAATATTTCCAGTTTCCTGCCTTTTACGCCGCAATGAAAATAAAGCGTGTTGTCCTGATAGCCGAAGCACAGTGGTACAATATAGGGCCGGTCGTTGTTTGATAACGCCAAACGGCAGACAAGCGATGCCCGGATAACCGATTCAATTGCAGATTGTTCAGTGATTTCCTGATCTTTTCTCAACATTTTGCATAACTCCTTTGTTTTTAATAGAAAAATGAGCGCCTAAATCTCCCGCCCCTTTTTCAGACCCCAGGCAAGCGATATTAGACCCATGGTGCTGATCAGAACCGAGACTCCCGCCGTGGCCTGAATGCCGCCCCACTGCCAGACGGGAATGCCCATCAGGGCTCCCAGTATCCGTCCAATGCCGCCCGATGCATATACACCGGCCATCATGGTCGCCCTGGCCTCCGGCACCAGCTCCGTTGCTAAAGCAGTATAGCTGACATAGGTGTATTCAAAAAAAAGAAAAATTAAAAACAGGATTACCAGTGCCGGCACCAGTCTGGTTCCAGCCAGCGGCAACATGCCGTAGCTGAGCGTCGACAGCACTAGACCGCCCAATACCGCTCGTTTTAAACCGATACGGTCTGAAAAAAAGGCCGTAACTATTTCGCCCTTTAATTCCGCAATACCGATGGCAATGGTACTGAGCCCTATGGCCATTGGACTGAACTGAAAAGATTGTTCCAGCCAGGCCCCGTAGACAACAAACAAATTGTCGTTGGCCATACTGACAAAAAAAGCAAAACCAATGGCTCCCAGTGCTGTCCGCTGATGCCCCAGAGAACGCCAGGATTTCACCAGGGTGGAAAATCGGCCGCCGTTGCTATGGGTGAATCCGTCAGGGGGCAATGCGACGGCAATAGCCGCAAAACCGAGCACACCCACCCCTCCCATAGCCAGAAACGGAGCATGCCAGTTCACGTACCGGATGAGAATGCCGATCAGGGGAATACCGACCAGAGTACAGCCGGCCCAGCTTAACTCCAGAAGTCCGACAAAGCGACTGCGGTGATTATAAGGAACATGGTCCCCGACATAGGCCTGGGCTGCAGGGTCATAAACACTTTTACCGAGCCCGGCAATAACCAGAGAAGCAAAAACAGCCCAGTAAAACGGTAAAAAACCGCCCAGCAGCATGCCGACTGAAAGCATGCCCATACCGGTCATCATCATACGACGATAACCAATCCGGTCTGCCAGGGGGCCGAATATAATGCCCAGAAGGGCCGTGCCCTGATTCACTGCGATAATTGAAGTTACGGCGGTCAGCGGAACACCCAGACCGCGGCTCAACACAGGGGCAAAAGGATAGGCAAACCGACGCGCCGTATTGATAACAAGGCGGCACAAGGCTAAAATGGCGACCTGGCGGACAATGACCCGGTTCAAGGGTTCGGGCGGCGATTCTTCGTTTTGATTCGACATGTCGGAGCTATTTATCATAATAGACCGGAAAGTACAGTAAACAAAGTGAATAGTGAATATTTGTAATTTCGCTCCGCTCTGTCTTTTTTATTAAATCGATAGAATTCCTTCATTATTCATTTCTCACTATTCATTTTTCAATTATACAAGTCACCCCGGCCGTTTTCCAAGTAAATAGCCGAGCCATGTGTCAGCCGTTGCCAGAGCCGATGGTCTGCACTTAAAATCAAGCACCGAAAAACCGCAACCGGTAAATATTTTTCTTAACGCCTTGTCCCGCCACAGATAAAATGTGCGCCCATCCGAATCCCTGCGAATCCCCTCTCCCCCTTTCAGCGAGATCAATGCGATAGGGGCGGACATGGGATTTGGCCTGTTTACAAGGGCCCGAACGATATTGCGAAAGACAATGGGGAAAACAGCGTACGACAGGTGAACCAGTGAACCGGCCATGACAACGGCATCCATTGCCATACCCGAAAAATCAAAGGTTGCAAAATCGCCCTCGATAACCTCACATCCGGCATTTTCACGGGCCAGACCGGCCAGACCCGAAGACCTTTCAAAGCCGGTCACCATATACCCGCGCTTTTTCAGCCAGACCAGGTCCCGTCCGCTGCCGCAGCCCACATCCAGAACTCTTGCGCCCGGCTCCAGATCGGCTGCCAGAGGCCCCAGCCAAGGTGCCGGATCAATCAGAAAGGTCTTTTCATGATAGGCAGCATAATTATTCTGATAAAAGTCGGGCATACGAACCTTATTCCCCGCCAAGCCCGATCTCATCGGCCACATCCTGCATGCCCTTGATTGCCGCCTCGATCAGATCGTTTCGCTCCACACCGAGCATCTCCGCCCCCTTGTCAATAATGGAGCGGTCCACACCGGCCGCAAAGCGCTTGTCTTTCCACTTCTTTTTCACAGACTTGGGCTTCACGTCCATAACGCTTTTGGATGGACGTACCAGGGCAGTGGTGGCCACCAGCCCGGTGAGTTCATCAATGGCATAAAGGACCATTTCCATTTCCGATTCCGGCTTTACCTCGGAACAGAGCCCCCACCCGTGACTGACTACGGCACGAATATATTCTTCGGGCCAGTTTTCCACCTCCAGAATCTCCCTGGATTTGGTACAGTGCTGATCCGGGTATTTTTCATAATCCAGATCATGCACCAGCCCGATAATCCCCCACTTTTCCTCATCGGCTCCCCTCTGGCGGGCGCAATAGCGCATTACCCCTTCCACGGCCAGGGCGTGTTTGATCAAGCCTTCGTTTTGATTGTATTTTTTCAACAAGGCAAATGCCTCTCCTCTGGTCGGTGTTTTGGAATCCATCTATCGCCTCCTGGTTTAAATGATATGAGTTCTGGGTTCTGGGTTTTGAGTTTTGGGTTTTGGATCAGGTTCCTGCCCCTGCTTTCTACGGGCTACGCCATTTCCTTGCATTTTTCCAGAACCGACGTTATTATAAATTTATTTTAGTGCACTGTATAGCGTCATTTGCCGCTTAATTCAAGCCTACGATATTGAATTAACAATTTATTCTATGAAACGATTCAACCCAAAAACCGATCCTGCTTATGCAACAGCCGGATAAAAAACATACCGGAATCATTACTGAATCAATCCGCGGCATTGTGGATCGGGTCACGTATCATAATCCCGACAACGGCTGGTCCGTCCTGCGCGTTTCAACCTTTGCCGCACACGGACAGCAGGAAACGGTGATTGTTCATCAGACCCGGGTGTTTGCCGGGGCCACCATGGAATTTCAAGGTACCTGGATTGTGCATCCCAAATTCGGCCGCCAGTTCAAGGCGAAAAAGGCAGTTGAAAAAAAACCGGCAACCACCGCAGCCCTGGAGAAATACCTGGGATCAGGCCTAATCAAAGGCGTGGGACCTAAAACCGCAAAAAAAATTGTTGCCCATTTTAAGGACCAAACACTTGCCATATTTGAAACCGACATTGGAAAACTCACCGAAGTGCCGGGTATCGCCCAAAAAAAACTGGCGATGATCAGCGATGCCTGGATCCGGCACAGGGCCATCAGGCAAGTCATGATGTTCCTGCAGTCCCATGGCATAAGCACCCTTTTTGCCGTTCGTATCTATAAGGAATACGGGGACAATGCCATTGCAACCGTGACCGAAGACCCCTACCGCCTGGCCCGGGATTTTTACGGTATTGGATTTTTTTCGGCAGACAAGGTTGCACTGAGTATAGGTCTGGCCAAAGACAGCCCCCGGAGAATCATGGCCGGAATCCGGCATGTCCTGGCCGCTGGCAGGGATTTTGGCCACTGCTACCTGACCGCATCCCAGATTGCATCCCAGGTCAAAAAATTATTAGAGCTGGATCTGGGAGATCATCTGGCTCATTTCCTCGCACAGATGGAGCAAAACCGGGATCTTATGGTGCGCGAAAGCACATCCTTGCACGGATCAGCCGAACGCTGCTTTTATTCCAGGACCCTTTATTTCGACGAGCAGTATGTGGCTCAAAAAATTTCCAACATGAGGGGTCCTGTAGCGATTGACGAGCAACGGGTTGAACAATGGGTTACCAGTTGCCAACGGAGAAAAATTCCCCTGAGCCCTGAGCAGGGAAATGCCATCAAAAGCATTGCAGGTAAAAACTTTTCTATTCTGACCGGGGGGCCCGGCTGCGGTAAAACCACCACAACCCTGATGCTGGTGAAACTGCTTGAAGCCATGCATAAAAAAGTGCTGCTGGCGGCCCCCACCGGCCGGGCAGCCCAGCGCATGATCGATGTCATCGGACAAGAATCCAAAACCATCCATCGTCTGCTGGAATGGAAGATGGGAAAATTCAATAAAGATCAGGGAAATCCTCTGGATACCGACTTTTTAATTGTCGACGAATGTTCCATGCTGGATATAAGCCTGACGGCATCACTGCTGAAAGCGGTTCCCCCCCACGGCCAGGTTCTTTTTATCGGGGATGCGGACCAGCTTCCGTCGGTAGGGCCCGGCAATGTGCTGCGGGATATGATCGACTGCGGATGCATCCCCTGTTTCAGGCTCACCCAGATTTTCCGGCAGGCCAGGGAATCGCTCATTATCAGGTACGCCCATCAGATCAACAAAGGTGATATCCCCCATATTGATTCGCCCTTTCAAAAACCGGAAATATGGCGAAAAAAAATCGACTGCCTGTTTATGGACTCGGAAGAAGCCACCAAAGAGCAACTGAGCTTTGTGGCCCGTGTCAAAAAAATCAAGGCGACAGATCCTCGGGAAGGGATCGGCCAAACCGGCTCTGATGACGATCTGTACGAATTTCGCATCAACGAACCGGTCACCCCTTATGAAACCGAGCTGACCATCCCCAAAAAATTCCGGCACGTTAATCTTGACAAAGTGTACCGGGCGAAAACCAATGTGGATGAACTGCTGGCGGTTTTAAAAAAAGTCCACCCCTGGTCATCGCTGCGCTACGGCCTTTCCGCCTCAGATGTGGTAAAAAAACTCTATCTGGAATGGATCCCCAAATACATGGGCCATAAAACCGAAATCCAGATTATTTCCCCCATGACCCGGGGCAGTCTGGGAACGGTCGGTCTGAATAAAATGATCCAGGCATCCGCCAATCCGGACCAGCCCGGCAAGCATCAGTTGCGGATCGGGGAAAAAATCTTCAGAATCGGCGACCGGGTGATTCATCGCAGAAACAACTATGAACTCGGGGTGTTTAACGGTGATATCGGTACAATTATAGATATCGACAATACGGAAATTACCTGCACGGTGGCATTTTCTCCGGACGGGAGGGAGGTTTTTTATAAATGTGAAAATATCCAGGAACTGGACCTGGCCTATGCCATCACCATCCATAAATCCCAGGGAAGCGAATTTGAGGTGGTGATCATCCCGGTCTTGACCCAGCATTTTAAAATGCTCTTTCGCAATCTGATCTACACCGGCCTGACAAGGGCCCGACATCTGGCCGTCCTGGTGGGAACCCGCAAGGCGCTTGCCATGGCAGTTAAAAATCAGGACACCAGCCAACGTCAGACCCTGCTGAAAGAACTGCTGCAATCCTGACGGCATCGCAAAAAATCTCCGGACGACCACTATTCCTTGCTCAACGCAAGTCCCAGCTCATCTTCGGCGCTGTTAACGATATCCCGCAGCTTTGAGCATACGGATTCAGGCAGCGATTCGGGCTCATAAGTGGCCGGCTTGCCGGCATACAGGCTTCGTATTATGGTTTAATTTCCTTTAATAATGAATCACCTCTGGTTATCAAGCTGCTTCCGGATCTGCCGGTTTCCCTGGGCGTAAAAATCCCGAATGAATTTTTCATGGGCTGTAAACGACCAATGGCTGTCCCGCCACAGGCGTACGGCTTTTGCCCGCTCACCCGCTTCGATATAATCGATCAACTGGTCATGCTCATCACAGTTGATGAGTTCCCATCGTCTGAGGTAGGCCAGCCGTTGAAAATCGTAAAGGCGCTGTTTGTTGGGTATGACAATCCGAAGTAGCGACGGGTTGGATGAGAGATTCAAAAAGACACCATGAAAATCAATATTCAACTGGTAATACCGCTCATTAAAGGATTGATCAAAGGCCTCGGACTTGAGCAATTCTTTCATCTGAACATTCAACCGCGCCATTTTTTTTAGATGCATCATCGTAATCCGGTCAAAAACAGTCGCAATGACAGTACTTTCCAGGGCCCCGACAATTTCAAGTACATTTTTAATTTCCGCCAGGGTCATTTTGTTGAGCAAAATGCCCCGGCGCGGCAGAATCGTGACAAACCCTTCACATTCCAGTTGAATAATGGCGTCCCTGAGCGGGGTGATGCTGACCCCCAGATGTTCACTGACCTCCCTCATTTTAATAAATGCGCCCGGTATGAGCTGACCGGACTGAATCTCGTCCCGGATATACTCGTAAATCTGGCTGCGCAATGATCTTAAATCCAGCGGGCCGTTATTTTCTGCCATGCCGTTAGCTGACCCCATTTAAATCTCTCTTTCATTTAAAATTGACAGTCTCGTAAAAAGCCCAACTCCTGCGTTGCGCTGCATTTCGCAATCATTCAACGTACGACAAGTACGCTTCATGACACCAAAATTTGCGCGCCTTGAATTTGAACTTTTTACGAAACCGTCTAAATCCGACTTCTTACGAGTTCATTTAAAATTGATGGCGGCATAAAAAATCTCCATCTACTGCGTTATAAAGATTTTCCAGAGACTCGACATACCACATGGTTGCCTTCGTTCCTGACAATCCCTATGCCTTGTATATGAAGATTTCTACTTAGCCATCTCAAGTACTTTTTACGAGTTCATCAAAATTCGGCAAGTCTTAGACTGAATCAGCGGCCATACTTTTCCCAGATCGTGCCGAACACATCCTTTTCATTGACGACGGCCGGCTTGATAGGTTCCGACAGCCAGGTCACATTGATAAAATGTTTCCAGTAAATATTTTCATTGGTGATATTGCCCCCCCATGTCCCGCAGCCCAGGGTCACGGTGGAAGGCATGCCGTTCCACAGGTTGCCGCCGGCCGAAGGCGCATGCGACTGCCGGACCATGACCCTGCTGACTTTCAGATTTAACGCCACCTTGTCGATATACTCCGGGTTAGATGAGTAAAGCCCGCACGAATGTCCCATACCGGCATACTCATGCAGTTTTGTCACGGTTGCGATAGCCTGATCGATTGTCCCTTTATACTTCCACAGGGCCAGTACCGGCGAAAGTTTTTCGCCGCTGAAACGTTCCACGCCCAATTCTTCCCCCTCCACCATCAGCATGCGGGTATCATCCGGCACATCAAACCCGGCGTCATGGGCAATCTTTATGGCCGAGACCGCCACAATCTTCAAATTCAATGCGCGTTTACCGGGCTTGCCGGTTTCCACCCACATCCATTGCTCGACCATGGCTTTCTCACGGGCATTGCACAGATAGCCCCCCTGCTTTTTTAATTGGGCCACCAGTTCATCGTACACGCTCTCGTGAATGACAAGGGATGTATCGGAACTGCACGATGTCGCATTATCAAAAGTTTTACTGATGGTAATTTTTTCGGCCGCATCTGCAATATCGGCATCTTCCGCTACGATAATAACCGGATTGCCGGCGCCGACGCCATAGGCCGGGGTCCCGCTGGAATAGGCCGCATTGACCATGGCGGCACCGCCGGTAGCAAGCACCAGATCAACCTGGCGCATCAATTCCTGGCTGCCGGGGATGCTCGGCTGCTCAATGGACTGAATCAAATCAAGGGGGGCACCAACCTTCCGAAGCCCCTCGCGCATGAAATCACAGGCCACCTTGCAGGCCCGTTTGGCACGGGGATGCGGCGCAAAAATAACCGCATTGCGCCCCGCCAGGATACTGACGCCGTTGCTGGCCGGTGTTGCCGTGGGATTCGTCACCGGTGACAAAGCCCCGACCACGCCCACCGGCTTGGCATATTTGGTAATTCCCCGGGCCTCATCACGTTCAATGATCCCGACCGTCCTGGCCGTCATAACATCCCGGCAGACCCCCATGACCTTGTTTTTATGCTTTTTCAGCTTATCCTCGTAAACGCCCATACCGCTTTCCTCCACGGCAGTTCTGGCGCAAACGACAATATTCTCATCCTTGTAGACCTCCCATCCCACGGCATAACAAAGTTCCCGTATCTGCTCCTGGGTATAATTCTCAATCTGTTTCTGCGCGGCGTGGGCCCTGGCCACCATTTCACTGATAATTTTATGATCATCCGACATTGCTTTTTCCTTATAAATTGAAAAGTGAATACTGAAAAGTGAAAAGTTGTGGTTTTCGCTTCGCTCAGTCTTAGTATAATAACATCGATTTGAAAAAGCTGCAAACCGGCAACAGGCCTTATGGTGTTTTGATTTAAAGCGGGTAGCTGTCTGAACGTATTAGTACGCGTTAAGCGAAAACAGCAAGCCTGTAAAAAATTTACAAACGCCGCCTGAACTGTCAATCATTGACCAAGCTTATTTAAATACCGAAAACCTGTTTCCGATTTTACGGGTACTTATGCGTTCAGACAGCTACCCGCTTTAAATCAAAATTCCGTAAGGCCGGATCTCAAAGGCTATTGATCATTTTAAGAAAATAGTTCCCCCCAAAAGGTACTCTGCCTAAAAACCTTCAGCCTAACCAACCTCAACCACTAGTCATGGCGTATCCCAGCTCAAAAGCCTTTTTATTCTCCTCCTTGAACTTGGGAATAATCTTCAGCATGGTGGCCAGCATATTCTCTTTTTCCATAAATCCGCCGGTGGCACCGGTCAGTGCGCCCAGCATAACGGTGTTGGCATAGATGGGGCGCCCCAATTTTTCAACCGCTGTCGACTGGGCCGGCACCGAAATCTGCTCAACCGGCTTACCCTCGTCTATGGTCACCATGTCCGGATCGTACAGAATTAACCCCTCAGTCATCAAAGGCCCGAACTGCTTGTAAGCCGCCGAAGACATGGCCACAAAATAATCAGGGCTTTCCACCAGCGGAGAGTCGATTTCATCCGATGAAAGCACAAGCTGGGTCCGGACATAGCCGCCCCGCTGTTCGGTCCCATGGCTTTTCAGCATGGTGACCCTCAACCCCTGATTCACAGCGGCAACGCCGACAATCTGGCCCAGCCTGACCACACCCTGGCCGCCAAACCCACTGGCTAATATCTCAATGCGATCTTTCATTCGTTCCTCCTTTGAATCTGGGCCGTTTTTTCCCGAAGAGACGTTGCAAATTCAGGCCTGGAATTACTGGCGTCATGGTAAATACCGGTTCGCCAGATGGTATCTTCTTTTTCTTCACCCAAAGGCGCTGCATGCGCTTTGATCCAATTAAAAATATTGACGGCATTTCTGGAGCCCAGTGCATTTTTGGCAAAATTGGTTGTACAGGGGAAAACAGTGTGTACAAGGCTGAATCCGTTGTTGTTAATGGCTTTTTTAATCGAATCAACAAGAATCCTGCCGTCCATGCTGAGATGCCTGGCCAAAAACGTAGCCCCGGCCGCTTCAAGCACTTTCATTACGTCCATCTCCTTGCTTATCCAGTTGGGCTCCCACATGCCATAGGGACTGCTGTCGGTTTTAACACCATCGGGGGTCGTCCATCCGAACTGGCCCCCGGTGGACTGGTATCCCAGGTTGTCGCACACCACCACGGTCATATCACAATTGCTGCGAGCTGCATGCATGAGATGATTTAAACCGATGCCGAAAGCATCCCCGTCACCCACCGTTAAAACCAGTTTCTTTTCCGGCGGTAATGCAATCCTGAGCCCTCTTGCAATGGCATACACGCGGCCATGGGTGCCGGCAAAGTTATCACCCTTCCAGGTGGCAAAAGTCTGACGTCCGGCGCAGCCGATGGAAGTCCCCCAGACAACATCGTCGACACCGTACCCAAGTTCATCCAGTGCCTTTACGGCAGCCTTATGCGACTGACCCAGGCCGCAGCCTGAACAGGCGGTACTCGGTATTTTACGCTCTCTTAAAAATTTCGTCGTTAGTCTATCCATATTTACCATACCTCCCTTTCCCACCCTTCTCTTTTCAGGGGTTCATTGTTCAGAAGTTTCCCGAAAACATCATCCAGGTCGGCAACACTGGGCAGTTCACCGCATTGCCCGAAGAAATGAACCTTGCTCCCTGCCGGCACCGCTCTTTGAATTTCCCGTACCATCTGACCGTCGTAGTTGAATTCCACAGACAGGTAGGTGGTTTTCCGATGAAACAATTCATCGGGAAACGGCCATAATGAAATCGGCCGGATCATCCCGACCTTCAAGCCGTTGGCCCTGGCTTTCTTGACCGCCGTTTTTGCGGTCCGGGAGGTACTGCCGTAAGCCACCACGATAACGTCGGGATCATCATCCACATACAATTCCTCATGACGCTCGATCACATCCTTGTGGTTCCTGATCTTGTAAATCATCCGGTAGGAGTGCTTATGATGCGCCTCCACCGTCTCAATATCATAGCCCTCTTCGGTGGGTGTCCAGTCAGAGCACAGGGCATTTGCGCCGCGCCCCAGAACCACCGGCGGGATATCGATTTCATCAGTCGGCGGATAAAAATCCGGCCCCATATTTACCTTACGTTCCATGAACCGGAACCCCATGGCAGCCTTTTCCTCATCCGTCTCCGGCACACTGATATCTTCCAGTCCGTCGGTAATCAACTGATCCGCCAGGACGGTTACCGGTGTCCTGAAGCGCTCGGACAGATAAAAGGCTTCCACGGTCAAGGCCATGGCCTCCTGGGCGCTGTTGGGCGCCAGCACGATGGTTTCATAATTGCCCCCCTGGGTCGGATAGCGGGCATTATAAAATTCCCCCTGGCCCGGCGCCCCCGTGATACCGCTGACCGGCCCGACACGTTGCGAATTTAGTACCACAATCGGTATTTCACAACCGATGGCCCAGCCGTAGGGATCCGCATACAGGATAAATCCCGGTCCTGATGTTGCTGTCATGGTTTTCAGACCGCCGACCGCACCGCCGATGGCCAGGTGCATGGCTGCACATTCATCTTCCGTCTGGACATAATAGCCGTCGACAAGCGGGAGATTAATGGACATGGCTTCGGCAATCTCCGTGGCCGGAGTAATCGGATACCCCGCGAAAAGCCGGCAGCCGGCCATTATCGCCCCTTGTGTAATGGCAAAATTTCCGGTTTCCAGATAACGTTTCATATGTAACGCCCCCTTAAATATTTAAATTAAAAAAATAAAAATCAATCTGTCAACGCAAAAAAAATTAAGCCGCCTCAATAATATCAATGGCAAAATCCGGACAGGCATAATAGCACAAATTGCACCCGACACATCTTTCCGGATGCTTAACCTCCATGGGTCGATACCCTTTTGCATTAAAATTTTCAGCCGGGGCAAAAACATCAAGCCCGCACACTTCGGCACAGTAACTGCAGTCCTTGCAGTTATCGCCATACAGGCTTACCTCAAAGCGCCGGGCATCACAATTCAGGCAGCGGTATGCCTCCTGAACCGCAGCATCTGCTGTGAGCCCCAGTTCAACCGCACCAAACCCGCTTTTTCGTTCGTCTATGGGCAGACATGCGATGATCTGACATTCCGCCCTGTCCGGTTCGAAATCAGACAGCACCACCTCTTCTTCCGGTTCGGTCAGGGGTTGATCTATGACCCCGGTACCACCAAGATATCGATCGATGGATTGTGCGGCCGTGCGGCCCTGAGCAATGGCATCGATAATCGAAGCCGGGCCTGTCAAAAGGTCTCCGCCTGCATACACACCGGCCGTGTCAGTGGCCAGCGTATCTAAGTCAGCCTGCACATTGCCCTTTTTATCCAGTGCTACCCCCAGCTCCCGGGTCCCTGTCAGCACCTGGCCGATGGCGGCAATCACCGTATCAAATTCCTGCACAAATTCACTGCCGTCCACCAAAATCGGCACCGGCCGCCCGCCGGCATCCGGCTTTCCCAGTTCCATGCGGGCCAGCGTCACTTCCAGTGCGCCGTTTTTGGCAACTGCGCCCGTGGGTATTGTCAGGTATTGGATCTTCACACCTTCTTCAAGCGCAGCGGCAACCTCTTCCTTCAAGGCCGGCATCTCAGCCGAGGAACGCCGATAAATAATGCTGACATCATCGGCCCCCAGTCTTACGGCGCTGCGGGCGGCATCAACAGCCGTATTGCCGCCACCGATAACGGCGACCCGATTACCCGTCGTCACTGCGTCTCCTCTGTTGATCGCTTTAAGGAATTCCAGACCGTCCAGCATGCCGTCCAAATCTTCCCCGTCAATGCCGAGTTTAGCGCCCTTTTGCAATCCACAGGCAACATAAACCGAATCAAATCCATCCTGAAGAAGTGCCTGGGCCGCAGCCGCCTGTTGCCCGGTCTTGATTTCAACACCCACACCTTTGATATCATTGATTTCGCTATCCAGGTTTTCACGCGGCAGACGATAAGCCGGAATCGCTGACTGCATCATTCCACCGGCCCGATCAAGTACTTCGAACACAGTCACCTGATGCCCAAGGACTGCAAGATAGTAAGCAGCCGTCAATCCGCTGGGTCCGGCACCCACAACAGCCACCTTTTTGCCGGTGGGAGTGGCAATGGTCAAATTCTCGCGCCAGAGTTGTCCCCCCTCTTCAGCGGCAGACCGCTTCAAAGCCCGTATGGCGATGGGATTGCCGAATTGTTTATTGGCACAATCGGTCTCACAGGGCGCAAAGCAGGCGTACCCGCAAATGGATGGGAACGGTATCCGTTCCCTGATGACGGCCAGGGCCTCATCGAATTTTCCCTCTTTAATGCGCCTGATGTAGCGCGGCACATCAATGCCTGCCGGACAGGCCGCCCGGCAGGGAGGGACAACCAGACTTGCTTTCAGAACATGTTTTTCACTCATCGGTTTTGGCCTCCAAATAAATTAATAATTTTGGGTAAAACAAACTAGGAATAAACACCCCGATTTGAATAGGCAAACTCTATTTTAGGTTCATGATTTTTATTTTAACTGATACATCAAATATTCAGCATACTGTCAAGTCCTTTTTTATAAAAATTTGAATTATTTTTTGATAAAAAATTATTCCGTTTGGTTTCAGCGAGTATATCAACTTGAATTAATTGATAAAGTTAAAAAATGAGGTAATTGCGGTGCAGATCAAAGTGTCAAATCGTATTCAGTGCATTTAGGGGCCAGGCTACTTTTCAAAACTTCAATTTCCATACACAGCGCCCGTGCGATCTCTTTTTTTGATACCCATTTTTGAGATTCGGGGAAACTCAAAAATAGTTCTATCGATCATATAACAGGAAGCATGTTCGAACAATTTATCACAATATTATACTTTAATAATAGAAGGTTGTGACATTTTGCGACCCAATGAGCGCATATTTTATCAGTTATGGACAAAACGCCATTACCATTGTTAATTAAATCGCATTCACAAAAATAATTTTTCTTGACATTGATGAATGTATGATATATCAGCATAAACTAATAATATCAGCATCAATTAATATGCTGACCAAATACCGGTTGATAATATACGGGCAAAAGACTTGCTGAAAACGACCGCAGTTTTTATTACCCCATCATGCCTGTCCGTATTCATTGAAACACAACCGGGCTTTAGCCGATAGCTGTAAAAACAATTCCAATCAACAACCGATGCGTCATAAATTTAAAAAAAGTACACAGCTTAATTTCCTTTGATACCGCAATAACCAAACCAATTAGCGTAGCAAAAAAAATGGAGGATTGAAAAATGGCCCAAAATATGAATTGGCTCGATTACGATGTCGATGAAATGATTGCCGCCGACAGAGACTGCCTCTGGCATCATCTGAAACCCCACAATGTGTTTAAAGATAAAGAACAGATGATCATTGTTGAAGGCAACGGTCTTATCGTCAAAGACATCAGGGGCAGAGAATACCTCGATGCCACGGCAGGCGGTGTCTGGGGGGTAATCGTCGGACACGGCCGCAAGAGCATGGCCGATGCCATATCTGCCCAGGTCCATAAGATAGGCTATTACGCCGGGGGTGTCGGCACCATTCCCGGCATCAAACTGGCCAAGAAATTAACTGAAAAACTGCCCGGTCTCGGGAAAATATTTTTTTCCAACTCAGGCTCGGAAGCCAATGAAAAAGCGTTTAAAATTATCCGTCAGTCGTCAAAATTCGATGGGGACCGCAAGGGCAAATATAAGGTTCTGTACCGGGACAGGGATTATCACGGAACCACCATCGGTGCGTTGAGCGCCACCGGTCAGAATGAAAGAAAGTATCATTTCGGGCCCATGGCCGAGGGGTTTGCAGGGTTTGGCCCCGCGCTTTGCTACCGCTGCCCCTTTGGCAAACAATACCCGGACTGCAACATCGAATGTGCCCACGCACTCGAGGATCTAATCCTGAAAGAGGGCCCTGATACCGTGGGCGGCGTCATTGTGGAACCGATTACCGCCGGCGGCGGCATTCTGGTCCCGGTCAAGGAATATTACCCGATCCTCCAGGAGATCTGCCGAAAATACGGGGCCTACCTGATCATGGACGAGGTGGTCTGCGGATTCGGACGAACCGGTAAATTCTGGGGCCATGAACACTATGACTGCGACCCCGACATGGTAACCATGGCCAAGGGCATGGCCAGTTGCTATGAACCCCTGTCGGTAACCGCCATCAAAGACGAAATTTATGATCTGTTCCTTGATACGGATACCCCCGGCAAAAGATTGAACTACTTCAGGGACATCAGTACCTATGGCGGATGTACCGGACCCATGGCCGCCGGCCTTGAAAATATCAGAATTATTGAAGATGAAGGTCTGGTTGAAAACAGCCGGATTGTCGGCCGGTACCTGCTGGAAGGCTTAAAGACGCTTGAAGATTTCCCCATTGTCGGCAATGTGCGCGGCAAGGGACTTTTCTGCGGCGTTGAATTTGTAAAGGACAAAAAGACCAAAGAGCCGATCACCGAAGCGCAGATGGGCAAAATCATGGGCGACGTTGCAGCGCAGAGCGTCCTGGTCGGCAGAACCAATTCAAGCCTGCCGGGAATGAACACGATTATGAATTTTGCACCGGCCCTGGTTGCCACCAAAGACCAGATGGACCAGATCGTTGCAGCGGTCAAGGCTGCTATTGAATTAAATGTTTAAAAGCGAATAATTCGTTCAATGGCTCAAGATTTACCGGAAATTTAAACCTTTAATTGGCAAATTATTGCAAAGGAGTGACTGAGAATGAATGGTAAGACGGATTTTATCAGGATCAAAAATTTTATTGACGGCCAGTGGGTAGATGAAACCGGGGGGGAATTTGTTCCGCTGTATAACCCTTCCACCGGCGAAGTTATCGGCGAGGTCCCGCTGTCATCTCAGGAAACCTCGCTGGCGGCAGTGGACTCTTCATACGCGGCCTATAATGGCTGGCGTAAGCTTCCGCTTGCCAAACGCATGCGATATATTTTCGATATCCGTCAGGCAATGATTGATCAGGCTGAGGAGATTGCCGTGGCCATCGCCATCGACCAAGCCAAACATATCAGTGAAGCACGGGGAGAAGTAACACGGGTCGTTGAAATCCTCGAGATGGCTTGCGGCATTCCCGCACTGATACAGGGGGAAACTCTTGAAAAAATTTCCTCTAATATAAATGGCCGGGTAATCCGCCAGCCGCTGGGTGTTTTCGGTGGTGTGGCACCATTTAATTTTCCGGCCCTGGTTTTTGGCTGGTTTGTCCCCTATGCCATTGCCACCGGAAACACTTTTATTTTCAAACCTTCCACTCAATCTCCCTATTTCATGCAAAAAATGGGAAATGTCTTTCAGGATATCGGTCTGCCGCCGGGTGTCATTAACATTGTACACGGCAATCGCACCATTCCGGGGAGCTGGTATGAGCACCCGAAAATGTCCGGGGTCTGCCTGGTGGGCTCAACGCCCACGGCCAAAATAATGGCCGAACACTGTGGCCGGGGAGGAAAACGCAGTATGCTGCTGGGCGGCGCGAAAAACATTCTTCTGGTCATGGAAGATGCCCAGCCGGATCTTTTTATCGAAAACTTTGTCCATTCCTGCTTTGGTTCCGCCGGGCAAAGATGCCTGGCCGGATCCATCGTGGCCATGGTGCCGGAAATTTACGATTCGTTCCTGAAAAAAATGATAGATGGTGCCAAGTCCATTAAAACCGGCGACGCCCTTGATCCTGATATTTACATGGGGCCGCTCATTTCCGCCAAAGCCAAAAAGAAAGTTGAAGACTACATTAAAATCGGCATAAAAGAAGGTGCGAACCTGGTTCTGGACGGTCGAAACCCGGAAATGCCGGAAAAAATCAAAAACGGCTATTATATCGAACCGACAATTTTTGAGGGTGTTACCCCTTCTCATACAATTGCCAAGGAAGAAATTTTCGGACCAGTGGTGTCGGTAATGAAAGTCAAGGATCTGGATGACGCCCTGGAAATTATCCGGGCGCAACCATTCGGCAACGGGGCCTGCATCTTCACCCAGAATCAATACTACGCTGAAACATTCATCGCCGAAGCCGATGTGGGTATGATCGGCGTCAATGTGGGTATCTCCGCACCTCATCCCTACCTGCCCTTTGGCGGTATCAAGGATTCGCATCTGGGAACCGATAAGGCCCAGGGTAAGGATGGTCTTGATTTCTTTACCCAGAACAAGATCGCTACCGTTCGGGTGACACCGCCTACCGGCCATTTTACAGGTGGTGAGGATAAAACCGGCGAACCGGCAAAGAAGGAAGAGAGTCCACCGAAAGAGCGGAGTTGTGTGGCTCGTTAATGAACGGACACGTTTTAAAAATATTCATAATGACTCAACAAAAAGATCAATAGAATGCTCGATAGGGGCGCTGGGCGCTCCTATCGAATTTTAGGACAATAAAAACAAAACGGTTCCCGTTCAAAAATGGCATAACATAGGAGCTTTTATGGAAGGACAGGACGCTCGGCAATATAAAATTGAAG
>Ga0207996_1000609_pt1 | contig 30342 bp, 26 predicted proteins | sample AntAceMetag02UKG_FD_184773 | JGI IMG/M metagenome (GOLD analysis project Ga0207996, IMG submission 184773) | Saline lake microbial communities from Ace Lake, Antarctica - Antarctic Ace Lake Metagenome 02UKG (SPAdes) (version 2) | ecosystem: Environmental > Aquatic > Non-marine Saline and...
CGCTTTTCATATGATCCTGCACCCGGCGCATCGCTTTGACCGCTGACCAACCGCCGGCACTTCGAATCAGACCGCCTCCAACTAATTCCGGCCGACGGCCTTGAGCAATACCTTTTTCAACATAGGTCTGATATGCCCTGCGTGCCGCTGGAACTTTCTTTCCAGGCAGTGATCGGGGTCAAACCTTGAATTAAAGCCTAATGCTTCGATACGAAAAAGCTACATGATAATCCATGGTAAGACAAATGGCGAATTTCAGGTACAATCCGGTGAAGTGTCAAAAAATGGTAAAATTGCCTGAGAGTCCAGACCCGGGACTTTGTGGCATGAATGGAGGGATCGTTGTAGTCCACCGTAAAATCGATCAGATGACGGTAACGAATCCTTTTGACAAAACGGAGTTTTCGTGTTTTTAAAAAAATTGTTAATTCGTTAGGCCTTATGGTCAAAGCCTGGATGGAGCGCGCCGAGAAATCGGCCAACTGACAATATTCAAGAAACTGGCAACAATATTGATGGAACATGATCGACCTCCGGTTTGTGATCATGCTTCATCATCAGCAATTCTAATTATGGATTTGGGCGGAGCAACGTATTTGGATATTTTTTCGCCTCAAATCGACAATCTCAATAACATCCTGTTTTATTCAATGACTTACCGGCTAAAGCCGGTAGATTGTTTAAGGCGCAAACGCACATTAAGGCTGAAGCCATCTAAACTATTCGGATGAATCCGACTAAAGCCCTGTATCATCTGAGTTAATCTTTTCAGATTCATCCCAAATTTTAAAAATCCCAGGCTCATCGGATTGATTCTCAATGTACTTTTTCATCTGATCTTCGGTTACAGCGCCCACTGTGGAACCAAAATATCCACGTGCCCATAAATGGCGGCCCCAATATCTTTTTTGTAACTGAGGAAATTCTCGTTGCAAACGATATGAGCTTTTGCCTTTTAAATATTGTACGATCTTTGCTGGTGATAGATGTGCTGGAGCACTTACCAAAACATGGATATGATTCGAACGAACATTTCCTTTCATTATTTCCATATGATGCTCAGAGCATATTTCTCTGACTATATCTCGCAACCGCAAAGCCAACTCTCCCTTTAGAATACTGTAACTGTACTTGGTCTTCCATACAAAGTGATACTTGAAATCTGTGACTGTATGGGCACCTCGTCGATAACGCTCCTTACTCATTTTGTCCTCCTTATAAAATTTATTAGAGGACATTATACACCTTATGAATACTCATTGGGAGAAATTTGCTAAAGACAATTCCGCCTAAAGGCGAAGGTTTATACCCTGCCCCATGGAAATTAAACTGTACTAAGTAAAACCCATAAAAAATCGGTTGTCAAGCAATATTTGGAAGTCTATCATCAAGGTTAGAATATGATTATAGTAGGTTACACATCATATCCTTCGCTGAACTATTGCTTGACACTATATATTCGTTTCTTTATACTTAAAATAAGTGTTAAATGCACTGGTATTAATAGATTTATTCCATTAATATCAGCATGATAGCCGGATTGTTAGTTCTTATCTCCGGTCATTTTCAGTTTTTTTTTATATTTTTCCGCTCTCAAAACTACGACAGGGTATATTTGAAAAGAATTTTACTCTAATCGGACGGTAACCCTTCGGTTGTATTTTATTCACCAAAAATCGTTACATTCGACGGAGAAAAATAATGGATGTAAAAATAGAAGTATATGTAAAGGATGCCGTGTGGGTAAAAAAAGCCCTTGCCGTTACGGGGTTTATTCTTATTTTCCTGCCGATATTTTGTTCTATCCAAACCGCCCGGGGCCGGGAATGGACAGAACTGGCCGTCCGCCTGCTGCCTGACTCATCGTTTGCAGTGATAGAATTTGTAAAAAATGGGGGAAAAATAAGGCACTGTCCCTATCTGGATGCCAACGGTAAGCTTGATGCGGAACAGTTGATTTATGTTCTTGGCACACTGTCCGAAGAACAGTGGATAGATCCTAAAAATCGGAAAGTCGCCGATAAAATTTTACAAAAGCAGTATGCCGGATATTTGAAAAAGGTTTTGCAAAAAGGATCCCCGGAACCGGTTAATATCAACAAGGCAAAACTGACCGAACTTGTAACTCTGCCGCATGTAGGGCCTGCTCTTGCTGTGAAGATTGTTGAATACCGAAAAAAACACCATAGATTTGATACCATCGAAGAGATTCAAATGGTAAACGGCATCGGGCAGGGGATGTTTAATGCGATCAGGTACTATATCAAGATTTTCTGATCAAACCCCAACGGTGCGAAATCAAAATAACAAATAACCCGGACTATGCGGGATCAAATAATTGGCTTTTATCTGACGTGACAAAATTAAAACAGATATGCGAGGTTTTATTTGGCAAAAAAAAATGGCCGATCAATAATTGAAATTCTGATAAAAAAAGGTGTGACATTCATAGACCCCAATAATGTCCATATTGATCCAACCGTCAATCCGGATAGAATTTCAGGTGAACAGACAATAATTTACCCGGGATGCCGGCTATCCGGGGAATCGACTCTGATTCTACGCAAAGCAAGACTGGGTTCAGAAGGACCCGTAACGGTTGATAACTGCCAAATCGGGGCGGGTGTTCAGCTAAAAGGTGGTTTTTTTAAAGACGCCGTTTTTTTAAAAGATGCCTCCATGGGCTTCGGCGCTCATGTCAGAGAGGGTACAATCCTTGAAGAACAGGCCGGCGGAGCCCACACCGTAGGGCTGAAACAAACCATTTTGCTGCCCTTTGTAACTTTGGGCAGCCTTATCAATTTTTGTGACTGTCTGATGGCCGGCGGTACCAGCCGAAGGAATCACAGCGAAGTAGGCAGTTCCTATATTCATTTTAATTTTACACCCAACCAGGATAAAGCCACCGCGTCACTGATCGGTGATATTCCCCGAGGCGTTATGCTGAACCGATCTCCGGTATTTTTAGGAGGGCAGGGCGGGCTTGTCGGACCCTGCCGCCTGGCTTTCGGAACAATCGTGGCAGCCGGATCAATCTGTCGCAGAGATGAGCTGCGTTCCGGGCGGCTCATTGTCGAAAATGCTAAATCCAATGCCAATATGCCTTTTAAAACCGGCCGGTATATCGGAATAAATCGTATCGTCAGCAATAACATCGTTTATATTGCAAACCTCTGGGCGTTGATGCAGTGGTATGTTCATATACGGTCTCTGTTTATTTCAAATGATTTTCCTATCGCCCTGCTGGCAGGCCTTAAGGAAAAACTTCAAATGGGCATCCGGGAAAGAATAAAAAGGCTGACGGCATTTATTCAAAAAGCAGGTGCGGGGGGAGGCAGGCGAAACGACACCGTTTGCAACACATTGTCTGAATTTGAAACCGGTGTAACAAAACCGCGGTTTTATGCCGGAGACTTGAGAATCAGAGACAATTTTATCAATAAAATTGAAAGTGTTATTCAACTGGAAGGTATGGACTATATCGATGTAATTAAAAAAATTGACCCCCTGGATGCAAAAAACGGTACCCTGTGGCTACAGGGAATTGTTGATGATATCGTAAATGATTTTAATTTTTAGGCGTTCAAGCGTAAAAGCCCCCGGGTACAATGCATGTTTGAAAAATTATAAGTAAAAAATCTATGGAAAAATTATTTGGAACAGATGGTATAAGAGGAATGGCCAACACCTACCCCATGACTTCGGAAATGGCCCTCAGGGCAGGCCGGGCCGCGGCCGTTTTTTTTAAACAAAAAGGGCAAAAAATACGAATCGTGATCGGCAAGGACCCTCGGTTATCAGGAGATATGCTTGAATATGCCCTGGCTTCCGGGATTTGTTCAGTGGGAGGCGATGCCCTGCTGGCGGGTATTATCCCCACGCCGGGTGTTGCCTGTCTGGCCCTATCCATGAAAGCATCAGCGGGCATCGTTATTTCAGCATCCCACAATCCTTTTTTTGACAATGGTATCAAGGTTTTTAAGCCGGACGGATGCAAGCTTTCAAACCGTGATGAAGTTGAATTTGAAAAAATTATTTTAAGTAAGGAAAACGTTTTGCTGTGCCGGAATGTGCAGAAAACCGGAAAAGTAAGCCCGATCAGGGATAGTTTAAACACATATGCCGGTTTTCTTAAACGCAATTTTACGAAATCGCTTTCACTGCAGGGCATAAGCATTGTGCTTGACTGCTCAAACGGTGCTACATCAAACTTGGCGCCGGGTGTATTTTCCGATTTTGGTGCCGAGGTATATGCCATGTTTAACCAGCCGGACGGAAGGAACATCAATGCCGGCTGCGGCTCACAGTATCCTGAAAAACTGGCTGCGAAAGTGGTTGAATCCAAAGCTGCCGTCGGTTTTGCCTTCGACGGTGATGGAGACCGGCTGATTGCCGTCGATGAAACCGGTCATATTTTAACCGGTGATCAGGTGCTTGCCATATGTACCGCCTTTTTTAAAAAAAAAAACAGGTTGAAAAACAACCTGGTCGTCAGCACAATCATGAGTAACATGGGGTTGGGTGTTGCATTGAAACAGATGGGTGTCTCCCATGTCAAATCGGATGTTGGTGACCGTTACGTGCTTGAAAAAATGCTTTCGGAAGGGGCTGTGCTGGGTGGTGAAGATTCGGGGCATATGATTTTTCTGGAGCATCATACCACAGGCGACGGTATCCTGGCAGCACTCCAACTTCTGGAGGTTATTCAGGCCGAATCAAAGCCATTGTCCGAACTTGCCCGGATAATGCAGGTGTACCCCCAGATCCTTATAAATGTGGATGTAAAAACAAAGCCTGAGATCAACCTTGTTCCGGAAATAAGAGATGTGATTCATTCGGTTGAAAGCAATCTCGGCCGGGAAGGCAGAGTGCTGGTGAGGTATTCGGGGACCCAGTCTCTATGCCGCGTCATGGTCGAAGGACCCGATAAAAATGAAATAACAAATTATTGCGGCAGGATTGCAGCCGTGGTTAAGGAAAAACTGAATTAAAAAAGGCATGTGTTTTTTGCCTGATTCAGGAAGGCGAAATTTGAAATTAGATAGCCCCTTGGCATACTACCGGTTTTTCTAATTTCAAATTTCACAAGAAGAATGCCGGCTTTTATTCCCTGTTTCCCAATATTCTGAGCAGCATCAGAAAAAGGTTGATAAAATCCAGATATAAGGCCAGGGCGCCAATAATTGCTCCTTTTCTTCGCGCACCGCCATCAAGGTCTGCAGGCTGTGTGAGGGCCATGGTTTTAAGTTTCTGGGTATCATAAGCAGTCAGCCCTACGAAAACAATCACGCCGATATAACTGATGATCATGCTCATGCCGGAACTGCGGAAAAACATGTTTGCAACCGAGGCGATTATAATGCCGATAAGCCCCATGGTCATGAACCCGCCCAGGGACGTCAGGTCGCGCTTGGTGGTCATGCCGTAGATGCTGCAAGTGACAAATGTCGCAGCACATACAAAAAAGGTGGATGTGATGGATGATTTCGTATAAATGAGAAAGATGGAAGCCAGAGTCGCTCCGTTCAATGCCGCATACAGCATAAATACACCGGTTGCAGTGGAAGCCTGCATTTTATGAACTCTGGAGCTTAAAGTAAAGACAAGTACGAGCTCTCCAATGATAAGTCCGAAAAATATCAATTGGTTGCCAAATATAAGACGCAACAGGAACTCGCTGTTTGAAACATAAAAAGCTACAAAGCCGGTAAGCGCAAGTCCAATGGCCATCCAGTTGTAGACACTCCGGATAAATTCATTTACGCGAACGTTGGCCTGTGCTTTTTGAATCGGAATCGACTGCATATTTTATACCTCCTGAAAATCAATGTTATTTGTGTGTATTGCATTAACTTAAAATAATAACACAGTTTGCAGGATATTCAAGCAAAAGTGCCGGTAAGTACGAAAGATGGTTCTATAAAAAGTTGGATAAAATATTTTTTTGCTGCTTTGAATGCTTTGTGCAGTACCATAAAACTTAATGTTTCAATTTATTTTTAATGATTTAACATATTAAATTTGCAACAAATACAATTAAGATAATATCTTATGAGCCCGGAACAGCTTTATCTAAAAATTAAAGACCTGGCAGATAAATTGGGAATTACGGTGTCGGAACAGAATTTTAAAGCCACGGGTATCCATGTTGAAAGCGGATTTTGCAAAATCAGGAATCAAAAATTTTTAATAATAGATAAACACAAACCAATTGTCGACAAACTTCAAATTGTGTCATCTGTTATTGCGGCAAAAGATTTGGAAAATATTTACGTCATGCCGGCAGTTCGTCAGCATCTTGAATCCGTAAGACCAAAAACATCAAACACGGAAACCGACTTCAAACAAAGTACCCGGCCAAAGGAATAAATTCAGGCTCCGGCCTAAAAGTTTTCAGTTGTAACGGATACCCAAAAACAGAATTCAATCAAAACAGTTTTTTGCCAAATTTGTATCAATCCCTTGTCTTAAACCCCATATTACGCAAGCTTTCTATAAAAGTTTACATAATATATCTTATCGGACGTTGTAATTATTTACTCAATTTGAAACACTCTTGCCGTCCTTTCTTTTTTTAAAAATATTGATCCTTTGATTGCAGTATGATATATTTATATATTTAATCGGTCTCGCATTGATTTGTGCATTGATGAGGAGCCGGGGTGAACAAAACTAATTTGAATCTAAAACCATAAAGCCAAAAAAAATATTTCAGTGAATATCAACGCCAATAAATCAAGTAAAAAAATATACACGGTTTCCGAATTAACCGCTGAAATTAAAGTTATAATTGAAGAGAGCCTTCCTTTTGTCTGGGTTTTCGGTGAAATTTCAAATCTGAAAACACCTTCTTCAGGGCATTTTTATTTTACTCTGAAAGATAAAAATGCCCAAATCAAAGCAGTTATATTCAGGGGGCAAACCAGAAATTTAAAATTTCGTTTGAAAGACGGCATGGCAATAACCGGGCTTGGCCGTCTTAATTTGTATGAACCCCATGGCACTTACCAGGTTATATTCGAATATATAGAACCCAAGGGAACCGGTGCCCTGCAGGCTGCCTATGAGCAATTAAAAGCAAAGCTTTTTAACGAAGGTCTGTTTAAACAGAATCATAAACGCCCTATTCCGTTCCTACCGGCGAAAATCAGCATGATCACGTCACCAACAGGCTCTGTCATACACGATATGCTGAACATTATTGATAGAAGATTTCCCAATATGGCCGTGGAAATATGGCCGGTAAAGGTCCAGGGCCAGGATGCCAAAGCGCAAATCGCATCGGCCCTGCAAACGCTTAATGAACGAACCGATACGGATCTGATTATTATTGCCAGGGGCGGCGGTTCTCTCGAAGATCTACAGGCATTTAATTCGGAAACTGTTGCGCGGGCTGTATTTAAATCCCAAATACCCGTTATTTCGGCTGTCGGTCATGAAACCGATTTTACGATATGTGATTTTGTTTCAGATCTCAGAGCTCCGACCCCTTCAACTGCTGCAGAACTTGCGGTTCCTATAAAAAATGAGCTTCATCTCAGATGTCGGGAACTATCCATTGCGCTGAGTACAAAAATGCAATTACGGATAAATCGGTTACGGGTTCAACTCGACAATTCGGTTGACCGACTCAGGGATCCTGTGCGGAATATTCAGGATTTAAGGCTGAAAACAGATGATTACACAATGCGCCTTGGTCGGTCATTTATCCGGTCTATTCAACGTTATCAAGAAAGACTTGCATGGCGCACTGAAAAACTCGGCTTAAATAACCCTTTGGGCCTGATTGAAAAACATGTAAAAAAACTTGAACAAATCAGGATCAGCGCCTCTTCGTACATAAAAAAAGATTTATCATATAAAAAATCGATACTTGGAGAAATGTCGGCAAGGCTCCATGCACTGAACCCGATAGAAATTCTGTCCCGGGGATACAGCATTACCCGAACTATTCCGGATACCTGTGTCATTACGGATAGCAATAACGTGTCCATGGGACAGGAACTTGAAATTATTCTGGCTAAAGGCTCTTTACGGGTCGTTGTCAAAGGAAAAACAATAAATGGCTGAACTATCATTTGAAAAAGCAATGAATAAACTTGAACAAATTGTTCAGGATCTTGAAAAAGGTGAACTTCCCCTTGAAAAATCCCTGACAAAGTTTGAAGAGGGCGTTAAACTTTCCAGATTCTGCAGTACCAAACTGGATGCCACAGAAAAAAAAGTTACGCTTTTGATGGAAACCGAGGGGGGGCTTATTGCAGAACAGTCCTTTGACACAAAAGCATAGCCGGGCAAACCGGCTTTGATATAACTGCCTAAAACATCAAATATAAGCCCAGAAAATAAGACAAACCTGTCTTATTAAGGAGAGATGCGGCACCGACACAGGATATATAGTCTATGTTTGATTTGAAAGCATACCTGGATTCAAAAAAACGGCTGATTGACAAAGCCCTTGAACAAAAAATAATTCCTGAAAAAAAATCCGGCCGACTGGATCATGCCATGGCATACTCGCTCATGGCGGGCGGCAAACGCATCCGCCCCATACTCTGCATGGCTGCTGCCGAAGCGGTTTCCGGTACTGATGCCAATGCTGGGATTCTGGAGTGTAGCTGTGCCCTTGAAATGATCCATACCTATTCACTGATTCATGACGACCTGCCGGCTATGGACAATGACAGACTTCGCAGAGGCAAACCGACATGCCATATCGCCTTTGATGAAAGCACGGCAATACTGGCCGGGGACGCACTGCTTACGCTGGCATTTGAAATCCTGGCATCAGCCGGAGCAACAAATACCGAATATGCCCGGAGATGGCTAAAAATTATACACTCAATCTCACGGGCAGTCGGATACAAAGGAATGATCGAGGGGCAGATGCGGGACATTCTGTTTGAAGGCCGGACAATTTCCCTGGACCAACTGAAGCATATGCATGCATTAAAAACCGGGGCCTTGATTCGTACATCGGTTTATGCAGGGGCAGTGTTGGCGAATGCCTCTGTGGAAAAAATTGAAAAACTGGACATATATGCCCGGAATATTGGACTGGCCTTTCAGATTACCGATGATATTTTAAATATTGAAGGCGATCCTGAAATAATGGGCAAAGCGACAGGTACGGATCAAATGTACGATAAGGCCACCTACCCTGCCCTCCTGGGCCTTGCCGCATCCGGTGAGTATCTGGCCGAGCTGATTAAAAATGCGTTGCTGGCCCTTGAAACATTTGGCAGGCCTGCCGATCCGCTTCGGGCTCTTGCCGAATATATTGTCAAGCGCAAGAAATGATATGAGCGGATAAACCGGAAATTACAAATTACAAGCACCAATTTTTAAATTATAATATCCAATGGTCTGAAGTTGTTTGTCATTTGTTGTTTGATCATTGTACTTTGTTTCCATTATGGAGTTAATTGCAATTTGAGTCTATTAGAATCCATCCATTCACCGGCAGATGTAAAGCTTCTTGAACGGTCCAAGCTTTCAGTTCTGGCGTCAGAAATCCGCAACCGGATTGTCAATGTAGTTTCTACAAACGGCGGTCATCTGGCATCCAGCCTGGGGACTGTTGAACTGACGATTGCGCTTCATTATGTTTTCAACGCGCCGGATGATAAAATTGTATGGGATGTCGGTCACCAGGCCTATGCCCACAAGCTTCTGACTGGCCGTCTGGAGCAGTTCTCCACGCTCCGCCGACATAAGGGCATCAGCGGGTTCACGCGCATGAGTGAAAGCCCCTATGACTGTTTTTCCACCGGCCACAGTTCCACTTCAATATCTGCAGGGCTTGGAATTGCCAGCGGCAAACGCCTCAAAGGGAAAAAAGACAAGGTAATCGCCGTTATCGGTGACGGATCCATGACTGCCGGTCTGGCCTTTGAAGGATTAAATCAGGCCGGTGATATCCGTAAGGAAGACATTATTGTCATACTCAATGAAAACGACATGTCCATTTCCAGAAATGTGGGATCCCTGTCTTCACTTCTCAGCCGCACCCTGTCTAAAAAATATCTTCAGGACCGGCGTCGGGAACTGGGGGATTTCCTTAAATCCCTGCCCAAATTCGGCGATGATCTTTATCAGTTTGCCAAAAAATCAGAAGAATCCTTTAAAGCATTCGTGACTCCCGGGATGCTCTTTGAAGCGTTTAATTTCGATTATTTCGGCCCCATAGACGGCCACAAGCTGAACCATCTGATCAATATTTTGAACAACATTAAAAATTTAAACGAGCCGGTGCTGTTGCATGTGGTCACAAAAAAAGGCAAGGGATATCCACCGGCTGAAAAAAATCCGGTTTATTTCCATGGCGTCGGATGCTTTGAGATAGAAACCGGGAATGGTATAAAGCCAAGCAGTAGCCCAAGTTATACGCAGGTTTTTGGAGACACAATGGATGAGCTTGCTGAAAATGACAACCGGATTGTTGCGGTCACGGCAGCCATGCCCGAGGGCACTGGTCTGATGCAATTTTCAAAAAATTATCCGGAACGATTTTATGATGTCGGTATTGCTGAGCAACATGGTGTTACATTTGCGGCAGGCCTTGCCACGGAAGGATTTAAACCGGTGGTGGCTGTCTATTCGACCTTTTTGCAGCGAGCTTACGATCAGATATTGCATGATGTTTGCTTAGAGGCGCTTCCAGTCGTTTTTGCCATTGACCGGGGAGGCATCGTCGGTGAGGACGGCCCCACCCACCATGGACTTTTTGACATGGCCTACTTAAGAAGCATGCCCAATATGGTGATCATGGCTGCCGGCAATGAAAATGAATTGCGCCGTATGGTGGCTACGGCGATTCAGCACGACGGCCCCATTGCATTTCGGTATCCGCGCGGGGCCGGTACCGGCGTCCCTCTTGATACACCGATTAAACCCCTGGCCATAGGAAAGGGCAAGGTATTGACGGAAGGTGAGGATGTTCTTGTTCTGGCCATCGGAAGGCCGGTAAATGATGCCCTGGCAGCCCACGCCCTGCTTGCGGAGCAGGGTATTTCGGCAATGGTCGTGGATTGCCGATTTGTAAAACCCATTGATAGCGAATTGATATGCTCAATGGCCGAAAAAATTCCGCGTATCATTACGGTGGAGGAACATGTATGCCAGGGCGGTTTCGGCAGTGCGGTACTTGAATGTCTGAACGATGGAGGCATAACAGGCATAACGGTAAAGCGTATTGGTCTTCCGGATATCTTCATCGAGCACGGGCCGCAAGAATTGCTGCGCTCCAAATATGGGATTGATGCAACGAGCATTGTCCGTGCGGCTGAAAAACTAATGGCCCAGGGGCTTAACCGGAGGTAAATCATTGGTCAGGTGCGCAGGTTTGGGTTGGGAAAATGTCTGTTAAAAAAAAGCGTCTCGATCTTGTTGTGGTTGAAAAGGGGCTTGCCAAGAGTCGTCAGCGCGCCCAGGCATTAATTATAGGCGGTAAGGTGCTTGTCAATAACCAGTTGGCCGACAAGTCCGGAACTCTGGTTTCATCCGGCGATCATATTATAATCAGAGGCCTGGATATGCCCTATGTCAGCCGGGGAGGACTAAAGCTTGAAGCGGCTCTTAAAAAAAACAATATATGCGTCAAGGAGCGGGTCTGCCTTGATGCAGGCGCTTCAACCGGCGGGTTCACCGACTGTCTGCTTCAAAACGGTGCATCGATTGTTTTTGCGGTTGATGTCGGTTACGGCCAGCTGGCCTGGAAACTCAGGCAGGATCCCCGCGTTGTCGTCATAGAGCGCACCAATATCCGCCACATACCGCCGCGGGCCATAACCCGTTCGGTCGATCTGGTCACTGTGGATGTATCTTTCATATCCCTGAAAATAGTTGTTCCTGCAATTATTCACCTGATGCAAAAGGATGCGGATATTCTGGCCCTGATCAAACCGCAGTTTGAGGTTGGCAAGGGTAAAGTAGGCAAGGGAGGGGTTGTACGGGACCCTTCCCTGCATGCGGAAGTGATACGGGATCTGAAAATTTTTTTTATCAAAAACGGGTTAATGTGCAATTCGGTTATTCCCTCACCTCTCCTAGGGCCCAAAGGCAATAGGGAATTCATTGTTTGGCTTAAATATTCACATATTACTTCGCAAGCTTAAACCAAAAGTTTAAAAAATTGCTTTGCCTGATTTCTTTTATTCGATTATCAAAAGGCCATTGGCCGGTTATCGTAAATGATCAGCAAATTTTGAAGGGAACGGACAATTGCCTCCACCCCGGAAAATTAACTTGCTTTTTAAATAACAAACATATATAAAAATTGTTTTTAAATTCAATGCAGAGAGGAGTTTAAATGAGTGAAATGGTAGAAAAATTAAGAAACATCGTTCTTGTTTCCCACGGTGGGGCCGGAAAAACTTCACTATCTGAAATAATGCTTTTCAAAAGTGGCGTTATTAATCGCATAGGGCGGGTCGAAGATGGAAATACAGCCATGGACTTTGAACCGGAAGAATTAAAACGGACGTCCAGCGTAAGCACAGGGTTTCATCAATTCCAATGGAATAAACATCTTGTGAACATTATCGATACGCCTGGAGACCAGAATTTTTTTACCGATACCAAATTCTGCATGCAGGCTGCCGACGGTGCTGTCGTCGTTATTGATGCCGTGGACGGCGTCAAAGTTCAGACCGAGCAAGCTTGGGAGTTTGTCCGTGAATTTAATATGCCCTGCATTATTTTTATAAATAAACTGGACCGTGAACGGGCTGATTTTGACCGTACATTCAAAGATGCCTGCAATTGTTTCGACCCTAAGCCGATAATTCTGCAGCTTCCAATCGGAAAGGAAGATGAATTTAAAGGTGTTGTGGATCTGATCAGCATGAAAGCCTATACCTATGCCGATGGAAAGGCGACTGTTTCAGAAATTCCGGCCGATATGCAGGATTTGGTCGAAAGCGAGCATGAAACCCTGATTGAAAATATTGCCGAAACAGATGATGAACTGATTGAAAAATATCTTGAGGGGGAATCCCTGACCAACGATGAGATCAGGGCAGCCCTACGAAACGGAATACTCTCCCGGACATTTGTGCCGGTGCTTTGCGGATCTGCAATCAAGGGCATCGGTGTTGATTTATTGATGGATTTTTTTGTCAGCGGTATGCCTTCCCCCATCGACCGGGGTGCCAAAATCGGCATTGATCCGGATAACGACATGGAAATTGAACGGATGCCTGATCCGGACGCCCCTTTTTCCGGGTTTGTGTTTAAAACCGTCGCCGATCCCTATGCCGGCCGGCTCTCCATCTTCAGAGTGGTTTCCGGCACCATCGGTTCCGACGGAAATTTTTACAATGCCGGCAAGGAAACCAGGGAGCGCTACAATCAGTTGCTGACCATTGCCGGTAAAGAGCAGAAACCGGCCGCTCAGGGCGCCGGTCCCGGATCGATAGTGGCCATAGCCAAACTCAAGGAAACCACCACCGGTGACACCCTCTGCGATGAAAGCGCCCAAATTAAATATAAATGCGCCGAGCCCCTTCCCTCCCTTATTTCATTTGCCCTTGAATCAAAATTAAAAGGAGATGAAGATAAAATTTACATCTCTCTTACCAAGCTGCTGGAAGAGGATCCGGCCTTGAAACTGGAACGTAACGCGGAAACCAAAGAGATTCTTCTGTCCGGTATGGGCCAGGTACACATTGAAACCATCATTGAAAAAATGAAACGCAAATTCAATGTGGAAGTGCTGCTCAATACGCCCAAGGTGCCTTATAAGGAAACCATCAAAAAAAAGGTACGCGTTCAGGGCAAACACAAAAAACAGTCCGGAGGCCACGGCCAGTATGGAGATTGCTGGATTCAAATGGAACCGCTGCCGAGAGGTAAGGGATTTGAATTCGTTGATGCGATTGTCGGGGGCGTCATTCCAAAAACATACATCCCGGCCGTTGAAAAAGGAATTCAGGAAGCCAGAATCAAAGGTGTTCTGACAGGTTTTGAATGTGTCGATTTTAGAGCGACTTTGGATTACGGTTCATTCCATGCGGTGGATTCTTCGGAAATGGCATTCAAAATTGCCGGGTCACTGGCATTTAAGAAGGCGGCCATAGAAGCCAAACCGGTTCTTCTGGAACCGATTATGGAAGTAACCGTCACTACGCCGGATGATTATATGGGAGATATCATGGGAGACCTGAACAGTCGTCGCGGACGGGTCCTGGGCATGGATAACGTCGGCAAAAACCAGGTTATCAAGGCCAATGTACCCATGTCCGAATTCCTGACATACGCACCGGATCTTAATTCCATGACCGGCGGCCGTGGAATGTATTCCATGAAATTTTCACATTATGATGAAGTGCCGGCCCAGATCGCCGAAAAAATTGTGGAAGAGGTCAAAAAAAATCAGGAATAGTTAGTAGAAACTTGAAATTGGGAGAGATGAAACGAGAATACTCAGGGATTGATACCGGAATACAGGTTCAATCCCTGAATTGTTTTATACATTTTTTGCAAGGTGCAAAACCCGCCTTAAAAGCCTCCCACCTGTTTGAAAAATAGATCCTGTTATGATGCCCGGTTTTTTTTCCGAACGGACAGGTTTGATGATGAAATTTTTTGGAATTTTTATTGCCCATCAGTTTTTCGGATTTCTTTTGCCAGTTTTGCCAGATTCCTTTGCAGGCAGCCATTGCGTTATGCTGTGCCCTTAGCAATATATCTTCATATTTATTATTCGGCTTGATCGGCAGACAGTATGCTGCGCCCATCCGCACAAGGGCGGCATTTACGAAAGTGCCGTCTGTAAGAAACACATAGGCCAGTTGGCGACCGTAACGATCCCGTATGTCATGATCCGTTTCCAGTCGAACTTTTTTTCCTTGTACCAGTTTTCTGTTTATCCGGGATGCAAATTTTCCGAAAGGTTCTGCTCTTTTATTTTCGTGGGCAATTTCAGGGGCGTTTATGCCAATATAGCGCACATTGCGGCCGTTTTCCAAAACAATGGTATCTCCGTCGATTACCCATCGCACCGTGTGCCGGTTCTGGGTAAACCCCATGTGTCCGGAAAATATTAAAAAAAGAACCGCGAAACAACCTGTCGTTATTTTTTTTCCAAAAACCTGCATAATAGAAAATAAACCATGGATCATGCGTACTTCTTCAAGCCGCGCACGATCCGCTATAAAAGCCCGCAATGCCTTATTGCACTTTCATCCAGCATTCTCGGCAAACCGCCCTTTTCGTCCGGCACAAAGCCTAATGATTTTTTCCAGACCTCATCGTCTTCCATACAAAAATAAACGGTCACATCCGGTGCGATATCTTTTATCCAGGACGCCATTTTACGACACAGGTCAATCCGGAGGGGTTTAAAATACCTCATTTTTGCATCCAGGCCGTTTATGAATTCACCATAAACAATTTTGGATTGTAAAAATCGTTTTTGAATAATTGTTTTTAAAGACGGCATAAACCGAAAGGTACCCAGGCTGATCCATACAATATTGTCAGGATCAACATGCTCGAAAAGGCGCCGGACAACCTGGTGATAATCTTCTTCACAACCATCGTAAAGTACCATTGGATCAAAATGAAATGCCAGTGGATATCCCCATGATTCACACTCGGCAGCAGCTTTGAACCTTGCGGAAAGCGGCGCTGTATGCCTCTCCTCCGTACGAATAATCCTTTCGGTGTTTAACGACCAGGATATAACGGTTTTACGTTGATGATTGATTTTTTTTAATTTTTGAACGGCAACTGTTTTTGTTTTAAGCTCCAGCATCATATGGTTTTGCCCGGCAAATTTCGGGACCAGCACATGGGACAGATCTGTCCAGTTCTCCCAGATCATGGAGTCGGTAAATTCACCGGTTCCGATCCTTCGAAATTTTTTTTCCTTAAAGGAAAGGTCGAGCTCATTGATCATATCATCATGATTTACAAAATACTGCAAAACCGGCGGGTGAAAATAGCTTTGCAGGATACAGTAGGAACAGTCCATACTGCAGAATGTCCCTACATGCAGGATCATGTAGTTGCAACATGTGTAGCAGCGGGTCCCGGGACACCGCCGAATAAACTCCCCCCGGTTGCGGGTCAGGACCAGTACTTCTTTTCCTCTTTGAACAGGGTCACGGGCACTGGAAACCGATTTAAATACTTCCTGAATGTCATCCATCATTACCGTCGGCGTATTATGAAGACGGGAGCAAAGTGCTGTTACCAGGGGTGATTGCGCGATCTTTCGGTCAATAAAAATTTGTTTTAATTGCTGCATTGTTCCTGATTTGTCCGGTTGCTGAAATTAACAAAATACACCGGGCGGATATAGATCCTGCCCGGTGATATGAAATGATCAATTTATCCCTATAAAATCAAAACTTATTTTTGTCTGAAATGTTGCCGTCGAACATTACCCCTTGGCCATTTCCTGGATGGCCTCAACAATATCAGGATTGGCAAGGGTCATGGTGTCGCCCACATCCTCGGCATTTGAAATGGCGGCCAGAATCCGGCGCATGATCTTGCCTGAACGTGTTTTGGGCATATCCGGTACAATCCATACCTTGCGCGGTTTGGCAATGGGGCCGATTTCCTTGACCAGAGTGGCGACGATTTTTTGAGAAAGTTCATCAGAGGCTTCAAAACCCGGTTTCAAGGAAACATAGATATCCGGGACCACGCCCTTGATTTCATCTTTTACCGGCACCACGGCAGCTTCGGCAACCTCGGGAACGACCAGGGCTGCAGATTCCAGCTCCTTGGTACCAAGGCGGTGACCGGAAACATTGATCACATCATCGATACGCCCCAGTATCCGATAATATCCATCCGGAGCCTGAACTGCAGCATCACCCGTCAAATAGGGCCAGTCTCGCCAGTCCTTGCTGTTTGGATTCTTGCAGTATCTTGTAAAATAGGTGTCGACAAAGCGGTCACGATCTCCCCAGATGGTCTGAAACATGCCCGGCCATGGATTTTGAATACAGATATTGCCTGCCATGCCCGATCCGTGAGTGAGTTCCTTACCCTCATCATCATAGATAATCGGATGGATGCCGGGTACGCCGGGGCCGGCACTGCCGGGTTTCATAGGCTTGAGAGCCGGCAGGGTACTGCACAGAAAACCGCCGTTTTCGGTCTGCCACCATGTGTCGACGATGACGGCTTCTCCCTTGCCGACCTCTTTCTGATACCAGCGCCATACTTCAGGCTCGATAGGTTCACCCACGGTGGTCATGTGTTTAAAATGGTAATTGTATTTCCCGGGTTCATCCGGTCCGATCTTTCTCAAAGCACGAATGGTCGTCGGCGCCGTATGAAAGATGTTGACATCCAGGTTCTGGGCGATCCGCCATGGCCGTCCCGGATCGGGATAATTTGGAATGCCTTCATAAATAACGCTGGATGCGCACAGGGCCAGAGGACCGTAAACAATATAGGAATGGCCCGTAATCCACCCGATATCGGCCATACACCAGTATACATCCTCGGGATGTATATCCTGTACATATTTCGACGTGCCGGTTACATAGGCAAGATATCCGCCTGTGCTGTGCTGAGCACCCTTGGGCTTACCGGTGGTTCCGCTGGTATACATGAGAAAAAGTGGCGCTTCAGCCGGCATCGGGACAGGGTCGATTCGTTTGCCGTAATATTCTTTCAATAAATTATTGACAAAATAATCTCGTCCTTGAACCATGGGCGTGGCCGCGGAATATTTTCCGGGATAGCGCTGCCAGACCAGAATTTTATCCAGTTTCCGTCCCATGCTTTCAGCTTGTTCGGCGGCAATATCCGCTTTTTGCTTATGATCCAGGAGTTTGCCGCCCCGATAGTAAGAATCCATGGTAATTAAATATTTACTTCCTGAATCCTCGATCCGGTCGCCGCAAGCCTTTCCGCTGAAGCCGCCAAATACCTGGGAATGGATAACCCCCAAACGGGCACAGGCCAGCATGGTAATCGGAAGCTCAGGTACCATGGGCAGATGCAGGGTCACTCTGTCACCGGCCTTCAAGCCGCAATAGTCCTGCAGCAGGGCTGCCATCTCGTTTACCCGGACATAGAGTTCCTGATAGGTTATATGCTCAATTTTTTCCTCTTCCAGTTCCGGGACAAAATGGATGGCCGTCTTGTTTTTATTTTTTGCAAGATGCCGGTCAATACAATTATAACTGGCATTTATTTTGCCGCCCTTGAACCATTTGTAACAAGGTGCATCACTTGTATCCAGGATTGTATCCCAATATTCATACCAGTCCAGAAGATCAGCATACTCTTTAAAGCAGTTGGGAAAATTATCCAGGCTGAAACGCTCATAGATACCTTCGTCGGTCATATTGGCCTGGGCAATAAACTCGGTGGAAGGATGAAAATATTCCTCCTCCTGCCAGTGTACTGCGATTTGAGCTTCTGATGTTTCTACCACTTTTTTTCCGGCCATTCACTACCCTCCTTCCTGTTACGTTTTTCATTTATTCATTTGTGATATCCATTTCAAAATCTGAAGCAATCTTTTTTTGCTCCCCCTCTTTGGTGCAATACAAAAAAATTATATCATTTAGCCATTTAACTTGCTGCTTGAATGTCGAATTATAAAGTTTTTTTTATTTTGCCGACTGGAGATGACAAAGATATTGCATGGGCCGTGATAACAATAGGTTTTGCTTTCAATTCATACGCTAATTGACGGTGGGGGTAAAAGCAGTAGATTTTTTTGTTATTCCCCGGCTAAATATTAAAAAGGCCGTTTCCAGAGTTTGTTTCAGATGCTCCCCTCTTTTTCGAACCGTTTTCTTGTTTTCCTCCCAGAGAACGATACCGGAAAACATACCCCATATAATATTTGCCATAAAAAAAGGATTTATATTTATAAATTCACCCTGTTGTATCCCCTCATCAAAAACCCGGGCAATGGGGTTCAATGCGTTGTTTGATAGCTTGCGAATTTCGGAAAGCAGTTGAGGGCTCAGGTTGTTCAGGGTTTCACTGGACTGGAGATGAAACATGTTGACAAGGATCAGGGGATCAAATTTATAAACATCAAGAAAGGCGTCTTTGAGGATTTCCATGCGCTGTTTTGAAGTCAATTCCGCCTCGAAATCTATACTATTGATTCGGGTAGACAGATACTGCAGAATTCTCATGGAAAGCGAGGCAAACAATTCATCTTTATTTTTGAAATACAGGTAAATCGTACCGGGACTTAATTCAGCCTTTTGGGCAATATCCTCCATGGTTGTCTTGTTGAAACCCCTGGCGGAAAATACTTTTTTGGCGGCAATTATGATCTGTCGACGCCTTTTCTCCTTTTCACGCTTTTTTCTTTCCTGTATCCCCATTATAATATGAATCCCATCTATTCTCTACATAGCTTTATAGTTCTTGCGATATATTTGTCAAGTATTATTTATTCATTTTTTGATTACATATAACAACATGGCGGAATATCTTTAAATTTTAGTGCGATGATAGCAAATGTGACGAAACGAACAATTACAAAATGAGATGTATTGTCGAGTGGAAAACCGGGGTTTATTGCAACATTTTCTCAAAAGCAGGATTATCTACAATCCGGTCAAGAGTCTCTCTGTGTTTTGCAAATTCAGGCAGGTTTTTAAATGACAGGGTCAGGGTATAGTGTCGCCCCTCAAAGTGAGCCGGCGGGATAAGGTTGATGCCCGATCCGAGTTTCAGGCGTTTTAAATTTTTTTCAAACTCTTTTTCGACACTGCATATAGCGGGGTAGCGTCGCTGTTTTAAATAAAATCGGATCTTTGCTGTTTTCTGGTTTCGGTCCATATCGGGATGGGTAACGATATCCTGCACAACGGGTGTATTGACCAGTTCCTCAACAGATATCTCCTCACGCAGTGAAATTTCAGTAATTAAAGTAACGATTTCTCTTTGTTTATTCAAACTGGCCTTCAGTTTGGCAAAAAGATCGGCCAGGGCCATGCCGGCGTTGTTTTCCATCTTTCCAAGCATCAGGGCAACCACCAGGGAAATATTTTCCAAAAGCACATTTTCCTGAATCTTCCGGGGAAGTCGGCAAATTTCTTTGATTTTGGTAATGGCTGCCATATTATCAGGCAGATTCAGTGTTTTTGCGGCTTTAACCAGTTGATCATCATCATTAAAGCAATCCGCCAGCAAATTCAGAGCCCTGGACGTTTCGAGTAGATTAAGGGCTCTCTGCATCGAATTGTCGGCTATGGCAAGTCGAGTACGTTCGAAATGAGTTCCGTCGGCACTCAGCAACCTGCAGTCTATTTTTAACCAGCCAAGCTCCCTGCAGGCTCTGATCCGTCGAAACCCACATATTATATTGAACTTACCGGAAGTTTCCTTTAAAACCGGCGGGGCTATGAGCCCTACCCTGTCAATGGATAAAACAAGATCGTCAACATCGTCCTTAGTGGATATACAATATGTATTATCGGCTTGATCTATTGACGTCAAACTTACAGTACACGCTTTAAAGCCCATGGTTTGATCCGGTAAGTAACGTCAATGCTTCAAGGTATTTACTTCTGGTCTTGTTGATAATCTCCTGCGGCAGAGAAGGCCCGGGAGGTGTTTTGTCCCACGCCAGTGAATTCAGATAATCTCTGAGATACTGCTTGTCAAAACTTTTCTGAGCGCCGCCCGGCTCATAGAATGCTTTTGGCCAGAATCTGGATGAATCAGGGGTCAGCACTTCATCAATCAGAATCAAATCGTTCCCAATCAGGCCGAATTCAAATTTTGTGTCGGCAATAATTATTCCCCTGCCGGCAGCCAGTTCGGCACCTTTTTCGTATATTGCCAGGGTCAGATCTCTGACCTGGCCGGCCAGTGATTTACCGATGAGATTTTCAGCTTCCTTAAATTCTATATTAATATCGTGCAGCCCTTCGTCGGCTTTGGTTGAAGGTGTAAAGAGGGGGTGCGGCAGTTTTTCCGATTCCTTGAGATCCGGCGGCAATTTTATACCGCAAACATCACCCGATTTTTTATAAGATTTCCATCCGGAGCCCGAAATATACCCGCGGGCGATACATTCAACCGGCAGGGGGGTTGCCTTTTTTACCAGCATACTCCGGCCACGCAGCGAATCTGCATAGGGTCTGCAAATTTCGGGATACTCATCAACATCTGCTGTGATAACATGATTTGGAATGATGGACTGCATAATATCAAACCAGAAAAGGGAGATCTGAGTAAGAATTATTCCCTTGCCCGGCAATGGGTCGGGCATAACAACATCAAAGGCGGAAATTCTGTCTGTTACTACCATTAACAGTTTATCACCGAGGTCGTAAATATCTCTGACCTTTCCTCTTTTAACCAAGTTCAGCCCATGAAAATCGGTTTCCAATACGGTATGTTTTTCTTTCATTGAAATTTTATTACTCCTTATTATTTAGAAAAAAATTCACGAATCGTTGTAAAATTACAAGTGATGTTTCACTAATATCAATAAACTCGATTCCGGTTTCGAATCTTTTCCGCCGGCCTGTACGGCAATGTATCACCCGCCCCTGAATATCCACCAGATCGTTCTCAATGCCTATTGAGATAGACAGAAGTTGGTGCTTTTCTATGGCGAAAACAGTTTCCAGCAGTATTCCCGATTCAGAAACATTCAGCGTTCTTCCCATACCCTGTTTTACGATCTCATTATTCTCGTTGACGCATAGATAAGACAGGTTCAGCGAATCGATTCTATCATGTTTTCTTTTTTCAGTTTTGCTCATATTAATTTCCCAGTCAGTAAAATGCCTGATATGCTGATTGCCGTCAGCGTTCTGTTTTCATAAATGTATTGCACATGATCATTGAAGTTGCCGAAATGCAGGTTCCCACATTTGCCACAATATTCCTGAAAGTTAAGGAAAGCTGTTCATATTCCTGCTGTAACTTTTCCACATCAACCTGGCCTGTTTTGAGGTCGTGGGAGGCGAACACGGAAGCTGAAAAAGGTTCATGCCCCATATCTATAAATGGAATATTGCCAAAATAATCACCATGTACAAGTTCCGAAAAAAGCATAATTTCGTGATCGGTCTGCCTTGCTATAAACGCTTTTCCATTTGTAATTTTAAACAGATTTTTCTCGGCCTGCCCTTGTTTTATCAATTGTTTTACATTTTTAAACCGGTATTCCGGCATATTGGGATCAATAGAACTTTCAACAAATCGATTGGTCACTCGCTTCAATCTTCCGTCCAGGCTTGTCATTATGTTTTTTAATTCCAGTGACATGGCTGTATATTCTCTTGAGAGTCGCTGTGAATCAAGAACCCCCAGTTGAACATTGCCCCTGGCTATGGCGGAGGCGCTGCGACTGCTTCCGCGTGTCATAAGCGAATCCAAGCTCCCAACAAATGCACCGTCACCGATTTTAAGAACAGTCAAAGGTCCCTTGGAACTCTCTTTAACGATATCGACTCGGCCTTCCAAGATAGTCCATATCCAGTTACCGTGCTTCCCTTCCTCGACGATTCTTTCACCGTCATAGAATTCCTCTTCATCAACTACATGCATATAGTCGACCAAGGGTCCTCTGATTACCGTCTTGTCCGCCCCTTTTTCATGACTACCCCAGAATATTTTTTTCTCAACCGTATCAGCCCCGAGATTTTTGATGAGACCATCGTCAAGCATTTTTAACCCGTTGAGGATGATTTCCATTCTGCTTTCTTTAATAACCCTGGCAACATTGATCGGCTCCTGCCTGAATTCAAACTCACCCCGAGTCCATCCAAAAAAAGAGTAGACGGCGTCCAGCCCCCTCAAGTTGTCGATTGAGCCGTTTATCGGATTCCCCTTAGTGAAATATACAATGCCGGGCTCCGGAGAATATCGGCTCATGATGCGTAAAATACCGGAGCTTCCGTTTGCCCCCAGCAGTTGAAAAATATCTGCAAGGCCGAGAAAATCAAGATTACCAGCGAGAACTATTTTATTATTCATAAGAAACAGTTATTTTGCCCATTTCAATTGTCTTTGAAGAGATTTCAATGTTAATTTCAAGCACTCTTTCAATGTAACTCCGACACCATATCCATTGACTGCACTGGAAGGAAAGGAGGGCACTTTGATTTGGCGGTTCAGGTTTCGTTCCATCTCATCAATGGACATGATCGGTATGGATTGATCGGCCAGGTCCCGTTTGTTGTATTGCAAGATCAGTGGTATTTTAAAAATACTTATATCATAGTCCCTCAGGTTTTTCTGGAGATCCTTAAGTGAAAGCATATTTTTTTCACGTCTGACATCAAGGGAATCCGCCACAAAGACAATCCCATCCACCCCGCGCAATACAAGTTTTCTGGTAGAAGTGTACTGCACCTGCCCGGGGACGGTGTACAATTGCACACGCACATCACAGTCCTTTATTTTACCAAGGCCCATGGGGAGAAAATCAAAAAAAAGAGTCCGGTCTCCCTCCGTATTGATGGATACCATTTCACCGACGATCTGTTTTTTGTAAGATTTAAAAATAAACTCAAGATTCGTAGTTTTGCCGCACCTGCCGGGCCCGTAATATACTATCTTGCATTCTATTTCGCGTCTTTTTAAATTAAAAACAGCCATACAATTCAACTCCAATGCAAATTTATAATATTTTCAAGCTTAAGGCGGATGATATTTTTTTCACTATTCCTTAACCATAGCACAAAACGCTTTGTCGCGTGTCAAAATTCGAGCTTTCCGTAAATTTGGAATTTTAATCATTGTAATTTATTTGGCATTTGTCTTTTGATTATTGTAATTTTTTACGGATATAAAACACACGAATTTCAAAATTAAGCGCCTATATACTGATAATTTTTATATCCATACTGAGGTCCCCTTTTTTAGGTCCCCTGTTGATTTCAACTTTGTCGTATATCAAGCCTGCGCCCTTAAATATGGCAATGGGCGAATAGAATTGAATGTCGTCAAGCTGGAGCCCGATATTAAAACTATCTACAAGTTCTCTATCATTTTTTGAAATGACAAAACTGATAATATTCCCACTCTGATAGTTGACATCCAATTCAACAAGGCGGCCTTTTTGAGGTCCATCTTTCAGGGTGATGCCGATTGAACTGATGTCAATAATTTCTATTTCCTGATTTTTCTTAATTTTTTCTTTTCGGCCGGTTGTTTTGCCCGGCAGCAGTGAATCGACTCCTTTTTTTCTAAAAAGCGCTTCCAGCAGCAGGTGCAATTCTTCAATTTGTGCGGATGAAAATAGATCCCCCGAGCCCCATTCTAAATATTTTTCAGCTGCACTTTCCGGTAAATCCATGGCAATGTAGCAACGCAAGATGTTTTTAGCCGCAATTAGACGAGGTTTATCTTTAAAAAGCAATTTGTTTAACTCGTTGATGCCACTTTCATACTGTCCGAATTTAGCAAGCGCGATGGCACTCGACAGGTCGGCGGAATCTTGAGTACCGTCATCTGTAAAGGCAAATAATTTTTTTATCAACTTTCTGTTTTCATCTGACAATTCAGGTGTAGATGGTGTATTTTGAATACTTGTAATCTGTAAATTAATTTTTTTAAGTTTATTTGTAATCGTTTTTACAAGTATTCTGCTATTTTTGTCTGAGGTTGTATTTTTTACCATATCCAAGGCGTCATGGTATATTTTAGCTGCATCTGTCAACAACCCCTGAAGTTTGTAGAGCTCGGCCTCATGGAGCATTTTTACAATGCTTTTCAGGTCCGCAACACCATTTTTCTCAAGTGCCTGCGGCATTTTATCTTCGGATAATGTGTTTTCCAGGGATTTAATTTTCTCCATTATGACGCGGGTAAGCTTTGGGTCGTTTTCAATCTGCTTATTGTTACTGATAATACCGACTGCGGAACGATACTTTGCTCGGGCCTCTTCCATGAAACCCTGGGCATGGTATATTTCTGCTTCATGCAGCAATGCCTTGATCTGTTTAATAATATCCATCTTGACGCCCGCTACCTGTTGTTCATTCAAAAAATCGATTTTTATGATTATTGCCTGTTTTGTCCGCAATACCCTGAATGCGGCCTGTTTTTTGCCTGATTCAGAATGTCCGACGCTTAAAATCGAGAATCAGACATAGTATTTAATAGTATTTAATATATTTTTATATATCCTGCTTTTATATGCAATGTCAATATTCGAGAAAGATATAAATGTATTGACATTATCACCTATTATGCTAACAATTTTTTATCGAATGATTGAGTTCACAATCCCTTTCAACTTACCAAATCTAAGGAGAGTAAATATGAACAGGAAAGTAACCGTTGTGGGAGCGGGCAATGTTGGAGCCACGGTGGCTCAGCGACTGGCCGAAAAAGAACTTTGTGATGTTGTTCTGATCGATATAATTGAAGGCGTACCCCAGGGTAAAGCACTGGATCTGACTGAGGCGGCTCCTATTGAAAAACATGATGCTCATCTCATAGGCGCCAATGATTATAAACCTTCCGAGGGATCCGATATCGTAATTATTACAGCCGGAATTCCACGAAAACCAGGCATGAGTCGTGATGACCTTATCAGTACGAATGCCGGAATCATGAAAAATGTAACACAACAGATCGCCGGGCTTTCTCCGGAAGCCGTTCTGATCATCGTCAGTAACCCACTGGATGCCATGTGTCATGTGGCCTTTGAAGCCAGCGGATTTCCCAAAAACAGGGTCATCGGCATGGCAGGCGTACTGGACTCCGCCAGATTCAGAGCATTCATTGCAATGGAGCTTGATGTTTCCGTTGAAAACACCCATGCGTTTGTCCTTGGCGGACATGGGGATACCATGGTTCCCCTGCCCCGATACTCCACTGTTGCCGGAATACCGATTACGGAACTGATGCCAAAGGAAAGAATTGACTCGCTTGTGGAAAGGACCGCCAACGGCGGCGCTGAAATAGTCAGTTTGCTGAAAACCGGGAGTGCCTATTATGCACCGGCGTCAGCGGCCGTGGAAATGGCGGAATCAATCCTCAAAGACAAGAAAAAAATTCTTCCCTGTGCCGCCTACCTTGAAGGCGAATACGGCATCAGCGGACTATTCATGGGTGTCCCGGTCAAACTCGGTGCCAATGGTATTGAGCAGGTAATTGAAATCGTTCTTACCGATGAGGAAAAATCAATCTTGGAAAAATCAGCAATTGCAGTACAGGGACTGAAGGATACTTTAAAGAAGCTTGAAGCAAAATAATTGTCGATCAGATCGGGCCTGCCGGTAACCGTTCGCAGTTGTCGGTTCACAGTCTTTCCAATGAACTTTACAACAACGACCGGCTTTGCCTGACGACTGAAGCATTTTGAATATTGATTCCAAATTTCTGTTTTTTCAACCATGAACCGATAACTGTAAACCGTGAACGCTTACTTAATATGAGCGGTTAGTGAATTGTCCGGCAGCCAGGGCCGTTATTACGGCTTCGGCCGCCTTTCGATTCATTTGGGGCAGCGCGCTCAGTTCTTCAAGCGTGGCTGCCCTTATTTTTTTCAGACTGCCGAAATGCCTCAATATTGTTTGCTTGCGTTTTTTCCCGATTTCGGGAATTGAATCAAGCACGGATACTGTGGATGCTTTGGATCTACGCTGTCGATGAAAGGTAATCGCAAATCGATGGGCCTCGTCTCTGATTCTTTGAAGAAAAAGCAGCAGGTCCCCTTCCCTGCCCCAATTAATCGGATTCATACGACCGGGCTTATAGATTTTATCGGCGCTTTCACCTTTCTGTTCATTCTTTTTTGCAATTCCGATCAATGCAAAACGATTTTCCAGCCCCAGTTTCCGGATAACCGACCGGGCAATGCCGATTTGTCCCTTGCCGCCGTCAATAAGGAGAAGATCCGGATACGGCTTTGGATTGTGGCTAAAACGTCTTTCAAGGACTTCGGCCATGCCGGCGTAATCATCTGAACCGGAAACGCTATGAAGGATATATTTACGATAATCCGCCTTGCTGGGTCTGCCGTTAATGAAGACCACCATACCCGATACTGCCTGGGTTCCGGAAAAGTTCGAATTGTCGAAACATTCAATTCGTTGCGGAAGCCGAGGCATTAAAAGACGTTGCTGCAGTCGGATCAGCAGTTCTTTCCGGCCGGCAATATCAGCAATGCGGTTTTTAAGGTGATGTTCGGCATTTTGCAGGGCCATCTCAAGCAGACGAACTTTTTCTCCACGCCGGGGGTGCAGAATTTTAAGTTTTATTTCTTTGTTTTCCCAAAACCATTCCTCCAGTAAATGTGCATCTTCCAGCACAATCGGCGTGAGAATTTCGGTCGGAATGAAATTTTTAGTATCATAATACTGCTTGATAAATGAACCGATTATTTCGGCGTCAGTACCCATGGTTGTTGAAAAATTAAAATTCCCCACCCCCTGAAGGTGTCCGCCACGGACCGTCAGCAGCGTAACTGTGGCGGCTTCAGGCGCCGCAGCCATTCCGACAACATCCCGGTCTTGGAGATCTGTGGTTACCATTACCTGTTTTTCAAGGGTTTTTTCTATGGCAAACATTTTATCCCGGAGTTCTGCCGCTTTTTCAAAATCCCTGGCCTCTGCAGCTACAAGCATCTCTTTTTTGATTTTTGTCGCCAGTTCCCGGGTTCTGCTTTTTAGAAAAAGAGTCACTTCCCGGACCATGTCATTATAGACGCTTTTTTTTATGTCGATACAGCATGGCGCCAGACAATTCAGCATCTGGAAATTAATGCAGGGGCGCAGCCTTGTTTTGAATTCACGATTGCTGCATTTTCGCAGCTTAAAGGTTTTGTTGACGATTTTCAACGTGCTGCGAACCGCCTGAGCTGATGAGAAGGGTCCGAAATATAGGTTTCCATCATTTTTAATTTTGCGCACAATGGTTAACCGTGGATAGGGATGGGTAATTTCAAAACGAAGGGCCGGGTAGCGTTTGCCATCTTTTAGAATGACATTATACCGTGGCCGGTATTTCTTAATCAGCGTGGATTCGAGAATCAGGGCTTCTTTTTCACTGGCAGTCAGGATTGTATCAAAGTCGGCAATTTTCCTGACAAGCACCCGGGTCTTTATGTCCAACCTTTCAGGGCTCTTAAAATAGGAGGAGAGACGTTTTTTAAGATTGCGGGCCTTGCCCACATAAATGACACTGCCGGCATCATCCAGCATGAGATAGACGCCTGGATCAGAGGCAACCATGGATAATTTGGTACCGTAATTTTTCATAAGAAATAAAATTTACAGCTCAAAAAGCATGATTTTTTTCAAAGCCTCTATCCGGTCCCTGAGCCGGGCAGCCCTTTCAAATTCAAGATCCCGGGCTGCAAGGCCCATCTCTTTTTCAAGCTTTTTAATTTTGACACTGATATCGTCCGTGGAGGAAAAATCCGACAATGATTCGGCGATCATCTCCGCATTTTCCCTGACCTGTTTATATTCCGTCATAAAAACGGGAACGATCTCTTTCTTGATGGATACAGGTGTAATATGATGGGTTTTGTTATGCTTCTGCTGAATTTTTTGACGGCGACGGGTTTCTTCAACTGCAATTTTCATGGACGGGGTGATCTTATCCGCATACATGACAACTTTCCCATTTACATTGCGGGATGCTCTCCCAAAGGTTTGAATCAGGGATCGTGCAGACCGTAGGAAACCTTCCTTGTCGGCGTCAAGAATCGCCACCAGGGTAACTTCCGGCAGGTCGAGTCCTTCCCGGAGAAGATTGATCCCCACCAGTACATCAAAGAGCCCTGTCCTTAGATCCTGTATAATATCCATACGTTCAAACGTACTGATATCCGAATGCAGGTAGCGCACCCTGAGCCCGAGATCTTCATAATACTCGGTAAGATCCTCGGCCATGCGTTTTGTCAGGGTTATTACCAGCACTCTTTCATTTTTCTTGATGCGGTCACGGATCTGTTCCAGCAGATCGTCGACCTGGTTTTTGGCAGGCCGGATATCTATTGCCGGATCCAGTAACCCGGTGGGCCGAACGATTTGTTCAATTATTGAATTTTTTCCATGATTGATTTCATAATCAGCCGGCGTGGCGGAAATATATATAACCTGATTAATTTTGGACTCGAATTCATCGAATTTAAGGGGTCGGTTGTCAAGGGCCGATGGGAGCCTGAAACCATATTGAACCAGTGTTTGCTTGCGCGATCGATCCCCCTTGTACATGGCTCGAATCTGGGGGACGGAAATATGGCTTTCATCAATAAACAAAAGGTAATCATCCGGAAAATAGTCCATAAGCGTCGGCGGGGGCTCACCCGGCGAGCGATCGGTCAAATGGCGGGAATAATTTTCAATGCCGGTGCAGTATCCTATCTCCTGCATCATTTCCAGATCGAAATTTGTCCTTTCTTCAATTCGTTGAGCCTCTACAAGCTGATTGTTGTCTCTGAAAAAACTGAGTCTCTCCTTAAGTTCGGCAATAATGGTTTTGGTGGCCCGCTGCCTGGTCTGTTGTTTGGTCACATAATGGCTGGCCGGGAACAGGGTTACACTGCTTATTTTTTTTTTTACGGTTCCCCGGAGCGGGTCTATTTCCGTGATCATATCGATCTGGTCTCCGAAAAACTCTATCCTGATGGCGGTATTTTCCTCATAGGCAGGAAAAATATCAACGCAATCCCCCCGCACCCTGAAAACCCCCCTGTGAAAATCCATATCATTGCGATCATAATGCATACGGACAAGATTAGACAGCAAATGTTCGCGGGCCAGTTCCTGGTCGTTTTCAAGATCGACTCGCATGCCGAGATAATCTTCAGGTGCCCCCAGTCCGAAAATACAGGATACGCTGGCCACGACAATGACATCCCTTCTTGAAAGCACGGAACGTGTCGCCGAGTGGCGCAATTTATCGATCATTTCGTTTAAAGATGAATCTTTTTGAATATAAGTATCGCTGGAGGGTATGTAGGCCTCGGGCTGATAGTAATCATAATAGCTGACAAAATATTCAACCGCATTTTCCGGAAAAAATCCGCGAAATTCATTGTAAAGCTGGGCTGCAAGGGTTTTATTAGGGGCCATAATCAAGGCAGGCCGGTTTGCTTCGGCAATTACATGGGCCATGGTAAATGTTTTGCCCGACCCGGTTACCCCCAAAAGAACCTGATGTGTTTTTTTTCTTCCCAGGCCCTTAGAGAGCGACTTGATGGCAGCAGGTTGATCTCCTTTGGGCGTAAACCCGGATATTATCTTAAATAACGACATGAGGTATGCTTGCGTATACTATTTAATTTACTATTTTTACATGTGATTTATTTGACAATCTATAAACAGGGATACCTGGTACGTTTCCGAGTGACAGATGGAGGGGAGGCGAGCGAGCCCGCAGGGGATAGCTCGCGGAGCCTTCGCTGCTCTGTCACTCGGG
>Ga0207996_1000610_pt1 | contig 30327 bp, 22 predicted proteins | sample AntAceMetag02UKG_FD_184773 | JGI IMG/M metagenome (GOLD analysis project Ga0207996, IMG submission 184773) | Saline lake microbial communities from Ace Lake, Antarctica - Antarctic Ace Lake Metagenome 02UKG (SPAdes) (version 2) | ecosystem: Environmental > Aquatic > Non-marine Saline and...
ATTAAAATTAGAAAACTGTTTGAATGTATTAAAAATCGTTAGCAAAGAACCTGTTGATATATTGTTATTAATAAAAGATTAAATCATCAGCATAATTGCTGTTTTTATTATGGCCGGTTCTTTGTTTACGATTTGTTATACATGAGTTTTTTCTGGTTTTAATTTAATTATAACTGTTGCGATAACCGGCAAAAATTACAGTTGTGTTATTCTAAAGTCACGATTTTAGCTGCAGATGGATAGGTAAAAAGGTTTATATTTTAAAGCTTTCAGATATCCCTGCGAATTGTTTTCTTAATTTCGGCTTTTCAATTTTGCCTGTTGGGTTGCGGGGCACATCGCTAAAAATAATTTTACGAGGTCTTTTGTATCTTGGAAGATCCTCGCAAAATATATCTATTTCATCTTTTGTAAGCTCCTGGCCCTTTTTTACCTGAATCACGGCAGCAGTAATCTCTCCAAGACGCATACTTGGAACCCCGATTACCGCTACATCCTGAATCTTGGAATGAGCCTGTAGAAAATCTTCTATTTCAACAGGATATATATTCTCACCACCTGTAATAATAACATCTTTCTTTCGATCCACAAGCCATATAAAACCATCTTCGTCCTGACGAACAATATCTTCTGTTCGCAGCCATCCATTAATCAGAACTTTGCCTGTTGCCTCGGGATTCATGTAATATTCCTTCATGATCCCTGCGCCCTTTATCATAAGCTCTCCGGCCACGCCCTGCTTAACAGAATTAAGATTATCATCAACAATTTTACATTCCCAGTCAAATCCAGGCAGACCAATAGCGCCTACCTTGTGTTCATTCTCAATACCCAGATGAACACATCCAGGACCTGTGCACTCTGTGAGACCATAATTTGTATCATACTGATGGTTTGGAAATATTTTTTTCCATTCCTTGATAAGGCTTAGAGGAACAGGCTGAGCTCCTATATGCATTAATCTCCACTGATCAAGGTTATATTTATGAAGTTTTATTTCTCCGCTTTTAATTGCAAAAAGTATATCCAGCGCCCATGGAACAAGCAGCCATACAATGGTTACTTGTTCCTCGGAAACAGCTTCTATAATCCATTTTGGTTCAACACCTTTCAGTATGACTGCTTTTGCGCCTACAATAAAATTTCCAAACCAGTGCATTTTTGCGCCTGTGTGATACAATGGCGGAATACATAGAAAATTGTCATTGTGTGTTTGATGATGATGATGATTTTCAAGAAAACAGGAAAATTCCAGATTTCTATGGGTCAACAGTGTTGCTTTGGGCCTTCCTGTAGTACCGGATGTAAAGTAAAGAGCTGCATTGTCGGTTATTTCAATATTAATCCCGGGGTCATCTGAACTTTGCAGGGCAATAAATTTCTGATATGCAACTGCATAATCAGGCTTCAACTCTTCCGGCCCCACAAAAATATAGTCTTTTACGGTTTTACTGACTTCGTCCTTAACCTTATTAACACGCTCAATAAATTCTTCGCCAAATATAAAGGCCTTTGCCTTTGCAACAGAAGCACAGTATTTAATATTTTCCGCCTGAAAACGAAAATTAAGCGGCACAGCCATAGCTCCGGCACGAAGTATCCCAAAATAAATCGGCAGCCATTCAATGCAGTTAAACATCAAATGTATAACCCTGTCCCCTTTTTTAATGCCGATTGATAAAAGCGCCTGGGCTACCTGACTGGCCTGGTCGTTAAATTCATTCCATGTAATTTCACTTCTATGGTTTTTGGCCGGGATGCGCTCTATAAGAGCAGTCTCTTTTCCGTACATACGGGCATTTCTGGCTAATATTTCAGTAATAAGCATCTATTATTTCTTTCTGTCTTTATTTTTCTACTAATTTGTAGAGATGAAGTTGTAAAAAACTGTAATCAATGACGCAGCACATAATATTGATGGCTTCGTAAAAAGTCATTTGTAAGCGACATTGAGCAGTTTTGGAAAAAGATTCAGATCTTACTTTTTACTTGGCCATCTGTAGTTAAATTCGTGACTTTCAAATAACTCAACTTTGGTTTTTTCCGGTTATCGCAACAGTTATAATTAAATTAAAACCAGAAAAAACTCATGTATAACAAATCGTAAACAAAGAACCGGCCATAATAAAAACAGCAATTGTGCTAATGATTCAATCTTTTATTAATAACAATATATCAACAGGTTCTTTGCTAACGATTTTTAATACATTCAAACAGTTTTCTAATTTTAATTTAACCATAACTGAAGACTGATTGCTCAAAAGTTATTCTGGTTTCAAGTGCTGCAAAGCAGCATAGTGGAACTTTTTACGAGTTCATCAATATTATGTATTATTCAAAAAAATTAAAAAGAAAAGGGCAATAATTTTTTCTTAATAATATCTGCCGGTTTTTTCTTGCCACCAGCTGTCACGCTGCCTGATTCCTTTTTAAGTATCGTGTCTGCGATGTTCAGACGGCCTGTAATATTTTCCAGAACCGATTTTTCAATTCCATCAGTTTCTACACTGCTTTTCTTCAGGTCTTTGTTTACACTGGAAGCAATGGCTTTTTTCAAACTGCCCTGCAAGGCCTTCATGCCTTTCTGAACCACGCCTTCTAATCTTGACTGCAACGTATCTGCAAGAGATGAAGAAAGAGCCATGGATGGCTGATCAAGGGTGCCGCCTATTGAAATAATAACATCAAACGCGCCGATATCCTTGAAAACTTCTGTAAGAACAGATGCCTCCTGGCCTATGGTTATTTTTGGCTCGGAAATGGTCAACAAAAAACGGCCTTCGAGATTTTCACCGCTGACGCTGAGTGTAGAGTCCAGATTAAGATATGCTGAAGTAAGCTGAAGTGGCGAATCATCAAAAACTTTGGCGCTTTCCGACTGCAGGCGTAATTTATTAATAATCAGATTGACAGTATCTTCAGCCAGCGTATCCCTGTGATCCAATATTCCGGAAAAAGCAACTTCCCGGGCTGTATTGCCAGCAAATGAGCCTTTTAAATCAAAAACAGCCGGCTTCCCGTAAATGGACGGTTGTGTGGTTATACCCTCAAACTTTCCAGAAAGACTGGAAAAAACAAGTTTTCCCGGTTCCGCAGGCTTTTCTGATCTAACTGAAAAATCCGCCGCTTCAATAAGAAAATCCGGATATCCTTTGATAATCGGGAAATGGACATCTGTGCCTTTTATACGGGGAACATGACGCTGCTCCTGGTTTTTGTCCTTTGTTTTTCCTGCCGGCATAAATTCATTTAATTTTTTATACCATGCAATTGCATTGTTTGTCTTTTTAGCGATTTTCTTTCCAACAAGCACACAAACCAGATCTTCAGTGGAAGGCATTTTAATCTTTAACCTGGACATGACATCCCTGTAGTCTCTGATTTTGAGCTTTTCCAGTTCCTCTGCGGATAAAGATGTCTTCAGGCCAGCTATCTCTGTCTGAAAATCTTTTCTGGCTGTAATCAGGCTGTTTTTTGAAGTGTTAATCCTCTGCCGTAATGCATTGACTTTTTTAATATAGGCGGGAATCCGGGTTGGATCTTCAGGTTTTTGACTTATAAGTTCCTGTAGAGATTTTAAATCAGCATTTAAAGATTCTTTTGAGGGAAGTTTCTGAAGCTTTTTATCCCATGACTGTTTTTTTTCTGAAATTTGTTTGCGGTAATCTGCAAAAAATTCAGAAGACTTAAGATCCATATTTTTCAAAAAATCTTCTGGCTTGCGTTTTTTTAAATCTGAAAGCACAGTAAAATCAGGAAGCACGCATTCTTCTAATTGCGTTTTAACCGGAATATTTACATCAAGGGGTTTTTTGATCCTCTCGTGTTTTTTCTTAAGACTGACAGGCAGTTCACCAGAGGTCTTTCGAGGAGTGTTAAAAGCAATATCCTGCACTCCCATTTTTTCTATAACTATCTTTTTTTTCAGTAAAGGTCCTGCCGCAAGATCAAAAGATACACTTCCTGTTTCCACCGCGTTTCGCATGGGTTGTTCAGGGTCGGTTATCTGTATATTGTGCATATCAATGTGAAATCCGGAAAGCTTAAAATCAAGATCCCCGATATCTACCCGCGCTCCAACAAAAAAAGTAGCCTGTTTTTCCAGAGCTCTTTTAATAATACTGTCCAAAAAGAAAAAATTAAATATTGCAATAATACCGGCTATAATAACAAAGGCTATAAATCCAGGCCAACGAATCATTTTCATTTTTCTACCCCTTCATAGCGCTGTAACGTGAATACCATTTATACAGACTTGATGCCTTTATTAACCGAATGATTTTCCACCTGTTAAAACGTTCCATAAAAATTTCGCGGTATTTAACCACCAGCAACTTTCCACACCAGTAAACAGGGTAAAAAGCCAGGATGGAAAAGATCAGACTCCCCATCACAATTGTGTTGTTGAAACGTGTATAGGGAATCAGAGGCATATTATAAAAAAAAGTCCAGAGCCCTGCGAGAATACCTTTCCCTGTAAGAATAAATATGCCGATCTGATGAAACACAGGATCCAGCAAAAAAGCCAGGAGGCTGAAAACACCCCATGAAAGGACAGAAGCGCTGATGTTAACTCGAAAGAGTAAAATTGCCAGAAGAACTATCAGGTTATGAGGACTGGAAAAAGGTGTAAGGCCAAAAATCATACCAAGGCTGAATCCCAGAGAAATCTGGCGCGGGTCGGTATCAGAATGCATTGCTCTGATAAGTTTAAAAATATATCTTAACATTGCTTACCTCAATTAATCGTTTTTTTTATATCATATTAGATAATTCTGCAAGAAAATTCCAAGCCTTATTGTTTAGCGTTAACCGTTTTTCTGCTCAAATGTCTTCATGAAATCAACAAGCGCCTCTACTGCCTCAATACTTGTGGCATTGTAAATTGATGCCCGGCAGCCGCCAACAGAACGGTGACCTTTAAGACCGCCAAAACCATTTTCAATCGCTTCCTGAATAAATCTTTTTTCCAGGTCTTCGTCTGGAAGACGAAAGGTAACATTCATTATTGAGCGGCTGTCTGTAGCTGCAGTTCCTTTGTAAAAGCCGCCTGAATCCAGGCTGTTATAGAGAAGCTGTGCCTTTCTGATGTTTATCTCTTCCATTTTTTCAAGGCCACCGATTGTTTCCTCAAGCCATTTCATTACAAGCTGAACAGTATAAATCGCAAAACATGGAGGAGTATTATACATTGAATTTTTGGAGGCATAAGTTGTATATTTAAGCATGGACGGCAAGCCATCAGGCACCATGCTTAACATGTCATCCCGGATAATTACCATGCATAAACCAGCCGGCCCGATGTTTTTCTGAGCACCCGCATAGATAAGACCAAATTTTTCCACATCCAGAGGCCTGCACATAATATCTGACGACATATCTGAAATAATCGGCAGTCCATTTGTATCTGGAAAGGTTTTCCACTGGGTTCCCTTAATTGTGTTATTAGATGTTATATGAGCATAAACCGCATCATTATTAAATTTAATACCCTGAGGAATATAGGAAAAACCCTTATCTTCAGAAGATGCCACAACCTTTACCTGTTTTCCCAGAATCTGAGCTTCCTTTACAGCCTTTGTTGACCATGTGCCGGTATTAACATAATCCGCTGTTTTTCCATCCTGCAAAAAATTCATTGGAATCATGCAAAACTGCATGCTGGCGCCGCCCTGGATAAAAAGTACATGGTATTTTTCATCCAGATTTAAAAGCCGCTTCGTTCTTTCCACAGCATCGTTTATTACATTGTCAAACCATTTGGATCTGTGACTGATTTCAACAATCGACATTCCGGATTCATTGAAATTCAAAAATGAATCTTTTATTTCTTCAAGAACGCTAAGCGGAAGCGCAGCAGGGCCTGCATTAAAATTATAAATTCTGTCCGTCTTCATGATTTTTCCTCCAAATATAATAAATCTGAGCTATTAACAAAGGTATTGGATATTAGATAAAAACTGAGCCCCAAAATTGATGGCGCCGTAAAAAGTCGAATAACCCACTTAACTGTCATTCCGGCGAAAGCCGCAATCCAGTAAATTCAATACGTTCTGGATGCCGGATCAAGTCCGGCATGACGATTTCGAGACTTTTTACGAGTTCATCAAAATTGATGGCGTCGTAAAAAGCTAAATTCTGCCATTTTTCTCCCTAATTTATACTTTCCAATTTCAAGTTTCAAGCCGTTAACAACTAACAATTTGTACAGATAGGATATAATATGTCAATCAGTATTTTTGGCTATATCTCATAAGTGTTTGTCAAGTCTTGACAAGCAGCTGATTTATATTTTATTACAAAAACCATTATGAAAATATATAATTATCCTTCAAAAACAGCTGACGCAAGGGTTGCATCGATTATAAATCGAGGCTTAAATTTTAAGAAAAAAGATTACATGGCTGTCACAAGCATCCTTGATGATGTTCGAAAAAATGGGGACAAAGCCCTTATTAAATATGCAAACCGCTTTGATTCTCCAGGGTTGGGCATAAAATCAATTCAGGTAACAAACCGGGAAATCGATGCAGCAGCAAAGAAAGTGGATCGATCCTTTATACGATCTCTAAACAGGGCAATCAGACAGATAAAAGATTTTCATAAACTGCAGACGGAAAAGTCATGGATCAATCTCAACAGGCCCGGCACTATTGTAGGCCAGACAATAAATCCTGTTGATGCTGCTGGAGTTTATGTGCCAGGCGGAAAAGGAGGCAAAACGCCCCTGGTATCGTCGGTTCTTATGGGTGTTATTCCCGCTAAAACAGCCGGTGTAAAACATATATCAGTGGCAACCCCGCCTACAAAAGACGGAACCATAAATCCTTATCTTCTTGTTGCAGCGCAAAAAGTCGGTGTTGATGTAATTTACAAAATTGGAAGCGCCTGGGCAATTGCGGCATTAGCATACGGTACCGAGACTGTAATAAAAACAGATGTTATAGTAGGTCCTGGTAACATCTATGTTACACTTGCCAAAAAAATCGTCGCCGGCACAGTAGGAATAGATATGATAGCCGGGCCAAGCGAAATCCTTATAATTGCAGACAGCAATGCAAACCCGGAATTTATTGCGGCTGATCTTCTTTCTCAGGCAGAACACGACACTCTGGCTTCGGCCATGCTCGTAACAGATTCCAGTGAAACCGCAAAAGCAGTTGCACATGCCGTTGAAAAACAGCTGACAAACCTGTCAAGAAAAGAAATTGCCGCTGAATCTATCTCCATCTACGGTGCAATTATGGTTGTTCCCGATCTTACTGCCGCAATAGAGCTTGCAAACCGTATAGCTCCGGAGCATCTTGAGCTTCATATAAAAGACCCGTTTGATCATGTCGGAAAAATCAAAAATGCCGGTGCTGTGTTTATCGGAGAGTACACGCCGGAACCTGTAGGCGACTATATTGCCGGACCAAACCACGTTCTTCCAACCGCAGGCACGGCAAGATTTGCGTCAGCTCTTTCTGTTGAACATTTTACAAAAAAAACAAGCCTGATTTTTTATTCAAAACAAGCCTTTAAAGACGAAGCAAAAGATATCATGCGGCTTGCAAAAATCGAAGGTCTTGACGCACATGTTAATTCAGTAAAAATCAGATTAAAAAAATAAATAATCGTGTGTGCCGGTATCCAGCTACGGGTGGGCAACTCCAAAGTTAGCCTGGCAGGCTTCATTGAATGAATTGATCTTTTTTATCAGAACCTTATCGTTTCCTCTTTATCCCCTGCAAACCTCGCAAAAAAAATGCCACTCAGACGACAAAAAGATATAGTCCTTGACATTTAACCGTATTCTTATATCATGAAAATAGTTGGACCGTTAAAAATAACGTACAAACGTTTCCTCCTTGCGGTGTATATCCTTTATCTCCAAATGTGGTCTGCTCCCCTAAGCTATAAGCTATTATTTTTTTCAAACAATTGGCTTGTTGTGCAAAAAATTTCATCCTCGAAAAAGAGTGTTATTTTTTGAATACATCAACTCTTTAAAATGAGGAGGGCTATGCTCTTAAATAAAAAACCTTATCACAAAAAACGTATCACAACCGCTTTACTCCTTGCAGCTGGTACAGGAAGCCGCCTGTTCCCCCTGACACAAAAATCACCCAAATGCCTTACCCTTGTTAATAAAACGTCCATATTGGAACGATTGATCAAAAGCTTGAATCAACATGGTTTCAAACGGCTGGTTATAGTAACCGGTCACATGGAAAACTGCATTCGTAATTTTCTGAAAACCCGGGCCGGGAACATTAAAATCGAATATGTTTTCAGTCCATTATACAAAACAACCAATAATATATATTCTTTATGGATGGCTAGGGAACTTATCAATGAACCATTTGTGCTCATTGAAAGCGATCTTGTTTTTGATCCGTCTTTATTGACAAACATGCTTTACCCCGACAGGATTGCCATTGCACGAATAAAGCCTCGGCTGAACGGTTCAACTGTCACAATCAATTCATCCAACACTGTTGATGCATTCCATAGTAATACAAAAAAGAATTCAGGACGAACCCGATATAAAACAGTTAATATTTACAGCCTTTCGGTTTCATCGTGGTACCGGGTTATCGAAAAACTGAACCAGTATATCCTGGCAGGCAGGGTCAATGATTATTACGAAGCCGTGTTTCGACAAATGGTGGCAGAAAAAAATTTATCCTTTCAGGCGGTCTTTTTTGACCATAAGCCTTGGTATGAAATTGACACAATAGAAGATCTTGCATCTGCTGAAAAGCTGTTTCCGGCAAAAACCAGTAAAACGCTTTCCGTTTATGGTATAGAACCTGACCGTTTAGAAAATACACCCCTGTACGCCCGTAAACCCCTTGTAAAAGGAAGTCTATATGCCCGACCCACATTATAAAAATCAGATAGAAAAATATGAATATATTTCAAGTCAGCATGGCGGATACTATCGCCATGATTTTATTGATCATGCTTATTTATTTAACCTTTACTTCCCGCCGGAAGAGGTTTTTACCTGCTTTAAAAACCAAATCCATGACCTTGTCCTGAACTACCCTGTTGCACAGGATGCCCTTGCTTCTCTTGTGGGTAAGCTGATCAATCAAAAGCCTGAGTACATTGTTGTCGGCAATGGTGCAGCAGAACTGATTAAAATTGTCTCAGGACAAATTGCCCGGAAAATCGTTATTCCCGTGCCTTCGTTCAACGAATATGTGAATGCCGCACCCAAAGGATGTGCCGGAGAATTCCCCCTTGAGAGTCCTTCTTTTGAACTGGATGTGGATAAATTTGCGGCTCATGTCATTAAAACCGGTGCAGATATTGCAGTTGTGGTAACTCCAAACAATCCAACCTCCATTGCCGTTCCCAAGCCTGATCTGATACGTCTGGCAAAAAAATTGTCCGGCCATGACTGTCTATTAATAATTGATGAGTCCTTTATTGATTTTGTTCAGGACCCGGATCAGACATCCATGAAAGATAAAATCGAAATGTATCCCAATATCGTCATTTTTAAAAGCATGAGCAAGGCATACGGTATCTGCGGCCTTCGAATCGGCTATCTTTTGACGGCTAATTCCAATTTTGCCAAAGCTGTCCGCCAGGGCGTTCATATCTGGAATATAAATGGATTTGCAGAACAATTTTTAAGGGTTTTACCTGACTATCGCGACGCTTTCATTAAAAGCTGTAACCGGGTTAAAAAGGATCGGGATAAACTTTATAAGGATCTATCGACTTTTTCAGGACTCACAGTTTATAAGCCGGATGCCAATTTTATTTTTTGCCAATTGCCTGATACCGGGCCTAATGCTCCTGAGTTAACAAAAAAATTATTTGTTGAACATAATATGTACATCAAAGACTGTCAGGGTAAAACCATGCCTGGTGCTGACCGATATATCCGTATTGCAGCCCGAACAAAAAAAGAAAACACCAACCTTGTGAACGCGCTGGGATCCATTCTTGGGGACAAGAACAAAATAGAGAGGAATGGATGAACACATCACAATCTAAACCTTCAAACCAGACCGGAATGCTCTGGTTTGCGAAAGATCTTCCCAATATTTGTTCTCTTGCAGGGCTTTTATGTGCGCTGCTGGGGATATACTTTGCAGTTTTAAAAAATTTTCCGGCAGCCATTATCGGGATGATATGGGCAGTCCTTTTTGACTGGGGTGATGGTATTATTGCCCGCAAAATGAAGGGCAGAACAGATGAACAAAGAAATTTCGGAGCACAACTGGATTCATTGATTGATATGGTAAGCTTTGGAATCTGTCCAGCTGTTTTTCTTTTAAGCTATGGAGGGTTCAGTACATGGTTTTTGCCGGGTGCCTTTGTAATCGTTGCCACCGGCGCGATACGATTGAGCTATTTCAATATATTCGGTCTTGTAGACAGTACCACATATAAGGGGCTTGCGCTTGACAACAATGTCATTGTTTTTGCTTTTATTTTTCTGTTTGAACCTTTATTCAGCACTGCAACTTTTTCAATTCTACTTTATATGATGTTCATGATCATGGCTGGATTTAATCTTTCACCGCTGCGAACACCAAAATTTGCCGGCAAATGGTTTTATGTACTCATGGCTTATACAGTTGCATTGACGATTATCTACTCTGGGCTTTTATTTTTATTATAAGGCTTGCCCCTGCTTCCCACCATTTCTTTTTCGCACCAGTAATTTGAATCAGCCACCACCAGTAGAACTGGTGGTATGAGGAAGGCCCCTAAAAGGGGCCATATTAAACAATCTTTAGTGTTCATCGACAGGATTAACAGGATTTTTTATTTGGATTCCAACCCTTGCCATCTTTAAGCTAAACTTTTGTCGCTATTAGTCCAATTAGTTCCCTCAAAGAGGGTTGACACTTTTTGCCTTTCTTCCCCGCCTGCCTCGCCTGAGTGGCTCGCAATGGCGGGCAGGAGGAAAGGCAAAAAATATCCTGTATATCCTGTAAATCCTGTCTGATTTATAGTCTTTTATTAACGCCTGAAACGGTGTAACCTTTTCAATTCTCACCGGCAGAGCCGGTGGATTAATTATGATTCAGATCTGTTTCTTCAATTGGTCAGCAACCGATTGATTAAGCAAATTCTGGGCCTCGATGAGTTTTTTATACTTTGATTCTATTTTATCGATATTTCGGGACAGAATAGCCTGTAATAAATCGCCTTCAATTTCAGCAACATCGATTCTTTCATAATAGTCCATAGTCTCTTTAAGATGTGCGATAACGATCTTGCCTGTCAAAATCGGGTGGTTATTCGTGACATTCGCGTCTTCAAATCTTGTTCCATGCTCAAGCTCTACTTTTAGACCTTTTCGGAAAATATTAAGGGGAATATTCATCCCTTTGGTATTAACAATATTGAGAATCGTGGATGCTTCTTCTTCCGAAACGTTTGTCTCCGTGATTTTTGACCAGTCTTGTAACCCAGTTTCTTTGCAGACTCTTTTTACTTCATCAATTGTTACATATTCTGGAAGTTTCATGTTTTTCTCCTTTCAAACCGCGTATTTCAGCACAGCAATGAAGTGACATGCAGTACCCGCAATAACGAACAAATGCCAAACGAAATGCGCATAGCGAATCCGCTTGGCAGCGTAAAACCCCACCCCAGCAGTGTAGGCCATTCCCCCTGCCACCAACCAAAACAAGCCCCACGATGGCATATTGTGCCACAACGGCTTTGCGGCAATTATGATGAGCCAGCCCATGGCAAGATACAAAATAGTTGAGAGCCTTTGGCACCTTACGCCCCCGATAGACTTGAGGACGACACCCACAACAGCTATACCCCAAACGAGTCCAAACAGAGTCCAGCCAAGGGTACCTCGAAGTACCCGAAGCGTGAACGGCGTATACGTGCCCGCGATCAACAGGAAGATGGCACCGTGGTCAAGAATATGGAATACCCGTTTGGCCTTATTCCTTGGCAATGCGTGGTAAAGCGTAGATGTGATGTACAGCAGCGCCATCGTAAACACGAAGATGCTCGCGCCAACAACTCCAGCAGAGCTGCCATGCCGAACCGCAGAGACTAAAAGAACTGGGGAGACAGCGACTGCCGCCAGGAAGCCTACACCGTGGCTAACGCTGTTCGCAATTTCCTCCCCGAGTGACTGCGCACGTTCTTGTGATGCGAACGACTTGGTCATGGAAACAAATCCTCTGCGATCTAACAGTGTTAATAAACGTAAAATATTCCATACGTACTTTGTACGCTTGTAAACCAATAATCCAATGGATGTCCCCAACTGCCCATTTCAAGCCATGGTTATTTGGTACTATTTTCAATGCGCTTCCTAATAACAGACATACGCCAATTGCTAAAAGAGCCTCGCAAAATAAAGCTACCAGCCCTAAATTTATCAACTATTAAATCCCCAACATCTATAGAATCGTAAAACTCCTTATCCACAGGTAGCTCGAATTCTATTGCATTTACTTTGTCTTTTATGAGGCTCATTGGGTTTAGGGAAAGTCTGGCTTGTTTTAATTCGAATTTCAAGATGTATCTTTCAGCAAAGGCTGGCGTTAAAAACAGGGAACACACCAACAATATCGTTGCCGACAATATAAAAAAAATTTTCATTTTAACCTCGACAAATAACAGTGTTAATAAACGTAAAATATTCCATACGTACTTTGTACGATTGTAAACCAATAACCCAATGGACACCCAACTGCCTGCCCGCGCGGCAGCTTTTTGCCGTCGCCGTGTAAGCATATATTATAAGCTGCTTAATCTTATGCAATAATATATAATTGACAATTGACAAAGCTTTTGTTACATTATGTACATATCGTACTAAACGTAAACATCAAGCTGTAAGGACACATCATGTTAAATAAAATAACAACCGCCGATGCAAGAAAAAAATTCGCCAATATTATTAACCGGGTAGCGTATTCAGATGAATCTTTTGTGCTGACCAGGCGCGGTGAACCTATTGCCGCTATTGTGTCAATAAAAGAGCTTAATATGCTCCAAGATATTGCAGACCGAATGGATGTTGAAAATGCCTGGAAAGCTAAAAACGAACCGGGTGAACCAATTGCCTGGGAAGAGCTGAAAAAAGAACTTGAACTTTGAAATACAGGATAGAGGTCAAGCGATCTGCTGCAAAGGCGCTTAAAAAAATACCGAAACCTGATAGAAGACGCATTAGCGAAAAAATTGATAGCCTTGCTGAAGAGCTTCCGAGTCTGGAAATCACAAAGTTGAAGGGGGATAACCCTTTTCATAGAATTCGTGTTGGGGATTACCGGATAATATATGAAATTCAAGATGAAGTCCTTGTAATTCTCATTGTAAAAGTAGGACACAGAAAAGACATCTACAGAAATCTCTCATAGATTTATTCTTCTAACATCCTCAGCTTATAACGGTGTTAATAAACGTAAAACATTCCATACGTACTTTGTACGCTTGTAAACCAATAATCCAATGGATTGACCCCAACTGCCGCCTGTCAGGATTTTTGTTCCTTAACCAAAAATTACAATATTTCTCCCCCTTTCCTTTGCTTGATAAAGAGCATTATCCACTCGTTTTAAAAATGAACTTATCGTGTCATCATTCTGAAATTCCGTAAGGCCTATACTTACAGTAAGGTGGTCAATTTTGGGGAAAGCATGCGCCGATATTTTTTCCCTTAGTCGTTCAGCTTGTTGCAAAGCGGAATCTTTTCCTGTTTGAGGCAGCAATAAGGTAAACTCTTCGCCTCCCCACCGTGCCAGGATGTCCTCCTGACGGATGCTTTCACTTACAACACGAACTAAGCCTTTTAATGCTATGTCACCAACGTCATGGCCATAAGAATCATTTATATTTTTAAAACGATCTATATCGAGCATGATCATTGAAAGGGATTCACTATAGCGTTTTGCTCTACTAATATTCGTATGCAGAGAATCATTGAATGCCCTTCGGTTATAAGCACCAGTTAATTCGTCAGTAGTAGACAGGAGACGCAACTTATTTTCCACCTCTTTGCGCCGTTCCACCTCAGAGATCAATTCATTCCTGGAAGTCATGGTTTCCTGGAGATTTTTGGCCATTTTGTTAAGCGATTTTGCCAACGATCCAATCTCGTCTTTTAAGGACACTTCAGCCCTTGTTTCAAGAAGACCTTCACCAATGGCTTGAGCAGTAATCGCAAGTTTAACTATGGGTCTGGCTATCCATTTGCCAAAAAATAAAGCAACAACAGCGGTTAAAAGGGTAAAGATAATTCCAATAATAATAATTGCCCGAGTTGTTTCATGGATCGTCTTACTTGCATCTTCTTCACTAAGAGAGATGACAACATGCCATCCTTCGCCCTTATTGCCCTTAATGTGATCAATCGATTCTTTACTGCCACCAAAGCCAAATTGTTCTGATCCCATTGTTATTTGTATAGGAAAAAAAGCTACAAACTGGTTTACGTTGTTTTCAGAAATGGTTGTGGTTCCGCTGACTTTTTGCCGTAATGACTCAACGATAACTTTGTTTACCTGGGTTGATAGAGGGGTGACGTCACGTTCAGCTACTATTAATCCACCCGTACGCACGATTTTCATCTTACTGGTATGACGAAGGCCAAACTCCTGGATGACATCGGTCAACGGCCCAATAATATTTACGTTGCATTTCATTATTCCAATTATCTCGTTTTCATCCATAATTGGAATAACCACCCCAAGAACATACCCTCCCACGCTCGTATCAAAGCCACGATCATCCAGAAAAACTCTCCCTTTGCCATCATTATAGCACGCAATCCACCAATATTTATGGGCGTGGGCAAGAGTGGTCAGTTTGCCGGTAGTGGCAATCATGACTCCATACTTGTTAGTAAGAAATATTTCCCCATGCTCTCCAGGTATGAGTGTTTGTTGATACTTCAGATACCTTGCAACGGGGTTAGTCAGGTGGGCCAGGACAAAGGGATCCTTGCTATCAGTTGATTTCATCCATTTCTGATTATAAGTATCAATCTTTTGATTTCGTTTATGGCCAAGTAATAAGGCAAATTCATGATTGCTTTTCAGTAGAGCATCTTTGATAAGCGGAGCAGAGGAAAGAGTGATGGCAATAGTTGCTTTTTCTTTAATATTGGATTCCACATACAGAGCAACCTCTTCAGAGATGTTTACAATGTTTTTTATCTCTTTTTTTATGACAACACGATAATTCAATTTATTATAACCCCATGAAAGAAGGAGTACTATAACAACCCCGAACAAAGTCATAATAGAGGCGGCTTTATATTGAATCTTCAACTTTCATACCTCTTCTTAATTTTCCCCCAATCAATTGTTTTAATCTCTCCTCGTTTACAAGCTTCATATCGAGCTTCTGATTCGGCAATCCGACTCTGTTCAATGTCTGGATCGGGCTTGTCAAGGCTATATAATATTGCCTCAACTAACCGAATACGTTCAATTGGTTGAAGCCCGGTAGCTTTCTTGGCCAATTGATATACTGATTCCATAATATTCCTCATATTATATTATATCCGAACAAAAGTAACCAGCGGCGGATTATCCACCGCAGGCCTCCACAAACCTAAAAACGATGTAAACTGCGATGAAATTAAAAAACTACGGTTTTAGCTGTCTGAGTTAACTGCTTTGGTCGGCCTTGGTTTATCAATAAGACTGCCGTGAACATATCGATGAAGGATACTTGTCATTAGTGTTTGGTATGGGATTCCATTCTCAACTGCAAGGGCCTGAATTTCTTCCAAGACTTTGGACGATATCCGGATATTAACTCTTTTGTCCTTCTTTAAGGTTTTTTTCGCATATTCCTGATGCTTTTTGACTTCAGCCTTAAAATTTTTAACTTGTTTCCATTCACCACGTTCGAATGAATCAAGAATATCTTTTTCTTCTTTATCAAGTTTTATCTCGCTCATTTTTTTCTCCTAAATAATCCCGTGTGGCTTTACGACTCGGAATAATCGTTTTTAAGAATTTACCCTCTGAGGATTCTACAAAAGGAACAAGATACGCGTATTCATCAATTTCAACGACAATAAGCTGCTGACCAGGATATTTTTCCTGGTTAGGATGAGTAACTAAATCCAATACATCGCCACGCTCAATATGCATTACAATTTGTTCAAAACTGATACAGCGCTCGACCTTAAGCCTTTCATTCTTTTTTGAATCCCATTTATAATAATCCATAATAACTAGATTTAGCACGTTGTGTGCCTTATGTCAATGGACAGATGTTGTTGGGGTCGAACCTCACGATTCCGCCCTTGCCTTCGGCTAATACTTTTGCTAATGTGTTCAGCATATTAACATAATTCACGTATAAGGGCCTTGCGTCGTTATGCTATAAAAATATATTATTAACTTCCTGAGGATTCTCATATGAAAAACTCTTTAATTATTATTGGTGCAGTATTGATTTTTTTTGCATGGTTACCAAATCAAGCTTATGCAGAAGGTTCATGGTGGGATAAAGGAGTCAATGTTTTTAAAAATATGGGTGAAAAAAGTGAGGAAAAAACATTAAAAGAACCAAGCTATACCGAGATCGGAGAAGCATTTAAACAAGCACTTCGTATTGGAACTGAAAATGTAGTCGGGCAGCTAGGCACCACGGATGGTTTCAATGCCGACCCATCTATTCATATACCTTTGCCGAAAGAATTAAAGACAATAAAAACGATGTTGTCTAAGATCGGGATGTCTCAACTAACTGATGACCTTGAAATAAAGTTGAACCGAGCTGCTGAGTCCGCAACTCCAAAAGCCAAAGATCTTTTCTTGCAGGCAATCACTGACATGACTTTTGAAGACATAAAAAATATTTATGAAGGACCTGAAAATTCTGCAACAAAATATTTTCAGAGCAAAATGTCCCCGCCTTTAAAAAAAGAAATGCAACCTATTGTTGAAAATACTCTGTCACAGGTAGGAGCAATTAAAGCTTATGACAAAGTTATCGGTCAATATAAAACCTTGCCGTTTGTGCCGGATGTTAAGGCAAATTTGACGGAACATGTTATTCAAAAAGGAGTGGAAGGAATATTCTATTACATAGCAAAAGAAGAGGCGAGTATTCGTAAAGATCCGGCAAAACAGACTACAACACTGTTGAAAAAAATTTTTGGTGTCAAATAGCAACATCTATTTCAGCCAAATGAAATTAAGCATAGCCAGACAATACACTTGATCGCAAGTAATATAGTTAAGGTGACGCCTGGCAATCAACAGGATGGGTGATAATTTGTAAACTGCAAAACTAAAGGATGTCCCTGAGTTCACTACTGCCAGAAATGCAAAGAAGATAGCCCCTGAGGATAAAGCTAATCGCGATATGCTGGTTTGCCTACTTTGGCAAGCCGGACGATTATCCAATAATGCTATCGGTGAGTATTTCGGTTTAACTTATTCTTCCGTCAGTATGTGTGTGAAGGTATTTACCGATAGGCTGTCATCTGATCGTGACTTCAAGGACCGATATTATGGGCTAAAATCACAATTCAAGCTTTGACCCCTATTCTTTTCTTTATGCCAAATTATTTAACTATTTAAGGATGTCCCCCGAAGTTTTACAGTTCTTAGCAACTTATAATGTGAAGAACGCCCCTTATGTTGCGCATACGTCTCACCATGGACGTCCAGTAGGTGTCTTTAATTGCATAATGGAGCTATTATATTTTCCGTTAATTCGTTTCTCAATTCTTTTGAAAGATAACAGTCGTTATTAATACAATTAAATATTAAATCAGCACCTTTAACATAACTATATAATGACTTAATGTGCTCGGATGTTAATTTAGAAATATGATCAACAATAATATCTCGCTTGCATGTGAACTTATCATTGAAATATTCAGTTGAAACAATCCATCTTTCAGGTGTGGATTCATTATAAAATAGCAGCGGAACTAAATTTCCAATAGCGGATTGCACATTATAAATGCCCTTATCGAGTTCAGACATTAAATTAGAAGAAGAATAGAGATTGAGATATAGTGCTCCAAACATACGAACTGGCATTGGAAAAGGGTCATTTTTCTTTATAACATCAGCTTTTATTAACTTTAAAATGCGGACTAATATTTCATTTCTTTTATTTATTATAATTGAATCATTTTTCTTTTTTAAAAGAATAAGAAATTCATCAGCTTTATCTATCATTCCGTTTGTTAAAAGAAATACTTCTCTCCATTTATCGTCGGCAAAATGATAATCGATTAATTTTTTAAGGGTGCTTTTACGATAATTATCAACAATATATTTAGCAGTAAAATATTCTTGGAATGTTAAATGAGAAAATGAATAAATTTTATTTGCACGTTCAACGAAAATGCCATGCTGGGCTTCGATGGCTTTTAAAATTATTTCACTATCTGGCTCCAGACTATCTTCGTTTGCCTCTGGCAAGTTTTTTATAAAACGCGCAATTTCATTTTCTAATATTTTTTGTTTTATAAAATAACTATTTTTCTCAAAAGTATAAGCGGCGATTCCGCTAAACATAGTTTCTTTTCGTTTTGGAGATAAATTTTTATAGATCTCATCCCGAATAACACCTCTTTTCCCGTCCCATTTTTTCAATAAGGCATCAATGGCTTCCTCATAAAGCTCTGCCCTATTAGGGGGGAAAAACATCAGAGAATCAAATGCCAGGCATAGCATGGAAAGCAAAAGTGGGATTGACGCTAATTCTTTGATGGGCTTTTCATACTGTAATTGTTGCCAACATAAACTTGCTTTTTCTGCTTGTGGATCGAACCAGTTTTCTATAAAATTTTTTATTTGGCTATCTTTAAAATCAGCTAATTCTACATCAAAAAATTGATCAAAATTATAATTATATGCTGCAATTCGACATGTAATTGCAATTTGATTATCAATATATTTATCAGAAAAAATTTTTATTTGGTTAATAACTTTTTCTTTGTTTTTGTTAGGGACTTCATCCAAGCCATCTAGAAGAAGTTGGGCTTTTCCATTTTCTAATATTTTGGTCACGAAATTATCACTTTCAGGAAAATCACATATCTCAAACTGTTCAACAATGAAATTAATCAAATTACTACTTGAATCTGAAAAGTCTTTAAGGCTTATAAATATTGGTATTCTTTTTCGTTCTGAATTGCCATCTAACGTTTGAATGGCTGCATATTTTAAAAGTGTTGACTTACCCGACCCTGGCTTGCCTAATATCATATATTTTATTGATTTGTTTTCAGAATGTCTCATTATCCTTTTAAAATATTTACTTGTATCAGTCTTTTTTAAAATTTTATCCAGGACTTTTGGAAGCTCATCGCCTCTATATACCATTGAACTACTAATGGGTAGTTTATCAATAATGTATTTAGGTGCTTTCTCTTTTTTCAAAATGTTTATTACATCCTTATCTATAATATAACTTTTCCGATTAAGGAGATCTATTCCATCGATGGTTTTTTTTGCATAACCGAATCCTCTCTTGTCATAATCAAACATTTTTTCTAAAGCTTCTATTGTTACTCTATCTCTCGATGTGATTTTCTCTAAAATATTAACTCTTACGAATATATTCCTTAAAGGAAATGGCCTATCCATACCTATTATTCGGATATTATCATGCACTTTATTAAATTTATCTCTATATCTCCTTGCCGCCAATCCAAAAATATCTGCACCCTTGAATTTATCGGATATAATTTTTTTTGATTTTGATAAGCCTTGAAAACTTTTTTTGAATATTTCTATAAAAATGCTGGCCAAAATCTCTTCTGGCATAATATCGTTCATTTAAAGTGTACTCCTCATGGAAAACAGTAAAACTGTGATAGTTTATGGTACATGGAGGCACAAAGAAGGTCACCCTTTTCATTTTTATATTTGAATGTTCTTTGTCGTCGTTTAATAAATATAAAACGTGAATATTGGGGACACCCATAAATAAGTAAATAAATCATGCTTAAAAGATAGTTATTTATTTATGGACGTCCCGCATTCACCTCTTTCCATGTCAACAGAATTTCAAGAGTATATTTTACCCGCACGTAAATTTCCAAACCATTTTACATATCCTTCCGGTTTAAGAAGATCGAATGTATAGAATTGTTTTATGTCCTGTTTATATTCCTTGTCAAAATTTCCCGGAAGTGGCTCCAGTAGTTTTGCGTTCACTGCTTCAAAATGATCCTTTGCCCACTCGGCTTTGGCTGGTGTTGCTTCGTCATCGTCGTCATCGGATTTTATTTCTACAGCGCGAACAAGTGTCTCATACCCATTGTCCTGCAATTCCCTCAGGGCGTCTATGTTCTTTGCTTCGCCTTTCTTTTTCAGAATATTAATATATTTATCTAAATCAATTTTGATGAAGAAATCGGGATTGAATCCGCGTCGAACCCGGTCCTTTCGAGCTTTCCAATATTCGTAATCAATAGAGTAAAAACCCTTGTCAGGTGATTTGATCCACGCATCCAGATACTGTGAATTCTCCAGCAATAGAAATACAAATTCTTTTTCCGGTGAATGAGATACGAGCACCGTGCTTTGGGGTGTTTTAAAGACTGAAGGATTTACGATATATGGAGGCCGATCATCGTTTTCAATTAATGGCCGGACATATTCACTGTGTTTGCCCAGTAAACCAGTTGAATCAACAAAACTAAATACCAGTTGTTGTAAGCCTTTGTGTTCTTTTGACTTTCGAGTCTCGATGAGATGATTAAGCAGTGCCTTGGTCTTTTCATCAACTTCCTCTTTGTATGACTCGCTCATAAAGGCGGTCGCATCACGTTCCAGTTCGCCAACTCTCACTGATCCCCGCTCAATCTTTTGTGTGCTCGTTGGTACGATATCCCCTTTAATATTTTCAAACACACGCCTTTTCTTACCACGCGGCAAAAACTGGTTAAAATAAAGATCGATTTGTTTTTTATTGTCTTGAGTCAGTCCCTTGTCAGAGATTTCAGATTTTTCCATTGCGGCCAGTATCGTATTTCTGATTTCATCTTCACTCGGACACCTTGTCTGTTCGCCATTCCCAAAATCAAAGCGAATCCCCTCAAATTCCCTCCCTTTAAACCGGCGATAGAGAGCATTTACCAAACTGTCCACTGAAACGGTTTTTTTCTTGAGGGCATACTTATCTTTTCCCTTAAGGCGTTCAATGGTGACCTTTTCATTGACATCATATTTCGTCAAAAGAAGCTCACGTATCGGAGGGGGGGGATCTTCTTCGTCGGTAATCTCAATTGTCTTCACTCCGGAAAGATAATTAAGATTAAATAGCGAGAAGTGATGTTTGCCTCGCCAGTTATCTTCGTCAATCAACTTTAACGGTTCTGACGTAATGTACATATCAGAGTTTGTGACAGCATCCATCAGCTCTCTGATATGGTCAGCAAACTTCTCGTGATTGGTCACGGTGAGCCACGGATATGTCATCAGAACATCGGCGCAAGAAACTTTTCTTGGTATACGCAATCCACGTCCTAAAACTTGTGAGATTAATAACTTGGAATTAAATATGCGCTCTTCCATCGGCACAATCTGAAAAACATTATCCACGTCCCAGCCTTCTAATAGCTTGCCAACTGAAAAGATAAACTCAACCTTACCTCCGACTTTGTCTGGGTTTGTTTCTTCAATATTATCAAGTTTATTTTTGAATTCCGAATCAGATATACCGGTTATCACACGTATAACTTTCTCTCTAACCAGTAGTTCCGCATCAGAACCAGTGGTGCCGTTTTCTTCACGCTCCCACTTTGCTAAAAACTGGATAAATTCCTCAGTGCGTCTTTTCGCATTAGTGCGGTCTGGACAATAAAAAACCGTGATTGGTTTCACTTGTCGTTTGCCATTCTTTTTGTATGCATATGTTTTGGAAATTTCGAGGTGCTTTTTCAGCACAACAGCAAATCGCTTTTCGGGCGTCCACTGCATTGCACCATCTTCTGTTTCGGTACTAATGATGGGATTAATATCCTTGATAAACTTTTCATTGATAGCTGTGCGGATGTTGTAATCAAATATCACATCAGCAAAATAATCGTCTTTGTTGTACGGCGTACCGGTAAAACCGATATGCCTTTTTATTTCTTTATGCTTTTTCAGAAACTGCATCCAGAGCCGTTCGGTTTTACCCTCTGATTCCCTACCTCTTTCGGCATCTTCCTCTTTATCCAATTTAAGCATTTTTTGGGTCGCGTTAAAATTAAGGTGCGAATAGGCGTGATGAATTTCATCGCCCAGTACCAGTATTTCGTTTGTTCCTTTAAACAAGGTGTCGCGAATGCCGCCAACAGAATAAATGGCATTGATATTTTCAATGGTGATACTTCCGTCCTCAATGGCATCATTATTGGTCAAAAGGTCAATCGCCTTGCCCTGATATTCTTTTGGCAAGCGATCATTCCACTCCTGTTTATGCATAAATTTCTGGAATTTGTCGCGCAAGCCTTCCTCTATAATCGTGGACGAGGGTCCTAAAACCAACACCCTTTTGGTAAGTCCCATAATGAGCGAAAGGTAGGCAACGGCAAAAATAACATACGACTTGCCGGTACCGGTTGCCATATGAACGACGCCAGAAAGACAGTCGGGAAGAGGCAGGTGCCCCAGCATGATTTCCTCGGAACCAAAGCGTTCTCTGAGATGTATTTTTTGGGCAAAGTTTTCTCTGGCAAGTGCAGCTACATTCTTATATCCGCCACCCCACAGATAGATCATCGTGTGTTTGATGGCCTGATATTCATACTCACGCGCGCCGGCAACTGCTCGGACATAGTCTTCAATATAAGAAAAACGAAACTTTTCGTAACTGCATTTGCGGATATTGATATCCAGCGTATGCTCGGAGAGATTGAGCTTTTCTACGGTTTTGATTCTTTTTGTTTTTGCCATCATTATTCCAGATTAAATGGTTTGCTTTCATTGCCATGCTTATCAATGGCGATCAGGCCGACACTTTTCGTAAGGCCGTCTATCTTAATTGACCCGTCTTCAGCAATCTCTTTGGCAAACACTGTTTTATCCATATCAAAAGGCTTACCAGCTTCGTAATCCAGATCGACCAAAAGCATCGAGAGCCCCGAGAAACACTCAAACCGCTCGCCTTCTTTGTTTAATATTTTCGTCTCAAACCTGGTAATCTTGATGCCGTCGCTTGTGCGCTTGGCTACTAACTTAACATCCTCGTTAAAGTAAAAGGCTGTGGAGGTGATGAGATTATTTACATTGTCCTGTGAACTTGGCTGCTCTTGAAGTTCCAGATTGCGAGAGACATCTTCCAGAACTTTGTAAGGAAAAGTGAGCATCTGAAAATGAATATCTTTACCGTCTTGATTTTTGAGTGTGGTATCGCCGACATTAGTGCAGGATTCGGGGGTTATAATGTAATAGTCGCCCTTCAGCTTTCCGCCAGATTGAGTGATGATGCTACGAAGGTAGGTTTCGTCAATCTTCACTTCTTTTAAGAATTGATCGTCCCAAATGGGATAGACTTCTATGGGATTATTGTCTTTGACGGCGTAAATATTGGCAAGTTTGTATTTACTGGCTTTTTCTTCATCGCTCGCTAGTTGAAAAAGCCCTAACACAAAATCAATATAGGTTTTCTTGTGCTTGCGCAAATCCATAATATGCGAAAAATCATAAGCGCCGGAGGATACAACACAAAAGGGTTTGGGGCTTTTGCCGTAGGGGTCGCCTTTCTTGTCAATTACTTTGCCGGATTTGTCCTTTTCTTCTATCAGTGCTTTTGATTCGCCAATGCGGAGCATACGTCTCTGCATGGTGTAAATGGCGTGCTTGCCAAAATCGCAGGTGATCCAGCGGCGGCCAAGTTTTTCGGCAACGGCAACGGTTGTGCCGGAGCCGCCAAAGATGTCCATGACCAGGTCGCCGGGATTGGAGGAAGCTAAAATGATTCTTTCGAGCAAGGCTTCGGGTTTTTGAGTCATGTAATTTTGGTACTCTATAGCCATAGAATTTATTACAGTGATGTCTTGCCAAAAGTCGCTTATGTATACACCTTTAGCCTCTGAACTATAATACTTAAGCTCTGGAATTCCTTTTGTATTCCAGTATATTTTATCTCCCGCATCAAGCCTTTCTAATTCATCAGGGTTTTTAAGCCAATGCATTCCGCCCTTACCTCTACTGGAAACGTCTATGCCTTGCCATGGCTGACCTGAAACTCCGTTATTCGTTCTTCCACTTGCCATTAATGGAACTGTTCTAAAAACACCTTTCCCATCTTTCTTATTATAATGTGCTTTCGAGGATTCCGAATATTCACCAAATTGAGGATTAAATAAATTGTTTTCAGATTTTGAATAAAACAGGATAAAATCTTGACTATTTCGATATTGCTTATTGACATTAGATGCAATCGCTGACCTTTTCCAAGAAATTTGATTTTTGAAATTCCTAAAGACCTCATCTAAGACAATTCTTATATGAGATACCATTCTATAATCCATATGCACATAAATGCTACCATCATCATCTAATAGTTCACGTTGATATATCAACCGTTCACGCAGTGCTTCTATAAACTCCGCAGTATCAACTTTATCGCTGTAACTGCGTTCTCCGTCTTTACCCCCGAACTCACTCTCCGTTGCAAACGGCGGATCGATACAAATCAGTTTTACTTTGCCCTTTACTTTGTTCTTAATCAGCGGATCGACATTTTTGTAGCAGGTTTTCAAAAACTGCAAGTTATCACCCTGCACGATCAGGTTTTTCCACTCATCATTTTTTGCCTCTCCAAAACAGCGCACGATTTGAAGTGGCGCGGCGCCAATACCTGCTCCGCCTTCTGCCAAAATAGCTGATTTAGCGCGTTTGCCCGCATATTCCAGTGTGGGAATCTTCGCCCTATCAAGTGCCTTCACATCAAACTTATCGGCAGTGCCGGGAAAAAGCTTGGGCAATAAGTCGGGTGTTGGTTCGGTGCCATTATTCATGGCTTCGATAAGCTTGGCTTTATCTTCTGGTGTGAGATTAATTTTGGGCATAATTTTGGAATTTCCCTTCTAATAAAGCATTCAGGACATCGGTTTCGGTTTGCTCTTTGCTTTTCGGACGTAAATTAAATTTGTTGATCCGCAGGAATCGGTAACCGTAGCTTTCCAGTTCCAACTGACGTGCGGTATCATAGTCCAAATAACCTTGAGAAAAATTGAGGCTATTGACCTCCTGCGGATTTTTGAAATGATACTCCACGCCATCATATTCCAAAATAAGCGTTTGATCTTTGCCCCCTTCGGCATAGGTCAAAAGAAAGTCGGTGCGGTATTTTGGAATGTATACCTTGTGCTCCGCGGCAATATATTTTCCGATATCGAACTGTGGGATTATTTTGATATGTTCTCGGTGGTCTTTGACAAATTTGGTTTCCAAAAGAAGACTGTACAATTTTTTCTCCATTGGCGATTCCAAAATTGACTCGTCTTCAATAAAGAAATCATTTTGTATATTTATCTCAAGTGTTCTTTGGTAATGCTTGAGTGCGTCACCCAGACGTGTGTTACTAAACTGCTCTATGGGTTGGCTATGCACAAAAATCATCGTATCCTTGGCACGACTAAAGCCGACATTGAGACGCTGCATTTTGAGGCTCCGGATACTGTCTGCGGTACCTCCAATGACAGGATAGATGCTGGCTAAATTGGCATTTTGCAGACTTTTATCTTCCACAAACGAGTAGTACACGATATCGCGTTCTTCGCCCTGCACAGCGCCCACAAACCAGACCGCCAATTTGTGATCGCGCTTCAAAATCGCCATATTAAACTTTTCGTTCAGAGTCTGCTCTAACCTGGCCTGCTGCTCTTTGAATGAAGCGATGACACCGATTGTGCCTTTGAATCCGTTATCCAGGCGTTTTTGAATGTCATTGGCAATAGTTTCTATTTCGTCCAGATTAGTATTAGGACCAGCCTTTCCCTGTGTTGTCACAGGTATAAACTGAAGCACTTCGCCAATCGGTTTGGTGCGGATACGATTTACAATCAGCTCCATGTTTGCTTTTTTGTAAAAGAAATCATTTGAATAACTAATAATCTCTGGAAAACTGCGGAAGTGTTCTTTGAGTGCGGTATTGTAATTGGCTATGGCCTTGGCAAATGTAAGGGTGGATGTGCGAATATTGAAAGTCTTGAGCCAAAGCACGGTGCCGTCTTGTGGTTTGAGCAAAATATCGCTTTCCTGTTCATCAACGGGTACTTCTTTGGAAACCTCATCGACAAGCTCCTTTTTGGCCGCTTCCGATACTGCGGTACTGTAATCATCGGCATAGGCTGCTATAATCTCACTGAAATAGCTGGCAGAATACTTTGAACTGACATTGGTTGCGCTCACGGCGCCGTATTGGTATTCATCGCCAAATATCACAACCTGCTTGGCACGCAAGATGAGCGAGATGGAGTCGGCAATAGATACTTGTGAGGCTTCATCAATAATCAGTACATCGATCAAGCCTTCTTCCATTGGGAAATGCTTTGATATCGTGCTGGGTTCGGCAATAATGCAGGAAATACTATTTAATAACACCATAGATTCTTCGACGGTGAACCTTTTCCCGCCTTCGTAGGATACTTTTATTCTTGCCATCTCGCCCAAATGCTTGTTGAGATTTTTTAAGCGATTATCATTGAGATGCTCAATATCTTTTTGCTTGAGTTTGTAGTATGTCTGGATGTCCTGCAGGCTGATTGACGAGTCGTTCGCATTTTCTGACAGAAAATAGTGTAGCTGAATCCACTGCCAGGCATTTTTAACTTGCACGTCGTGACTAATCAACTTTGTAAGCGTATCAATGCTTGTTTCGGTGATTCCAAAACGATTAAGCAGCGCACCGTAGTTTTTGAATAACAAGTTTAGAGCCTGATACATTTCATCGTTTAACAGATCGTTTGCTTCACTGTATTTTCTAATTGTTTCATAGACGTCACTAATGCCCTTGTCTTTATTCCCGGGCAATGCCCGATACGAAGCCAATAACACCTGATGTTTCCGCATTGACAGTGCAAAGCGAATTTTATCTACTCCGGACAAGAGATTATCAATCGTCACGTTTTCTTTTTCGATGTTCAGGATTCTTGCCACTTCTTTAACCACGCCGACAAACTTCAAACTCGCAAGCTGCGCCAGCATTGATTTGAGATCTTCTTCTTTCGGCGCCTTGCCACAAATCTTTTGAAACAAGCCAGTGGTTGTGTGCTTTGTGGTTATCTCGGATATTCTTATATTGTGCTTAAAATGTGTTTTAAGATTGTCTAACAACTCTGTAAAATTTGATGGAATATCCGCAAGGGATGTCTCAATATGCTGATCATCTACTGGAATCTGATGAAGCTTTTCGCAGGCTTCCAAAAAGTCCGGTATCTTGTCCTTCTGATCAATGAGATAGGCGTATTCTTCCAGGCTGGTGTGTAAAAGCTTTTGCAAAGTGCCTGACGCCATACATGCCGTGATCTTTTTAAAATCTATTTTTGGGTCCGACACAACAATGGTTGAGGCAATGTTTGCGATAGTTGCGTCTGTTGCCAGCTCACGATCTACACAGTCAAACTCTATTGTTTTTCGTATTACCTCCTCATATTTACCGGACTGCTCTAATTTTTTTTCGATTGCTTCGATAAGCTTGGAACCAAGTTTTTTCTCATCGATTTCGGTTGCTTCTTTGTTGTATTCCAATGCGCGCTCATTGGCGGAGCCCACGACTGCCGCTGTTAAAGTATTTTGAAAATTATTTGCCGATCCGGTTTCTTTATCCATGCGTACAATTGACGGCTTTGCTTGCGGATGAAGACTTTTATATTTATCGGTCAGCATTCGGTCGATGACATCAAGCGCCTCTTGCTTGTGTGAAGTAATAACAACTGACTTATTATTTTCATTTGCCCAATATGTTAGTGCGGCAATGGTGTGAGATTTACCTGTTCCTGGAGGTCCGTCGACAACGATAATATTATTCTTTTCATTTGCGAGAGCCAGTAAAATACGCTTTTGTGGATTATTAACAGGAATCGGACTATTAGGTACATACCGCTCAGGGCTTCTGCGAGAGTACTTATCTAAAAATACTTTATCTACTTCTTCTTGATGATTAGGGACTGTTCCTTTGACATATTGGTCGATAAATTCGGAAAATTTACTTGATTCGCCCAGTTCCATTTTGGTCATGAGCTCGGAATAGTCGAGGAGCTTTTTATCTTCGTTAGTAACTATTTGAAGGCCGATCCGGTTTTTTATTTGAGGAAAAATTTCGTTCGCATGGCTTATTCGAGCAAAAGATGGCTCCAGAATAAATGGTGTCTGAAATCCATATTGAGTTTGGATAAATGATTCCATTGCCCCAAGGTGCCCCTTGGTTGTGGTTATGGAAGATGCTCGCGGGACAGTCAAAACATTATCAAATTTAAAATAATTCACTGCCGGAGCATTCAAAAGCATCAAATCTCTTGGGAATGAGAGGGTTACTTCTGCGTTGGATGTTCGAAATTCCACCTCAATAAAATAGAGCGGGTATGCCTCATTACCTCTTTCGAGCATATGAAAGAACACGAAAAGCGTGCCGAGCTTGGCAAAGTCCGAATATTTTTGAAAATTATAATACAGGTCATAGATGACAATATCGTCAATGGCATCTAAGAAATATTTTGCGACTTCCGTAATGTATTTTTCACTGCCGGAAAAATCGTTGCCAATTCTTTTTAGTTGTTCGAATTGCTGAGTCACATAATTTCGCACACCGAAGATTGAAGAAGGTGCATGTTCAATGTTTAACTCAACCTTTTTTTGTTCGACAATTTTATCCTGAAGATCATTTAATGTTTTTTCAAACTGACGACGAAGAGTGAGATTGTAGGTTCGCAATCCTTCTTTTTGCGCCATGTCTTTTTGCTGAGCAAGCAGATTTTCTCCATCTTCTGTATCTTGAGATAGCCTTAGCTCACCATTCTCGTTAACACTAAATATTGTATTGTTTTCCGCAACTTGGTTATATTCGTCAAGGATGCATTTTTCTAAATACGCCGCATTAAAATTACCCTGCAATAGTTTTTTAATTTCTACGAGAAGAGTATCTTTATTGAGTACTATCGTATATTCGTTTTGCCTAATGAGTAGCGGTGATAAATCACCATCTTTTATTTTTTTTAGCAGAACTATTTGAAATTCAGGGAAAAAAGATAGATCGAGTGTAAGTTCATTATTTGTCCATTTATAGTTAATAAGACGCCTAAAATTAAATCGCGTCTCGGTAAATGTTGCGAAATAGTTAAGAATCTGTTTCGGCAAATTGCTCATATTAAATACACTTCCAATATTATTACTCAAACATACGAGTCGAATAGACCGGAGAAAAATAGGGAAGCTTAAGGGACATCCTATAATCCTTCTGTCAAGCATAAATCGTGCATCTTCAATAAACTAATTAAATCAACAAGATAGAAAAGCGGCTGACTTCCGGGCGTAATTCTCCTTATAGTTTATTAATGAACGTTTGATTTATGGACATCAAGAGCCATCTTGTATGCATCTGCAAAGTCAAGCCCTGTATCAAGATCAGGCTCAATAATCTTGAAGCCTGTGTACATAAGGCACAAAAGATGAAGCCCTGTAAATTTTTTCTGTGGGATACTTTTTAAGAGATGGGTTTTGTCAGGGTCGGTATAATCTATGCCTTTTGTTCCAAGCGTGCCAATTTCTGAAACAATACTAAAAATTTCTTCTCGTGATTTATTGTCAAATCTTTGAAGTGCATCAAGGCAATAGTAAAAAGCTGCTGGTTCTTTTTCTTTCAGTAGTTCAGGATCAGTTGCGCCATTTGGAGAGCTTTCTGCCGGAGATGGCTCTGTTATATCCAGTTGCCAGTCATACCAGTCTTGCAGTTTCAGAAGCCGTGCATATTCATCAACCATTTCATATTCATCACCGGGGATAAAAGAATCTATTTTATCCTTCCAGATGTTAAATAATTTCATGCCAGCCTGAAAAACTTTCGACTTTTTATAGGGGGCGGCATAGTTTGATTTATTATTTAAAAGATAATCAAGAAAAAGGGCTGAAGCGCAATTAAGCGTTATATTGGCACGATATATGAGGGGAGGGGTAAGCTTTTTTATTTTACTGCTTGTAAAAACATAGAGCGCTTCCTTGTGTAACTGGTCCAGTGAAACAATCTGACTTGGACGCAGTTTTTCATATTTTTGGAAAATACTGTATTCAACTACCATATCAAGGGGACAGTTGAAAAGCTGGTTGCAGAGTCCGCTTGTAATTTGAAGCGTTACCTGTGTTATTTTATCCTCTGCGTAGCCTTGTTTTTGTAGTTTGTGAACATGATCACTGATTGAAC
>Ga0207996_1000611_pt1 | contig 30297 bp, 28 predicted proteins | sample AntAceMetag02UKG_FD_184773 | JGI IMG/M metagenome (GOLD analysis project Ga0207996, IMG submission 184773) | Saline lake microbial communities from Ace Lake, Antarctica - Antarctic Ace Lake Metagenome 02UKG (SPAdes) (version 2) | ecosystem: Environmental > Aquatic > Non-marine Saline and...
GCTCAAAGAAGCTTCTAAAAGACTTGCATTAAAAAAGAAACTGGATTAACTTACAACCGTTCTGCTGTCTGAGGGTGGGGGATTTTGACCCGGCCACAGGTGGGGGATTTTCAAGTGGCCATCGGGGTATATGACATCTCTCTCTCCTTTTGTTGATATTTAAATAGAAACAATACAGAATAAAGCGAATTTAACCTGCAATAAACTATATTGCTTCGGTAAAATATTACAATAATACAAGAAGCTTTTTTTAATAAGTATCAAACGGCTCAATATGAAAATAAACATTTTGTATTCTAACCCTAGTGCTTAAGGAATTATCTGGATTTACTTTTCTTGATTTTATTATGATTTATTTCCATTAAGCTACGGGAAGCTTTTCCCAGGATGACTGCTAACGTTTCAGATACAGCATCTAAAAGCTTTTTCCCCGACGCTTCAAGCATATCCAAAATGCTATCCATCGCTTTTATCTGGTCGGAGCGAAAAGATTCAAACTTCTTTTTACCTTTTTTAGTAAGCCTTAAATTTGAGAATCGTTTATCCTGTTCATCTTTTGAGCGCTTTACATAACCCATTTTCCCCATGCGTTGAATGGTATTGTTTATACTCTGAATCGACATATTTTTCTTTCATACAAAAAATCAAAACTGACAACATAGTCTTTAAATATCAAAATGGTGGAGATAAACAAATAATCCAAACAGATTAGATGCCTGCTTTTTTTAAACTAGATTTTAAAATAATGGATATTTAAGGGGAAACAGTTTTAAAGGAAATAGCGTTGTGGCTTTTTAGAGGTCCCTAAAAGCAATGGAAGGTATAAGAAATATGCAAAAGTAAGGATACACCTCCGGACAGGATCTATAATCAGAACTGAGGGTGGACAACCCCCTCCCTGAGGGCAAAACGAACAAGATCCGCCTTATTATGCAAATCAAGTTTTTTCATGATATTAGTTGTATGTACATGAACAGTATTAACAGAAACATTAAGCTTTATAGCAACGTTTTTTTGAGATCCTCCTTCAGCGGTCAACTGAAGGACCTCCCTCTCCTTACGGGTAAGTTTCACAATTTCCGTTTTCGTTGATTTTTTTCTCTTTCTGGACAAAAAACCGTCAACAACATACTTGGCAACCTGCGAACTTAAATACATCCTTCCTTTATACACTTCGCGAATAGCATGAATCAACTCTTCCGTGGCACTTTGCTTGACAATATAACCCCGAGCCCCGGCACGAAGTGCTCTTTCTACAAATTCCACGTTGTCATGCATACTCAGAATAATTATCTTGTTTTTACTGTTCTTCTTTACCAGTCTGTCCGTTACTTCGATACCGTTTAGCTCTGGCATAGAAATATCCATCACGTATATGTCCGGCAATAATTGTTCGGGCAGTTCAAGAACTTCTATTCCGGTTGAGACCTCAGCAACTATCCGAATATCCTCTGCCCTGCGTTCAATAACGGCTCTAACACCATTCCGGACGACCACATGGTCATCAGCCAGAACCACCCTAATGCACAACTTTTCTTTTTCATTCATATGGGATCCGTATATTTAACTGAGTTCCGTTTTCCGAAGTTATTGCAAAGGTTCCCCCCAAAGATTCCGTTCTAAACCGCATTCCCAAAACCCCCATTTTTGAACCGGCGCAATTCAAAAAACTTTCGATATCAAAACCTCTGCCATTATCCCGTACTTCCAGACATATATCTTTCCCAGACGTCTTTAAGGAAATTTCAGCTTTTGTCGCTTCAGCATGTTTAATAATATTGCTCATACTTTCCTTCACAAACCGGTATAAGAATATGCTGATATTCTCTTTCAGAGCAATGCCCCTAAGATCATAGTTTAGGCAGACATTAATTACAGAATAATCTACCAACGATGATAATAACACTTTCAGAGCAGCTTCGAGACCGAGAATATCAAGTTCCTGCGGACGCAGATCATAAACTATTTTTTTAAGACCCTCAAAAGAATTGTTAAACACAATTTTCAGCTGACTGAGCTGCTCAAGCGCGGCATCCAGATTTTGATCCTGGATTTCTTCTTCTGCAAGACTCAAACGAGTAGAAACTGCAACCACAGCCGCCCCCAGTTCATCATGAAGCGCCATGGAAAGATTTTTCTTTTCCAGTTCTCTACAGTCCAGTACCGCGCTGGACAAACGTCTTACTTTCTCCTTATAGATCATGGCTTTTCGCTGATTTTTTTTATATCTTAACATTAATTGGTGATGCTCAATTGTATTTTTAAGTGCCAGGGCAAACACATCAAAGATCTTGATCGAAAAAGAATTAAAGTTTTTTTTCTCCTTAAAGTAGACACTTAATACACCATAAGATTTTTCTTCAATCTTTATCAGCCGGCCAATACAGTTACAAATAGCATTTTCCCTGACAACAGGGTCTGTTTCAGCAAAAGTCGAAGAGATAAGATCATCGTATAAAACCGACCCACTTTCTCTACAATTCAGAATATCTAAAGAAACAGTTCCTTTTTGTTTTTGTAGCTCATGCAAATTCTCTGGAAGGTTCCACCCCGCAACTGTTCGTAGCATCATGTGTGTTTCAGGTTCCTGATAAAGAGCGAAGGCCCCCTTCAAGACTAAACCAACGGCTTCTACAATATTAATAATATTTTGCTGTAGTTTACGGGTAAGCTCAACGATATTATTATTTACCCCATCTGTAGTGAGTTTATCCTGTTTTTTAGCAGTAATATCGCGGACAACCACAACAAATATTATTTCACTCTGTGCTTTGATCATTAACGGATCAAATTCACAAATTATTTCTGAACCGTCTTTACACGAAACGAACACGTCAACCGGGTCAGTCTTAAAAAGCGATTCACCCGTCTGCATCATAATATCGATCTTGCATTTATTCAAAGCAAATAATTCCGGTGGAACTATCAGACTGTAATCACATCCAATAGCCTCCTCGGAAGAGTAACCGAACATCGTTTCCGCTGCACGGTCCCAGTAGATAATAACTCCGTCCCCATTAATGGCATATATTGAATCACGCTCAGAATGGCGCATCGATTGACTCTTCTCTCTGATAAGCCTGATAATGTCTTTCGACAGCATACAGGGATTCAGAGAGGCTGATTTACAATCAAGCTGATAGTCATAATTTTTATTCATAGGCAATCTCACGCATAAAAAATGGGTCTTGTCTATACAGTCTGTTTTAATCTATTACAGCATATTAAAAATTTTGCCAACATAATTTTTGACTAACCTGTAACTATCTGTATTTTTTAAATAAACAAGGACCGTCAAACGTATCTTATACCTTCCATTGCTTTTAGGCACCTCTAAAAAGCCACAACGCTCTTTCCTTTGAAACTGTTTCCCCTTAAATATCCATTATTTTTAAATCTAGTTTAAAATAAGCAGGCATCTAATCTGTTTAGATTATTTATTTATCTTTACCATTTTGATAATAAAAGAGGATGTTATCAGTTTAAATTTTTTGTATGAAAGAAAAACATGGCGATTAAAGTAGTTTTAGCGGATGCGCATGCTGCTTTACGGGACAGAGTCAGAGCTATTGTTGAACGTAAAGCCAAGGATATCCAGATTGTTGGTGAAGTATCAACAGGAATGGCTGTTCTAGAATTAGACCGCCAAAATCCATCTGATGTTTACGTTATAGATATTTCAATGTCTGAACTGGACGGTATTGAGGTTACTGAACGCTTGATAAAAAACAATCCCAAAAGCAGGGTTATCATTTTAAGTATGTATGATAGCCCGGAGCTTGTAGAAAAAGCACTTTCTGTCGGCGCTCTGGGTTACATTGTCAAGCGAAGTCTTGCTGAAGAGATAATTCATGCTATTCGGGAAGTATATAAGGGGGGGACATATCTTAGTGCCCGAGTAACAGGGGATGTGGTTGACGGGTTTTTGAACAGAGCAGGCTAAAATATTGAAAATCGGGGAATTGTAAAACTCACCCGAAAAGAACGCGAAATTTTGCAGTTCACTGCGGAGGGTTTCTCTCAAAAAGAGATTGCTCTTAAACTAAAGATATCTGTCAATACGGTTCATGTTCATACAAATAATATGATGTCTAAACTGAATTTACACAACAAGGCAGATCTTGTTCGTTTTGCTATTAGGGAGGGAGTTGCACATGTATAACGTCGAAACTCACCAGGAGATCCAACTGAGCGGTGAACATACAAAAAGGAGTGAGCTATGAATGACTGCTTAGCAATCCGGTTCTGTTACTATATATTGATAATCGCAGCAATAGCTATCAATAGCGGCTGTGGGGTACAGGAAGAGGTGAAACCGAAAGCACTACCTTTTCGAATGATAACGTCAAATCATCTTTACAGTGTTGATTCTACTGACTCTAATAATGTATGGGTGGTGGGGTTTGATTTTTCAATCTTTCATTCTCCGGATGGAGGGGATACCTGGGAGAAACAAAAGGCCGAAACGGACTACAATCTTTGTGACGTTCATTTTATAAATAACAGTAAGGGCTGGATTGCCGGAAGAATGGGTTCTCTCCTGTATACGGAAAATGGCGGTAAGGATTGGGTACGGCAGCAAACGGGAACGAAACATCATCTCTTTGCCCTCACCTTTGTGGATGATGAAAATGGTTGGGCTGTGGGAGATTTTGGTATAATTATCCATACTGCAGATGGCGGTAAGACTTGGGAGAACCAGGGGCCGGGTAAAGACATTATATTTAATGATGTTTTTTTTACGGACCGCTGGAAAGGTTGGGTTGTGGGAGAGTTTGGACATATCCTTCATACCCGTGACGGCGGGGCAACCTGGAATAAACAGGAATGCCGGGACATTATTCCGGTGATTTCTGAAAGTGAGTGGGCAACATCTCCGCCAAATCTTTTTAGTGTCTATTTTATCGATCAGAATCACGGCTGGGCAACAGGTATGGATGGAACCATCATTACAACCCCGGATGGCGGTGAAACCTGGAGCAAGATCTCAAATCCTGCAGAAGATTCAAAGGTAACGCTTTATCAAATTAATGTTATTGGCAGCCGTGGCTGGGCTGTTGGAGAAAAGGGAACATTTCTTCTCTCCAGTGACAAAGGGGTTACATGGGAGCTTCAATCTGATCGTACCAATACTAAATTCTGGCTTCGTGATGCTGATTTTTCTGATAATTTAACCGGGTATGCGGTGGGGTCCCGAGGGACAATCATTAAAACCGGGGACGGTGGACAATCCTGGAATATGCTTTCCGGAATACCTTTGGCACAGAAACATTAACTGAATTTTTAGGGAACGGACCATGCAAAGATTTGCTGACTTCATTATAAAAAGGCGTGCTTTTATTGTAACAGTTATTGGACTCATTACGCTCTATTTTGGATACCATATGTTTTTCATTAATGTCGGTACGGATTTTGATGACCTGCTTCCGCAATCTCATGAATATATTAAATTCCATCATGAGATCAGGAAGACTTTTGGCGGCGCGAACTTTATGGTAATTCTTCTTTCGGTAAAAGAGGGTGATATCTTTAACTTAAAGACGCTGAAAAAAATCCGGACTATAACGAATGAACTGGAAGGAGTTCCGGGAATTGACCGGTTTAAAATTCTTTCTATTGCCTCCCGGAAGATTAAGAACCGGAAAGTAACGTCATGGGGCCTTGAATCAACGTCACTGATGTGGCCTGAGGTGCCTAAAACACCTCAGGAGATGAAGTGTTTAAAGGATGCTATCTATTCAAGCGAAGCCTATTACGGGACCTATGTGTCATTAGACTCTAAGAGCAGTCTTATTTTTGCAGACTTTCTTGAACAGGAATCTCTAAACTATAGTCGAATATATAAAGAACTGGAGCGGATCAGGGCTTCTGTTGAAGACGAAAATACAGTGGTGTCTATTGTCGGAGCACCCATGCATCTTGGTGTTGTCTCCAGTATGGTAAGTAGCATGAACTATATAATGGTGGGAACTGCCATTGTGATACCCTTTCTGCTGTTTATTGCCTATCGAACCCTGTGGGCAGTGTTGCTGGTACCTCTTTCCGGTATCATTTCCGGTATCTGGGGAATCGGGTTTATGGAGTTGATGGGATTTAATATTGATCCGTTGATGATGGTTGTACCGTTTCTCATTTCACTTATGGCCTTTCGTCATTCCCACCAGCTCTATAACCGGTACTATGAGGAGTATATCAGAACAGGGGATCCTCTGGAAGCAGTGAGGATTATCATTGAAAAGATGTTCATTCCTGGACTGACAAGTGTTATTACCGATGCTTTTGGTATTGCTGTTGTTGCGTTTGTACCGATTCCGCTGTTGCAGGAAATGGCCATAGCAGGTGCATTCTGGTCTGTGGTGACAGTGGCTGTCGGATTAATATTGACGCCTGTCATGCTGAGTTATGTGCCGGTGTCTGGTAAATTTTTGGCCCAGATGGAGAAGGAGGGGCTGAAAGAGAGAGAACGTAGTGGTTTTGCCAACAGGTTTTCTGACTGGCTCGGTCCATGGTTGGTGGGAAGGGGACGATACTATGTAATGGGAATTGCCATTTTGATCCTGGGAGTTTCATACTACGGGTCAGAACAGCTTATTGTGGGGGATGCCCAGGTGGGTTCAAATTTGCTGTATTCTTCATCACTCTACAATCAGGACAGTGTAAGGATAAACAAAGTTTTTCCGCTTATTAATCCACTCTATATTGTATTGGAAGGGGAGGCATATAAGTCTTTGTGTGAACAGAAGATGATGATTGATATCAAGAACTTTTCCAATTATATGAAAAAACACTCCGGAGCAGTGGGAGTGCAGAACGTTATTCGGCCGGTTATGAGTATACCTCAGATGTTTCATGATAATGACCCAAAATGGTATGGCCTTCCAGAAAATCCTGAAGAGGCAGCGTGCTTCCTATATATGCTCAAGATGTCCGGTGATCCGGGTGATATGGATAAGTTTATTGATCCAAAAATTCAGAAAACCAGTATCGTTGTTTATTTTATGGATAAAACCGGTCCAACTATTAAGCGGGCGATTGAAACTGCAAAAACATACATCCAGAATCATTCCGATCTGCCCACCATATCCCAGCTTACCGGCCAGCCGACAAATTATGCTTACAAACTGGCAGGCGGTGTTATCGGGGTTGAAGCTGCCATCAATGAAGTTGTCGCGGAAAAGCAGCTTCAGACACTTCTGGTGGCTCTTCTGGGGGTATTTGTTTTCTGTACCATCAATTTCAGATCTGTTAAGTGCGGTTTAATCCTGATGCTGCCTCTGGCCTTGTCGAATTTTATGGCTTTTGCGTATATGGCATTTAATGAAATCGGACTGTCTATCTCAACGCTTCCGGTCTCTGCTGCAGGAATCGGAATGGGGGTTGATTATGGTATTTATCTGATGGCCCGGCTTGCAGAGGAACAGCGTAAAGATCCCTCCCTGTCCCTTGAAAGCGCGCTAAACCGGACCATTCAGACTTATGGAAAGTCTATTATATATATCGCCGGGACTCTGGTTCTTGGTCTGTTGGTATGGGTGCTGTCTCCGCTGAAGTTTCAGGCGCAAATGGGAATGATGCTGGCGGTGATTCTGTTTCTCAACTGCCTGGGGGCTGTTTTTCTTGTTCCAGTACTGATCTTGGTATTTAAACCTGATTTTAAAGAAAAAAAGTCAGGCAAGCCAAGTTAAGGTGTTTGTTATATAGAGTGATGGAATTTGTTGAACAAAACAATAAACAAAAAAGAGGAAGGGAGAAAGATTATGAGAAAAAGGATTATAAGTGTTTTTGTAACCGTGTGGTTACTGGCATTGGCAGGAAATGCTTTTGCTTTGGATCTGTTTTCTGGCAAGCTGACTGTGCATGGTATAGCTCAGACAACGGTTCAAATGCCCACTCACAAGGAAACATCACCGGACCAGTTGCATGATTATGATTTTCATAATATCAGGGGTACGCTGAAACTTGAAACTTTGTGGCATGCTTATGAAGGAGAGTCCTATAATATCAATGTATACTCGATTTTCAAGAATTATTATGACAAAGCCTATGATATTGATAGCGGGTACGGCAACTATATAAGCGATTTTAGTGGCCACCGGTCCTTACGCAATGAACTCAGAAGCTATACTACTTTTAGGGACATCTGTCGGGAATTTTTCATTGACGTGGCTAACCCTCTGTTTCAGGTCCGGTTGGGAAAACAGGTTGTATCCTGGGGCGAGACGAGCTTTTCTCGAATGGCTGATATTGTGAACCCCATTGATGCACGAGGGGTGATTAACCCGGTAGTGCCTGACTTTTCACAAATGAAGCAGGGGTTGTGGATGGCGCGCTTTTATTATACTAATCCTGATATGTGGCAGAACATGACTCTTGAATTGCTGATAATTCCGGATTTTCAACCTACCCGGGTTTATCCGGCCGGTCATCATATGATGCATCCAAGTGCTTTTAATATGATGCAAAACCCAAATGAAGTACTTAAAGCCAGGTACAGGGACAAGCCAAAATCATGGGGCAGCCCGGAAATCGGTTTTAAAATTCGCGGGTTTACTGGCGGGTTTGACTGGTCTTTGCAGTATTTGCATCATCGGAATGACAATCCGGTGACCCAAGAGGGTAAAGCACTTTTGTCTGCTTTGCCCGCGCTTTTCGGTATAGGCCGTACTGAAGATGTATATCATTATGCTTGGCAGCATACAATAGGTGCAACTTTTAATAAGCCTCTTCCCTTTGATATATCTATTATTCCGGGAACCAGTCTTAAAATGAGCGGTATCCTTTTTAAGGGTGAGTTTATCTGGGAGAAGGACAGGGATATTAACCAGACAGCGGGTTTTGATGTGCGTGTCCGGGAGATTGACCGTTATGCAGGCGTGCTGGGCTGGGATTGCAAGATTTATCTGCCCTGGATTACGCCGCGTTACAGAAATAAGCTGTTAAATTCAAGCACACAGCTGTTCATGGAATGGGTTCCGGACCGGCACAGAATTGATTCTATTTCACCCTGGAGTACCCAGCGAAAAAAAGGCCATCACTATGCAGCCGTTACTGAGAGCTTGTCATATGCTTTTTGGCATAGCAGGATAATTCCTGCTGTAAACCTGAATTACAATCTTACAGAGGGGTCTCTTCAATATGCGCTCGCACTTGTTTTTAAGCCGACCTATAAATGGGGCTATTCTCTGGTGTTTGCTGATTTTATTGAATATGGTCGAGAGACAGACAATGGAGATATGTTGATTTTTGATATTACCTATGAATTCTAACTTAAGAAAAGGAGGTGCATTCTGATGAAAAATAAAGATCATTCCAATATGCGTATATATATTTATTTAACAGTTATTCTGCTGTTGCTGTTTGTGACAACAGGTTTTGCTATTGCTTTGGAATATCCCAAGGCCTGTTATGAAGGAGAAGAGCTCGAAAAGGTTCGTACATGGGAGAAGACCTGGGCCGGTAAAAAAATTGACAGCTCAAATGTAGATAGTGTGAAGGAATATTTACCGGACAGCTTTTACGGTCTTATTAAAGATACCAATCGCTGGGGTAATACTTACTTTACGATTATTCCCTATCAAACCATTGTGCCTTCGCCGGGAATTATTGAACAAACCCGTAAAAACCACGGAAAAAGCAAAGTAGGCGATAACAAAGAGTTGCTGAATTATGTGTCAGGCGTGCCGTTTCCGGAGGCTCAAAGTGGACTTGAAATTGCCTATAATTTCAGAACCCGAACTTTTGGTGATGCCTATAAGAGTCGTGATACGGGACATATTGTTGATGGGAAACTGAAATATGATATGAATATTGATCTGGAAAATAATCTCTGCTTTTTCGCCGGTCGAACCGATACGCCGCCGGTTCCAGAATTTCTTAATAACCCGAAAAAAATCTGGCGTGCGTTTTCCATGACACAGCTGGCACCTCCGGAGACCCGTAACATGAGAATTATGGAAATTCAGTATAAGGATTTTATGAAACCTTATGACATGTGGATGTGGCTTCCGGCCGTACGAAGGGTAAAACGTCGCTCAACCACAGAACGGCAGGACTCAGCAAGTGCCGGTGACAACTGTGGATATGACAATATGGGCTATGACGGTCCTATACGGATTAATGACTATAAATATCTTGGTCAAAAGGAGTATTTGTTTTCCCGTCACAATGATATGGACAAGTTAGAACATACGCCGGGACACCCTGTCTGGAATAATCTCCAGCGTGAACGTGTGAAGGTTTATGTTGTTGAAGTGATTAATGAGAGTTCTACCTTTCTCTACAGCAAAGTAATCTGGTATCTTTGCCCGGAATCCTGGCAGATCTTGTATGCTGACCGTTATGATCGCAGAGAAAAATTATGGCGGATCAGTGATCAGGTTGGAAATGTGGGGAAGGGGCATAACGGTGTTGATGTGGCAAGCTTTAGTGCCAATATGTCCATTGACATTCAACGCATTCATGGAACGCTGGGCTTGTCTGATAAAAAATACGGATATGATTTTGACCCAAATATGTTTTCTCTGTACTATCTTCAGAAACATGGTTATTGACAGTGGTGATTTTCGATTATGGGAAGAACTTAATTCTTAAGTCTTAATTTGCGGGACTGTGATAAACATCACCTGATAAAAAGTACGTTGCGAACCCCTCCGCAACCAGCCTTAATAAGGGAGCACCGTATGATGTGCTTCCTTATTAAGGTGTAAAGCGGCGAAGAGATGTGGTGTTTTGATACCGGAGGTCTGGTGCAGTCTTCACCTTCAGTTAGCAATGGGACCATTGCCCCAGTTATGATGGTGATACCTGTAGAGCTGGATGACGTGGGACCGGTCCTGACGGCAACAGCAGTCGGTGTTGTTTTTATGATCGGCAACAGCGGTGGTTTTGTCGGCCCAGTTATAGGTGGTATGCTGATGGATTCCTTCGGAAATTTCTCAGGCTTTTTTACCATGGGTGCTGCACTTATTCTTGCAGCACTTGTGATTATTCCGCTCCGGGAAACAGGTGGAAAGAAAAAATCAAAAGAAGCTGAATCTGTCTCAATTCATTAATATTCACCTGAGATTGAAATCTTGTTGAAGGATCAAGGCAATAAAAACAAAATTTTTATATGATTAATATTTTAAGTTTAACAGAAGAGGTCTACAGTTTGCAAAAAGTGAATAATATAGCGACTGTGATAAAACAACACCAGATAAACAGTACGTTGCGATCCCCTCCGCAACCAGCCTTAATAAGGGAACAATATATGTTGTTCCTTTATTAAGGCCCTTCTAAATTACAGTCAAATAAAATCAAAGAGGAATGAAACACTAAAGATTCGAAAGGTCTTGCGATGTCTTTATGTATGGATAGGATCAAGAATGCAATTATTGAGGGTGTTGATGAACTTGTAACTTCTAAAACTGAAACAGTACTTGCCGAGGGTGTGCCTGCTGCTGACATTGTAAGAAATGCGATTGCTCCCGGTAAAAAGACGGTTACAGGAGATGATGTTTTTCTTACCCAGCATGATATTGAAGTATTTCAAATGGCTAAAGTTGCTGTTTGTGCCGGAATTGAAGCTCTGTTTGAAAAAGCGAAAACCAGTTGGGATCAGGTTGAAGATATTATTCTGACCGACAATTTAGGCTGTTCTTTAGATTCGGCTGATGCAGTTGCTGTGGGAATGCATTCAGCCGAAAGTGCCGAAAAAACATCATTGATGAAGAATGCAGTTGTAATAGGGTGTATGCGCTGTATTGTTTCAGCATCACAAAGAAGTTTGACCGAACGAATTGCCTGGTAGGTGAACTATCTCGAACTAATGTCATGGCCCCGGTTCCATAATCTTTTTGCCCGGTCAAAGGGTGATGCTTGATTAACATCTGTATTTGGAATAGTTCTTAAGTTTATTGAAAAACAGGAATTTCATTAGGGAAATACAAAACAATAGAGAAAGGATTATTATGGGAAAAAAAATGTGGAGAACACTTTTATGTGTTGGTATCGTGTGTTGCTGGTTGTTAAATGTTATGCCTGCCAGGGGTCAGGACAAAGCAGGGTCTTCTGATTCCGATGAAGTACCGGAGATTGTTTTGGGTCAGTCAATGCCGGAGGATCATCAGGAACTTGAGAAAGGGATGGGGTGTATGGAATGTCACCGGATTAAAACTGATGCGGTGTCTACGGCGACGGAACTGTTTCTCAAACAAAAAGGAAAGATTTCAAATGACCTTGTCTGGCAGGAAATCATTAAATTTTTTGGACATCGGCGAAGTTGTGTTCTGGCAACGAATGTTAATCATGAGTCCTTTGTAACTACTATTGATTTTGCACTTGATCATGAAAACAAGCTGTTTTATGCTCTGTCTGAAAAAGGGACGCGCAAGCTTGCTCAGATGAAGATGAACTCGAATATTGCTTTGGAATTCCATAATCAGACGGAATGGCAGAAAAGTATCTTTCGATGTCTGCAAATGAGAGGGCATGCTCGTGTTTTCAGTTCCGATGATCCGCAGTTTGATCAGGGACTGAAAATTTTTAAACCTTCAAAAGTTGATCCAGAAATTATCAAACGGGGGATGGATATGACCTGTTTTACCCCTTCAGAAATTCTTTTTTATGATGTACTGAGAAAGGATACAGGCCATAATATTTTTCAACTCTGGGAACGGTAATTAAAGTAAAAATGAGACTAAAAAAAAGCTTAAAACATACTTCTGTAAACGTTCCGGTTCGGGCAGGAACACTCTGTGTCGTTCCTTCCAAAGACGGCACACCTGTTTCTTATGAAATTTTCGGTACCGGAGATCCGCTCCTTGTCTTCGTTCATGGCTGGAACGGCGATTCCCGTTATTGGCGTGCCCAAATACCGTATTTTTCCAAACATTACCGCATTGTTTCTCTCGACCTTGCGGGTCACGGTCATTCAGGCACCTCTCGTTCCCGCTATACAATGAAATCTTTTGGTGAAGATGTACATGCTGTGACAGAAGCGATCAACAGTCACAACGTTATCTTGATCGGTCACTCCATGGGAGGTCTTGCAATTGCTGAGGCTGCCCGCTTGATGCCTGACCGGGTTATCGGATTGATCGGTGTGGATACGCTTCAAAACATAGAACAAACAATCACCCGCCAATTCTTTGAAACCATTATGACCCCGATGAAAAAAGATTTCCAAACCGGAATCCGGCAGTTCGCAGAGAGAATGTTTTCGCCCGACATTGACCCTCAGCTTAAAGAATGGCTCCTTGCGGATTTGTCTGCGGCATCACCTGACGTTGCCTTTAGTACAATGGAAGAAATGATGTTACCCTGCATCACCGGAGAATTGGCTAAAGTTTTTGAAGAAATCCGTGCTCCTGTCATAACCATTAATGGAGATTTAACACCCATAAATTATGAGGCCAACCGGCGTCATATGATTTACTTTGATGCTGTTGTTCTAGAGGGAGCAGATCATTTCTTATTTATGACCCAACCGGACGCATTTAATCTCTTGTTGAAGAGTGCAATCGATAAGATTTTAAAAATTCATAGACAACAAGACTGGGTTCTTAAAAATACTGATGAACCCTAAACTAGTTAACAACTCGCTTGAAAAGCCTGAATAGTATATGAGTTATAAGGATGTTTCCGCAAGATTAAAGAAGTAGGGCCCGGCTTTTGGATAATATCCAATCAAAAACACCTGCTGAAAATATTGGCTGAGAAGCCATGGTGATGGCGGAAGACGGGTAATAACAACTAAAAAATATGCGAAAATATGCGATTATGCAGCCAAAACTGTACATTTGCTATCTTTTGCTCGTTAAAAAACTTAGTTAATACAATAGGTTACTGATTCTACGGTTTAAATTTTCAATCCTCTCTTCGGCACCAAATATAAAAAAGGGCCCGTAATTATATCAATTACGGGCCCTTTTTTTTAAAGGTACGTTTTTGATGGAGACTTTATGATGGGTTGAAATCGAGAGGTCAGATATTTAATGAGACTGGTGTGCTGAACAAGATGTGGCCCCTTTTCAGATTAGTTTAATATTTAGGTTTGACCCTATATTTTTTACATATTTGTTTTCCATTGTCAGTCTAACGTATAGATCAGCTGCACCTACTGGTTCGACACGTTTTCCACTTCTCTTAAAAACGCCCGTTGCAGCCCGAGGAGTTCCAACGGCCTGTCCACGGGGGTCATGTGGGCGCTTCCCTGTATGATATGATACTGGGAATTATTGGCAAATCCAGACTGCCATTTAGTATAGGCAGGCGTACACACATCGTCGTTTCCGCAGGTCATAAGAACAGGAACATTCAACTTGGACAGTTGCGAGGTTACGTTGACCGTCTTTAGATTTCCCAGCACATTCAACTCCGAACCGCTTGCAATCATCATGTCGTGGATTGCGGGATTTCGTGCGGCTGTCAATTTCTTCATCGCCTCAGGTAGTGGCCAGGTGTTTGTAACATGCCCCTTCATGAACTCCATGCAAGCTTCGTCGTAGTCGTTTTTTGTCCCTACCCCCCTCAACTCATAATCATCAATCACCTGCCCGGCTTTTCCATTTAGGCAGCTCAAGCCCTGCTTAAGTGTTGGGGCAATATGATTGATGTAATAGGGAAAACTCAGTATTGGGCTATGGAGAGAAATAGACAATATACCGTCGGGGTTTTTGGCGGCAAATCCAACAGCCAGAGTCGTTCCCCATGAATGACCAATCAAATGGTACTTCTTTAAGCTCAGACCATCCCGAATCGCTCTCACCTCATCAAAATATCGTTCAGCAGTCCACAAGGATGGATTATCCGGGCGGTCTGATTTCCCACACCCCAGTTGGTCGTAGAAGATTACAGGGTGTTCATCAGCCAATGCCTGAAACGCTACAAGATTGTGATGATTACCTCCAGGACCGCCGTGTAGAACCAACGCAGGTGTTGCGCTACCGGAGCCAATTCTACCGTACCATAATTTGTAGGTATGACCGTCATAAATGTAGTCGACAAAACCTTCGCTATTATAATCAGGTTCGGTTAAGAGCTTTTCTACGGATGATTGTTCTTCATTCATGTTCTTTTCACCTCGCGACATACAACTGGTCGTCACGACTGTAATTAACGTACAAATTACGATCAAAAATAACAAGCATCGATGACTGATTATTTCTATCATAAGCCCTCTGTCGAACGCCCCGCCTGAGCAGCGGTCATATCTTGTACCGAGCCTCTACAGACTTTTACGTTAAGCCGCGATTTTCCCGCCGTCTGCTCCAGGCGGATGTTAGACTTTTTTATCTTTTCCTATTTTAATACTATAATCACTGATCAAGGTGACCAATTTTTACTGACCTCTATGTCTTCTCTGAACTTTGAAATTCGAAAACAAAGTTGCGATATTATTCTCATGGCGGGTAGTAGCCGCACTTATACACGATATATCCCCGGAATCTCACAGAACCTTCGCTGCCATCCGTAACATACGCCTTTTGCACGCCTTCGGTAAGCGCGTCGATTCTCAAGCGATTGGTTATGTGCTGCTATTAAATATTTGAACTATGTTTTCTTAAAAGTACTTTTTGTCTGTATGGTTTTAGCAACGAACAACAATCAACTGACAATCATGTGACATGCGTCAAGAGCAGACTTGCCCCCTTCTCCCAAGCGTATGGTTCGGTTGATTTATGTGTTTTATTTTCTGTTAATTGTTTAGCTTTGAGTCCAATCCTTATTGATGCCGCTTATTGGGTTGTGAGCTTGTCGCCAATTAAATCCTCATTGGGGGTTCCAGTCGAAAAATGCCACTGGACGATTTTCCATTCATTATTTTCTTTTTGAAAAACTGCGGTCAAACGGATTTGTATTTCTGTGCCATCCGGGAGTTTGATCGTGGGTCGGCCGGCCAACCAGCCGATGGAGCCTTCACAATAGGCTTGGGGTGTGTCTGGAAGGATTTTAAATCCACTTGCTTCTTTTAGCTGTGTCTTGAATACCCTGATGATGGTGTTGTAACCTGGCCACCATTCTTTCGGGTCAGTGCCAATCGCAATTACACCATCTTTTCGTGAAAAACAGTGTTCAAAGAAGGAATCATCTCCACATGACAGGGCATCGCAAATTTGAAGATATAGCTCATTTAATTCAATTGATTTTTTCATACTTCACCCTTCATTGTTTTATTTATTACAACTTTACACCCCTACACCATTCATTTTATTTTAAAAGTAATTATTGTTTTATGATTTTAGGTCGTCCGTATTTCATAGTACCAGGTCGTTGACCAATTAAATGGTCAATAGCAGACTTGACTCCTCATCTTGACCATGTTCAGAATGTATGATTAGGTTCTTATCTTATGGTTTTGGCTGCTTTTTAGCAGCAAGGGTTTTGTCAAAGAACTGTTCTACATCTTCCGGCAGTCCATATCCTCTGAAAATGATTACGCCTTCTTTATCAATAATGATGCTTACCGGAATTCCGGATACGCCGTAGGACCGTGATACGGTTTGGTCTTTATCATAAAGCACGGAATAGGGGAGGGCCTTTTTTTTTGCATATTGGATTACCCTGTATATCGGGTCATTGGCTGCGATATTGACTGAAAGTACTTCAAGGCCCCGGTTTTGAAACTTAGTATGAAGGGTTTTCAGCTTGGGGATTTCCTTGATACAGTAAGGGCACCAGGTTGCCCAGAAGGAAAGAATCACTGCTTTTTTGTTTTTAAAGGATGAAAGGGTGACCTTTTTGCTGTTTAAATCATTTAGGGAAAAATCAGGTGCCAGCTGGCCCTGCTGAATCCCTTTTTTAGGAACGGTTTTTTTTTCCTGGGCGACACAGTTCGAAAGTGTCAGGCTGATTAAACAGACAACGATCAGTGAATATAAGGTGAATTTCTTCATAAAAGTTTCTTTCTATAACATGAGTTGACCGGCTTTTAAAATAAAATATTCTCCGATGAATATCATAAAGAAGCCGAAAGCTTTTTTTATACTTGTCATCCATCCCCCTGATTTGGGAAGAGATGACAGTACGCCTGTGAATGTACCTACTATTAATAACAGAAAACCAAGTCCCAGAGCAAATGAAAAAAGCATTGAAAATCCCAGAAGGATGTTCTGTTTTGAGGCGACATAAGTCAAAAGGCCGCCGATCACAGGTGTTGTGCAGGGGCCTGCGATAAGGGCAGATACACCGCCAAAAAGAAAGGCTGAAAAAACATCTTTTTTCCCGCCTCCGGAGGATGGGATAAATTTTTGAAGAAAGGTCATTTCAAGAGAAAAAACATCAAGCATGGAAAGTCCGAAAAACAAAAAGACGTTGCCGACAAAAAGATAGGTCCATTTATTCGTGCTGATCTGGCCGAAAAACTGTCCGGATAAAGCTGCAAACATTCCAAGAGATGAATAGACGATGGCGATACCCAGCACATAAAAAAGAGAAAGATAAAAGGCTCTTCCTCTGTTTCCGGCACTTTTAGCGCCAATAAATCCCACCGTAACCGGTATTAAGGGATAGACACAGGGGGTAAAACTTGTGAGTATTCCTGCCAGAAATGCAACCATAAGGGCAATTAATGGTGCGCTTTGCAGATATATGTCAAATTTGCTGATCAGTTCTTCCATGATATTATGGCCTGTTTTATTAGATATTAATTATATTCTGAATATTATAAACATTAAATATTGAAATTTTGCGATTTTGTATAAGGCCTATCGGAAGTTTTACGATTCACCATTAGCTATTAATCACTGTTTCGCTGTTAACTGTTTTTCTTCCATTTGCCTTCTTCATAGGGTTCAACATGTATTACCGCATCAACTATTTTCGGTCCTTTTGAGATCAGATGGTGTTTTACCGCATCTGATATCAGGTGTCCTTCGCGAACGGTTATTTTAGGGTCAACCAAAACATGAAGGTCTGTCTGTATGCCGGAACCGATATAACGGGTTCTGATCGCATGGGTCTCTTTAACCTCGTTTATTTCCATGGCAAGGACGTTTATCTGCTCAAGGTCTTCCTGGGGCGCGCCTGTATCAATAAGTTCTGAAAGGGCGGGCCATCCGATCTGCCGGGCAATATTCATGATGAAAAATGCGATGACAATTGCACCGATATCATCCAGGAACCACAGCTTCGGGTTTATTGCGGAAGCTGCCACAGCAATGGCTGCTGGAATTGAGCTTAATGCGTCTGAACGCTGATGATGCGCATTGGCGATCAAAGCGTTTGACCCTGTTTTTTTGCCGATCTTAAATGACCATCGGAAAAGGACTTCTTTTGAACAAAGAGATACAATTGCAGCAGCGAACGCGATCCAGCCTGTTTTCTGGATCGTGCCTTCCAGTAAAGCCGTAAGTCCATTATATGCCAGACCCAGACCCACAATAACAAGGGATAGAGAAATAAAGATGGTGATTAAGGTTTCAATGCGTCTGTGTCCGTAAGGGTGATCTTTGTCCGGAGGTTTTGACCAGTGCTCTGCTCCGGCAAAAACAGCCGCATCGGTAATAGAATCAGACAGCGTATGCACCGCATCAGCCATCATGACCTGGCTTTTTCCGATCATTCCGCAGGCAAACTTGAATAGGGTCAGCAGAATATTTACGGTTAGCGAGATCGCAGCTGTTCTTTTTATTGTTTTTATGCTGGATGCTGTATCAATCATGAATGAAGTTAAATTTCAGGAACATTGTTTTTTAACGATTTGAGATACCGCTTCACCAAAATCAAGCGCTTTTTCCAGGGTTTTTTCATCCGGCGTTCCTTCACAGACTGCGCCGTAGTTTCCGGCTGTCTGTTCGGGATTGTCGACAATGATCATTCCATATATGAGCAGTGCCTGGATAATTGATAAAAGCGTTGTTTCTGCACCGCCGCCCGGACCTGCTTCTGCGGAAAAGGCAGCGCCGAACTTATTTTTAATTTTACTTCTTAAATGGATAAAATTATCAAAAACTGATTTTAATTCAGCAGCCATTGATCCCAAATAGGCTGGCGAACCGGCAATAATTCCGTCAGAGGAAATAAAATCATTCTCAGACACCTCTTCTGTTGATTTTAGCAGACAAGTTATGTCCGGTGTTCTTTGAGCTCCTTTTGCTATTTCTTCAGCCAATTTCTGAGTTGTCCCTGTTCCAGAATGATGGTTAATATCTGCATTATTTTTACCCCCAGGAATTTATGAGCAGTATTTTTTTTGACGTGATGTTATAATTGAATTATACTGTTATTTTTAATAAAAAAACAATATTTTGGAGGAAAAAAATGAATTTTAACTTTATGTACAATATGCCCACAAGGCTTATTTTTGGTGTGGGCAAGCTTTCAGAGCTTGCTGAAACTCCTTATCTGCCCGGGAAAAAAGCGCTGATCGTCATAGGTGCTGCCGGTGCAATGAAAAAATACGGTTATCTTGAAAAGGTTGAAGTTTTACTTAAGAAAAACAATGTGGAGACAGTTGTTTTTGATAAAGTCCTTGCAAATCCAATTTCGGAAAATGTTGCAGACGGTGCAGCATGTGCCAGAGAGAACAGTTGTGATTTTGTTATTGGTCTTGGCGGCGGAAGCAGTATAGATGCTGCAAAGAGTATTGCGGTGATGGCCACAAATGAAGGTGAATATTGGGATTATATGCAGGCGGGAACCGGCGGACAGAAGATGCCTGAAAACAGAGCACTACCCCTTGTTGCGATTCCCACAACTGCCGGTACAGGAACAGAGTCTGATCCCTGGACAGTTATTACCAAGAGTGAAACAAATGAAAAGATAGGCTGGGGCTGTGATGATACTTTCCCTGTTATGTCGATTATAGATCCTGAGCTTATGCTGAGTGTGCCGCCAAAGATGACGGCTTATACCGGAATTGATGCATTTTGTCATGCGGTGGAATGCTATATCGCAAATGTTAATCAGCCGGCTTCAGACCGGTTTGCGCTTGAGGCAATAAGTCTCATAACAGAATGTCTGCCAATCGCAGTAAAGGATGGAAGTAATCTGGACGCGCGTACAAAGCTTGCATGGGCATCAACTGAAGCGGGAATATGTGAGTCCCTTTCATGCTGTATTGCGCATCATTCAATGGAGCATGCTATAAGTGCCTACTATCCGGATGTACCTCACGGAGCAGGTCTTACCATGCTTTCTGTTTCTTTCTTTTCATATGTTGCGGAAAGAAACCCTGAAAGGTTTGCTGATATGGCTCGTGCAATGGGAGAGGATGTTGATTCTTTAAGTGAAGACAAAAAACCTTTTGCCTTTATTACCGGGCTTAAAAAGCTTATTAAAAATATAGGGCTTGATGATGAAACCCTTTCAAACTATGGGGTAAAAAAGGAAGATATTCCGAAGCTTGCAGAAAACTCAATAACTGCCATGGGTTTTCTGTATGATCTGACTCCTGTGGAGCTTACCCGGGAGGATACCATCGCTATTTTTGAGAGAGCGTATAAATAGCATAGCGCAAAGCGCTGAGAGCATAGAGTGAAATATCTGTATCAAGTTTTAGAATTCAATCTTTCGGGGTCCTTCGGGCCGCCATGCCGGTGAGATGATCTTTGCCCGCTCTTCAAGATCCAGGAGACTTCCCCAGGTCAGGGTGAAATCTCCGAACCGGCTGTTGACACTGTCCATGGTACTTGTCACCTTTTTCTGTTTTTTTTCTTCCGGGAAAAGATCCAGCTGTTTTGGGTCCTTTATAAGATTTGAAAGGGATATCCCGAGAAGTCTGACGGATTGGCTAAGGTTTAGAGCCCCCATTATTTTGTTTGCGGCTGAATAGATATCCCGGGTCTTGCTTATGGGTGTTTTAAGTGAAGTCTGCCGGGTAAAGGTTGTAAAGTCTTTGTAGCGGATAGTCAGCGAAATTGTCCTGCCTGAAAAATCACTTTCCCTTGTTCTTCGTCCCACCATTTCAGACAGTCTCAGCATTTGTGCTTTTAAGGCTTCTTTTGATGAGATGTCATGATCAAAGGTCATGCTGTGCCCGAAAGAACAGGGGTCCGGTGACTCTTCAACAGGCACCACGGGTCTGTCATCTTTTCCCAGCCCCATACAGACCAGGGCGTCACCGATTATTCCAAAATGCCTTCTTAATAAAACCGGATCTGCTCTTCCCAATTCTCCGCAGGTCTGTATTCCCAGGTACAAAAGTTTTTTTTCTGTCTTTTTTCCTATTCCGCAGATTTCTGAAACCGGAAGATTTTTCAGGAGGCCGTGTATGTCCTTTTGTGCGATTTCGGTTAAACCGTTCGGCTTGTTCATGTCGCTTAACAGTTTTGCAATAAGCTTGTTTGGACCGATGCCTGCGGAAAAGGTGATTCCTTTTTCTTCTAAAAGTTCTTTTCTTATTTCAGATATAATTTTTTTGGCTGTCCCGAAGAGTTTAATTGATCCGGTCAGATCCAGAAAGACTTCATCGATTGAAAACACTTCAACAACAGGGGTGAATTTTCTGCAGAGATTCACAAACCCTTTACTGGTGTCTGTGTACCGGCTGTTATTTGCTTCCACAAAGATGAGGTGAGGACATTTTTTTACGGCGTCATACCGGTTCATGCCTGTTTTCACCCCGTAAGCACGGGCTTCATAGGATGAGGTGGTCACAATGCCCCTGTTCCCTCTGCCGGTTACAGCGATCGGTTTTCCTCTAAGATGCGGATTGCACTGCTGTTCCACCGAGGCAAAATAGGCATCCATATCAAGATGGGCAATAATGCGGTTCATAAGTTATTAAACCGTGAGAGGTAAAGTGTGAAGAGTGAGAAGGATTTTATATTTTACGCTTCACTTCTCACCCTTCACTTTTCATGTTATTTTTGCTATTCACAGGCTTCAAGGTTCCATAAAAGACTTTCCGGCTGAAAAGAGAGTTCATACAGGTTGGCGCCATCCGTCACGGAAAAATGGATTAGACTGTTTCCCCCGTTCTTTCTTTTCCATGAATAGGTGATTTCTTCCACTGTTATTTTTTTGTTTTTACACTGAAACCATTTTGGAAAAACGCTGCCGTTTTTAAACACGGCGCCGACTTTTATTTTCTCATTTAAAAATATAACCATTGTTAATCCATCTTCCGCACAATACCCGTGATCTTTCCGATGATCTTTACGCTTTCTTCGTCTGCTTTTATTAGAATGGGATCCATTTCAGGGTTTGCCGGCTGGAGGCGGATATTTTCTTCTTCCTTAAAGAAGTATTTGATGGTGGCTTCTTCTCCGATAAGGATTGCTGCTATTTCACCCTGTTCAACTGTGTTTTGCGGACGGACCATGGCAAGGTCTCCATCCATGATGTGGGCATCTATCATGCTGTTTCCCCTTACCTTAAGGAAGAAAGACTCTTTATCCTTTACAAGTGATGGGTCTATTGAAATATTTTCCTCAATATTTTCTATGGCAAGTATCGGCGTCCCGGCCTGGATATTCCCCACCACGGGAATCATATAGGGCAGAGCCTTATTGTCACCCAGTATTTCAATAGCTCTGGAGCTTTTTGCGGTCTTTCTGATCCAGCCCTTTCTTTCCAGTAGATCCAGAAATTTTTTCGCGCTGTTCGGTCCCGAAAGTCCCAGGTTTTCGGTTATTTCACGGACAGTGGGAGGATAGCCGGTTTGTGCCTTATATTTTATTATAAAATTAAACACACGCTCCTGTTTTAGGGTAAGTTTGTCTGCCATTTTGCCTCCAGTAATCATATTGAACATTTGTTATACTTTTACTTTAAGGTGTTTTTTTTGTCAAGATGTTTTTATTTTAGGTTGAAAAAAATAATTCTTTGGACGATTATTAAATGAATGCAGAGTGGGGAATGCGGATTGCGGAATAAAACAATTGTATGCCATGCTCTCTGCGCTATGCCCTATGCAAATTTACGGGTCATGAATTTAATTTATTTTGGAGGAAGAAATGCGAAGCGATAAAATGAAAAAAGGAATTGAAAAGGCTCCACACCGGTCCCTTTTTAAGGCAATGGGCTATACGGATGAAGAGATAAAACGTCCCATGATAGGGGTTGTGAATTCAAAAAATGAGATCGTTCCCGGACATGTTCATCTGGATACTATTGCAGAGGCTTCAAAAGCAGGTGTTCGGATGGCAGGCGGAACCCCTATTGAGTTTCCCACCATAGGTGTTTGTGACGGGATTGCCATGAACCATGAAGGCATGAAATATTCGCTTTCAAGCCGTGAGCTTATTGCGGATTCTGTAGAGGTCATGGCGATGGCCCATCCTTTTGACGGACTGGTGATGATACCGAACTGCGATAAGATCGTTCCCGGTATGCTGATGGCAGCCATGAGACTGAATATTCCAACGGTTGTGGTGAGCGGCGGGCCTATGATTGCAGGGAAAAAGGGTGACGGAGAAACAGATCTGATAACCGTGTTTGAAGGTGTGGGCGGGGTAAAAGCAGGAAAGATGACTGAAGACGAGCTTAAAGAACTTGAGGACACCGCTTGCCCGGGATGTGGATCTTGCGCAGGCATGTTTACGGCCAATTCAATGAACTGTCTTACCGAGGCGCTCGGCATGGGCCTTCCGGGAAATGGAACCATTCCTGCTGTTTACGCAGCGCGTAAGCGGCTTGCCAAATATGCGGGGATGAAAATAATGGAGCTTGTTGAAAAGGATATCAAGCCGCTTGATATTGCAACTCCGGAAGCTTTCAGGAATGCCATTGCGGTTGATATGGCGCTTGGCTGTTCAACAAATACGGTTCTGCATGTGCCTGCCATCGCACATGAGGCTGGAATAGATATTGGCCTTGATATTTTTAATGAAATAAGCAAAAAAGCACCGCACCTTTGTGCCCTCAGCCCTGCCGGTCCGAATCATATTGAGGATCTGGACAGGTCCGGCGGTATCATGGCGGTGATGAAGGAGCTGTCAAAAAAAGGTCTGATCAACGGCAGCTGTATGACCGCAACCGGTATGTCGCTTCAAGAGAGCCTTAATGCGGTTGAGGTCAAAAATCATGATGTTATTCTTCCTATTGATAAGCCCCACAGCCCGGAAGGCGGAATAGCAATCTTAAAAGGGAACCTTGCTCCGGACGGCTGTGTGGTGAAACAGTCCGGTGTTGCGCCTGAGATGATGACCCGTAAATGTACGGCGCGGGTATTTGATTCTGAAGAAGACGCGGTGGCGGATATCCTTGGCGGAAAGATAAAACCCGGAAATGTTATTGTTGTCCGTTATGAAGGTCCCAAAGGCGGGCCGGGTATGCGGGAAATGCTGACGCCCACTTCATCCATTGTAGGTATGGGGCTGGATAAGGATGTTGCATTGATCACAGACGGCCGTTTCAGTGGCGGTACCAAGGGGGCTGCTATCGGTCATATTTCTCCTGAAGCAGCAGACGGCGGTATGATCGCCTTTGTTGAAGACGGGGATGAAATTGAAATAGATATCCCAAATAACAGGATCACTCTGAATGTTGAGGATGCCGAGATCGAAAAAAGAAAAGCCGGATGGAAAGCACCTGAACCCAAGATCAAAACCGGATATGCCTACCGGTATTCACAGATGGTGACTTCTGCGAGTACCGGAGCAGTGTTTAAATATTAGTTGTTGGCTTCCTGAAAGCCCAACTTCGGCGTTGCGCCCTCAGTCATTGCGGCGTACGAGAAAGTACGCCTCACTCCTTCGGACTTGCGCGCCTTGGTCGGAAGCATGCCGCGCATACGAAACATTTTGTGTGGCGTTAAGCGGCATGTAGCTAAAATAATCAGGTTTAATTGCCGAGATACTCTCCGTGGTTTGTTACGGTAAGTATCCATTTGGACTTTTCATTTTGCCAGCTTTGTATTGTTGGAGTTAGTAAAACAGAATAAGAATACATAAACAAAAAGGGAAGACAAATTAATGTCTTCCCTTTTTAGTTTTATCTTTTCTTAACAGCTCAGAGCTTAGTCCAGATCAGCAATAGAAGCTGCTATCAACTCTTTGATGTATCTTGAATTATGCGCGTATGCACCCGGGTCTTTAAGAACCAGCTGGTAGTTATAGGCTGCTTTAAGCAGGCTTGGTGTCCATGCGCCTTTGTACTGGTTGCTATAGCTTGCTTCACCTTCATCAACATCACCGTTTGCATTGGTGTCTTTGAAAAAGTATGGATATGTCAAGGACTCATAGATGATTGCAGTACTGTTGGCTGCTGCGTTTGTCTGAATGGCTTCGTAGAGGTCATCCGCAAGAGCACTTATTGTAGCAGATGTATCCGGCACTGAGGCATGACATTCAGTACAGCCTGTTTCAACAAGTTCCAGAGAATGCTGGTCATGACATCCGTAGCACTTATTTTCAATAGCTGCGTGGGCATGTGCGCCATTCATGTCTTCATCATACTCATATCCGGCATTTGAATCAGAACCGTATAAGGTTGCTGCTGCTGCATAGTAGTGAATATTTGTGAAACCTGCATCCGGCATTACAGTATCATCGTCTGTGATTCCTGATTCAGTAATGGCTTCGTCAATGCTTAATCCTGATGCGCGGCCTGAGTGGCACTGCATACATATGGCTTCGTTACCGAGACCTGTAATTTCATCGCCTGATGGAAAGGTGACAGAGGTGAGCGCCATTGCGTCGTCATTATGACAGGCAAGACATTCAACTGTTGTTCCGAGTTCTGTTGCTACGGCTTCGACTCCTGCCACATGGTTCAGATAACCAGGCGTACTGTGACAAGCTGCACAGCTTGCTGATACTTCCCCGTCTTCATCCCAATGTACAAATGCCTCTGCTGCTGCATCGCCATGTCCTGATGCGCCATGTTCTGCTGAAGCTATAGCTACCGCGTCAAGAAGAGCTTGAGGGTCGGTACCATCGCAGCTGCATAAAAATAGAAGTGAAACGCAGAGTGTTACGATTGCTAACATTTTTTTCGTCATTTTTTTCTCCTTTTTCTAGTTGTTTTTTAACTTTTGTTGTTTTTAGGCTTTTTGCCTTTTTTTTGGATCCCTTAACCAGAGTTTATTTAAAATCTACCACTCTTGTAGATAAGTGTACTGTTTAACAGGACTTTCAACAACAGCAGAAAACACCTGTTTTTTTTATATTTTACCTGTGGAAAATACACAGGTAAAAGGTTTGAATAAAATCAGGAATTCTTCATCAGAGAGGTTTCAATAGCAAAGCGAACCAGTTCTGCCCGGCTTTTGAAATTGAGTTTTGAGAAAATATTTGAACGGTGGAATTCAGCTGTTCGTTCAGAAACACAAAGTTTTTCGGCTACTTCACTGTTTGTATGACCATAAGCAAGCAAGCGGCAGATCTCCTGCTCGCGGGGGGTTAAAATATCCTTCTTTTTTTCTAAGTTCTTTCCCGGTGATTGCGAATACTTAGATAAAACAGATGAAGGCAGGGATGAATCTATATAGTATTTATCCTGGCTGGCTGCACGGATGGCCTGTACTACCTCTGTTTGGGTGGATTTTTTTAAAACAAAACCTTTGACCCCGATCTTTAAAAATTCACGGAGGTAGTGTTCGTCATCATGCATGGTTAGAACAACTATTTTAAGGTCAGGATGATCCGTTAATACTTTTTTAGCAACCATCATACCGTTCATATCAGGCATGTTAATATCAAGGATAAGGATATCGGGAGAGATATTATAGACCTTTTTTACAGTTTCAGATCCTGTGCCGGCTTCACCCTCTACTTCGATGTCCTCTTCCTTTTCAAGTAAGGCCCTGAGTCCGCTGCGAAATACTGCATGATCATCGGCAATTAACACCCTCATTGTCATGTTTTTCTCTTCAGATGAAATGCTTAACACTTCTTTCCAGTTTGATATAAAGTATTTGTGTTGTTTTAGCCTTTGTGAAGCGATTAAACGGGCATAAAAAATATATCCGTATTTCCTATATAATAGAATTGAAGGGAATATCCTGCAACAGCAGAAAACACCTGTTTTTTTTAGATAACCTGTGGGAAATTATTAGGTAATAGGTGTGAAAGAAATTATGAAAGCTTCATCAGGTTGGTTTCAATGGCAAATCGGACCAGTTCTGCCCGGCTCTTAAAATCGAGTTTTGAGAATATGTTTGAACGGTGAAATTCAGCCGTACGTTCAGAAATGAAAAGTTTTTCAGCAATTTCACTGTTTGTATGGCCATAGGCCAGTAAACCGCAGATTTCCTGCTCGCGGGGGGTTAAAATGTCTTTCTTTGAGTCCGGTTTTTTCCCGGGCAGCCCGGCATATTTAGATACAACAAATGAAGAAAGAGATGAATCTATATAGTGTTCACCGCGGCTGGCTGCACGGATAGCCTGAACCACATCTGTTTGGGTGGATTTTTTTAAAACATAACCATTGATCCCTATTTTTAAAAGTTCCTGGAGGTAGTGTTCGTCCTCATGCATGGTGAGTACAACTATTTTAAGATCGGGCTGAACCGTTAACGCCTTTTCCGCAACCATGGTTCCGTTCATCTCAGGCATGTTGATATCAAGGATAAGGACATCGGGAGAAAGTTCCTGAGCCTTTTTTAATGTTTCAGGTCCTGTGCCGGCTTCACCTGCCACTTCAATGTCCTCTTCCTTTTCAAGTAAAGCCATGAGCCCGCTTCTAAATACTGCATGGTCATCAGCAATCAAGATTCTGATAGACATTCTTAATCCTCCTTTTTGTGGTTGATTTTCACTCTGATGGTGGTCCCTCTGTCGGGAGCTGATTCTACCATGAGTTCGGCATCGATCAGCGCGGTCCGCTCCCGCATGCTGATCAGGCCCATGTGGGCAAACCCGTCATGGGCTGTGTGCTCAGGATCAAAACCCCTGCCGTCATCTTCGATCAGCATGATGGTGTTCTTTTTGCTTCTGGTCAGGATGACACCGGTCTGAGCAGCCTGTGCATGACGGATGATGTTTGTAACTGCTTCCTGGGCGATCCGGTAGAGGGTGACTTCGGTTTGAATGGGCAGACGGTCTATCTCCGGGGGGCTGATATGCTGAAAATCGATTTCAAAGTCGCAAACTTTTGCTGTCTCGGTGATGTAGCGTGAAAGCGCGACTTCAATTCCGTAATCATCCAGGATTGAAGGGCGCATGCCCCATGCCAGTCGGCGGACATCATCAATGAGCCGAAGGGTCCGGGTCTCAAGACTGCGGCAGCTCTCTTCCTGTTCCTTCCCGGTGCTTTTGAGCATCTGTATTTCCATCAGGAGAACAGAAAGTGTTTGACCCAGCTGATCGTGCAGTTCCCTGGCAATTTTACCCCGTTCTTCCTCCTGGGTAAGTACTATTTTTTCTAAAAGTGCCTGTCGGCCGGCCTCTTTTTCCTGTACTTCACTCTGAGACATTTTAAGATTCTCAGCCATGAGGTTAAAGGCACTTGAAAGCCTGCCGATCTCATCATTTGAATATACTCTGGCCCTGAAATTAAAATCACCCTGACTGATACGGCGGGTTGCCAAAAGCAGGTTTTTGATGGGTCTTGTCAGAATATAGGTCAACAGCAAAGCCAGACCCAGCCCGATTGCCATACAGAGACTCAGAGTTAAAAGCAATAAGCGTGTAAGTGATGCAAGCTGTGAAATGACGGCCCGATCGTTTTTTGCGAGCCTCAGCTGTCCGGCACTGCCGTTAATCAGAGGGCTTGCGGCTTCAAAGATAAGGCCTTTTTCGCTTCCAAACACCTGGACCGGAGCCTGTTTGCTGCCGGTAGACGGTCTTAATTCAACCAGGTCCGGCGGTACCGAACGTTTAAAGGTATGAACAAGTATGGTGCAGTTACGGTCTTCAACAATAATATAGGAAATGTCGGGATTGGTTTGCTTCGCTTTTAAAAGCCGATTTTTTAAAGCAAAAAGATTACCCTTTACCAGGAGTCTTTCAATATCGGGAGCAAGGGTCTGAGCGGCTGTCAGAGTTCTTCTTTCAAGAATATGGTAGAGGGCCTCGGAAAGGCTGCTGCGCACCTGGTAGAGCACAACACTGCCGAAAATAAAAGCCACGATAATTCCGGTGCCCATGATCTTGATAAAGATCGGTACAGACACAATCCATGTCCATAGTTGTCTGATTGGACCCCGAGTTTCTTTCATTGCTTAGTTTCCCATGTCTGTGCTGCCTTTCTCACGCTGTCATGTAGCGTTGGTTCAGCGAGTACATAACGGTCGATTCCCAGTTTAGCTAGAACCGCTTTTCCCTCTTCACTGGTGTGCATTGAAAGCATGATGTCCTGGATTCTCTTTTTCAGCTGCGGGTCTGTTTTCGGGTGAACAACCACAGGCGGCATCCCGTAATCCTCTGATATCATTATAACACGGGTATTCTCTCGGATATTTTTATCGGTGCGGGCCATTTGCTCGTATACCACGCTGTGCACGGATACCGCATCAACATAACCTTTGATCAGAGCATTGACAGACTTGTCATGGCTGCCCGTAAGGATATGTTCATAAAAAAAGTGTTCAGGATCCTTACCATGATTCAGCAGCCAGACAGCCGGGTACAGCCATCCTGAAGTCGAGAGATGATCCGAGGATCCAAAATGCTTACCCTGGAGGTCCAGAAGTGTTTTTGCTGTACTGTCTGCAGGTACGACAATCAGGGCCTGATAGGTCGTCTTGTTGTTAATTTGCGGAACAGCGATCACCTGCAGGCCAAAATCGCGTTCACCCTGAACAAAGGGATAGGTACAGATTAAGGCCAGGTCGCATTCTCTTTGACGGATCAGGTTGTTGATCTCGGCATAGCTGTTTCGCAGAATGAGAAAACCTTTCCGGTCAAGCTGAAGGGCAAGATAATCTACAAACTCCTGGTACATCCTCAAAGAACTTTCCGGGGATATCACCGGAGCCACAGCAACTCTGATCGTTGTTGCCCCTGTTTTGTGTGAGAGTGCTTTTTCGCTGGTTTTATCTGCGATTTCTTTCAGGCTGATTTGACGGATTGGGCGAAACCGGTTATCCTTCTGGCTCAAAAGTATATTTAAACTGTAAACAACAAGCAAAACTACAGCCAAACCAAAAAGCATCTGAACTATCCAATTTTTCCACATTTTTTTATATCCTCAGCAGCTTTTTATAAACGGTACTGTACGCTAGCTCCTAATGCTCTCTTAGATAAATGAAGGGTGTTATACTGTTGATACAAGCCATTACTAAAGGGACAAAGACTCCCAAGTTTAATCTACGACTCTAGTAGAATGGATAACACATTTATGTTATTTATGCCAGTTTGATTAATTAGAGCCTGTCCCAATTTTGCTTATTTCAAGTTTTAATGGACAGACAGGCAATCACTTAGCCATGTCTATCAGACCATCTGCATCAAAACTGAGCAGCCTGTTTGCTTTTTGACCCAGAAACTCAAA
>Ga0207996_1000612_pt1 | contig 30292 bp, 20 predicted proteins | sample AntAceMetag02UKG_FD_184773 | JGI IMG/M metagenome (GOLD analysis project Ga0207996, IMG submission 184773) | Saline lake microbial communities from Ace Lake, Antarctica - Antarctic Ace Lake Metagenome 02UKG (SPAdes) (version 2) | ecosystem: Environmental > Aquatic > Non-marine Saline and...
GGAAGCATGACTGTCAACCACCCCGATCACCCTCCCCCACACCAGCCCACCACCGACCCTGCGTCGGTGGAGGCATGACTGACAACCACCCCAATCACCTCCCCCCACATAAACTCACCACCGACCCCGCGTCGGTGGAGGCATGACTGACAACCACCCCAATCACCTCCCTCCACATAAGCTCACCACCGACCCTGCATCGGTGGAAGCATGACTGTCAACCAATCCAATCAACCTCACCCACACCAGCTCACCACCGACCCTGCGTCGGTGGAAGCATGACTGTCAACCACCCCGATCACCCTCCCCCACACCAGCCCACCACCGACCCTGCGTCGGTGGAGGCATGACTGACAACCACCCCAATCACCTCCCCCCACATAAGCTCACCACCGACCCTGCGTCGGTGGAAGCATGACTGTCAACCAATCCAATCAACCTCACCCACACCAGCTCACCACCGACCCCGCGTCGGTGGAGGCATGACTGACAACCACCCCAATCACCTCCCCCCACATAAACTCACCACCGACCCCGCGTCGGTGGAGGCATGACTGACAACCACTCCAATCACCTCCCTCCACATAAGCTCACCACCGACCCTGCATCGGTGGAGGCATGACTGTCAACCACCCCAATCACCTCCCCCCACATAAGCTCACCACCGACCCTGCGTCGGTGGAGGCATGACTGACAAACAACCCGCCCCCCCCCCTCCGCCACCAATCAACCTTGCGTCAGTAAGATATCTCTGATAAATTACTTCCATGAAGTCAATCGGCCAAAATCAAGATCCAAAACCAATCTATACCCCCAATAATTGTAACCCATCCTACAAGCTTCTCTGGTCACTGACACTCTTCTGGCGAGAACCGCATACTTCTGACAACTGGCTCAATGAACTAAAATCATCAACCGAGAAAGACGGGGTCAGGATTCTGAATCACCGAACCACACAACCCAGGATAAGCCAGTTCCTTATCAGCACTAAACCGGCTGTGTCTCCCCGTGATCTAATCAAATCGGTAAAGGGTCGTCTTCAGTACATCATCCGGGAAATAAACCCAAAAGCATTTCAACGCAATTATTTCCTGCATAGTATCGGCGCGGCCAAGCGGGAGGTGGTGGAAGAATATGTAGCCCACCAACTCGATCATCACCGGATGGCCGATCATAAGGTGCAGGCAAAGTTGTCACGATATCAGATTAGAAATCACGATGTTGATCTCTCACAATCTATCAACAGTGCTCACGGAAAATATATCTACAATCTCCACCTGGTTGTGGTCAACGTCGGGAGGTGGGTGGAAATACGGGATGATATCCTTGATAAGATAAGGAATATGATTATAGCTCTAGCAAATAAACAAGAACACCGTCTCTCCGCCGCCGGGATTTTTCCCGATCATATTCATATCGCCCTGGGGTGTTCGATAAATGAATCCCCCCAGGACGTGGCCCTCGGGTATCTAAATAATCTGGCCTATGCCTGGGGGATGAAGGCGATCTACCAGTCGGGATATTATGTCGGAACATTCGGGGAGTATGATACCGGAGCGATCGGGTAGTTACCCATACTCTCGTTTGAATCAATCAAGGGGTATATAGCGTGGAGAGGAGAGAGATAAACGATAATCTGGTTATCAGTCCTTCACTCCACCGACGCAGGGTCGGTGGGGGTGAGGGTGTGGGATAGGATCAGATCTGGTTTACAATCCATAATCCACCGACGCAGGGTCGGTGGGGGTGAGGGTGTGGGATAGGATCAGATCTGGTTTACAATCCATAATCCACCGACGCAGGGTCGGTGGGGAACCAAACTCAACCAATTCTTCTCACCCCACCACCGACCCTGTGTCGGTGGAGGCATGACTGATAACCAGACCCGGTCACCGCCACCATCAGCCCACCACCAATCCCGTGTCGGTGGAGGCATGACTGATAACCAAAACCGGAAAACAACACACCCGACCCATCTTCTTTAACACACCTTCTTCACGTATCGGCAATATCTGCACCACGCCAATGCAACATTTTGTTCATTTTTGCAACGTTTCAGCCTTCCCACGAAAAAAACATCATTACCTATCTTATTACAATTCAACATGATAAAGAATAATGTCATATAGTTTGAATCTGGCACGCAATTTGCTCTTTATTTTGTATATATACCATTATATTACATGAAAGTTTTGGTTTACAACCTTGACATTAAGAAAGTATGTGCTATCTTTACTATAGAACAAAAGAGGGATTTTTGTGTCTAAAGATCATCGGCATATTCCATAACTATTAAATAATTTAAATCCGTACACATTTCACAACACTATAATTTTTGCATAGCAAAAATTATAAGGAGGAAAAAGATGAAATCCATCCAACTGACCATTCTACTGACCATCTCATTTTTACTGATCGCCTTCCCCGTCTTCGGGGAGAACCCTTTCCCGCTGGATACTCCCGCCATAAACTTCCAGGGGAGAGTAGAGGTTGATGAGACAGGGTTTGACGGTTCCGGGGATTTCGCTTTCACGATCAGCTGGAACGGCGGTTCTTGGGACGGCTCGTGCACCACAACCGTCAACCAAGGAGTCTTCAATGTGATTCTGGGTGTAGACACCGCTGCGCTACCCGCTGACGTCTTCAATCACCCCGGTCCGTACACCCTCTCGGTTTCGTTCGAAAGCGCAGGTCTGAGTCCCGACCAGTCGATCGTTGCCGTTCCCTTAGCGATCAACTCCGACTTTCTCGATGGCCTGGATAGTCCGAACAGCGCTTTTGTGGGAGTGACCGATGTCCAGACCCTGTACAACAAGATCCTGGGAACCGACACCACCACCTCCTACTTCATCGTCGCTCCTTCCGCCGCCGCCGCACCCGGCGATACCGCGGGCGCCTTCTGGTACGACCTGGCTGAAAACATGATGAAATACTACAACGGAGCCGACTGGGTTGAGCTCACCAACAGCGCGGCCGCGAGCACTTACTGGTCCCGGGCCGATACCAACCTCTCGCCCGCGACCGCAGGGGACGACGTTTCTTTAGGAAACGGCGAAATCCTGTTCTTCACCGATGACGGTTCCGCCACCAACCCAAACATCTCAATCGGCAATGAGTCCAATACCGGAATCTACCAGCAAGCCGGAAACGCCGGAGAGATAACCTTCACTTCTCTGGGGACCCGCAAGTTCGCTTTCCGTAATTCCAATGTCTTCTGGATCCAGGAGACGGCAGCCGACCCCGGGAGCGGGGCCGACGCCGGTGCCCTTTATTTTAACAGTACCGTAAAGGGCTTTAAATACCACGACGGTTCCACCTGGAAAGACATCGCCTCGGGAACCGGAAGCATTGAGGCGCCTACTGAAGTTTACGACACTGTCTTCGCGACAGACGGAAGTACCTGGTGGCCGAATAATGAGCTGCGCATCGACCCCGACAGTTGGGTAGGGACCAAGAATGATTTCAAGATCGGATACGGAGAATACGGGAAGAAGCTCTACTGGAATAACAATTCGACCACCTACATAAGCGGTCCCGCGGAGCACACACTCCAATTGGTGACCAACGGCACTGAACGGATGAGGATCATCTCTACCGCCAACAGTGCTGCCACACCTCTCATCTCCCTCAATGCCGATGTCGATACCGGTTTCTTCAAGCCCGCAGCCGATAATATCGCCATCTCTACCGGGGGAGTAGAAGCTTTACGGATCAACTCCAACCAACTGGTTGGAATCGGAACAGCGGGTCCCCCCGATACCCGGGTCCATATTGTAGAAAGCGCCCGAAACGCGCTAAAGGTCGTACAAGGGGGAGCTTTCAACGGAATCTTCGTCGATCAGAACGGCGCGGATGAAGCCATCCGGATTGACCAAGATGGCGTTACCACCGACAGCGATCCCACCGATGGTGAGGGGGGGGCTCTTCATATCGGTAACACCGGGAATACTGGGGGAGGCTTAACTGTCTATTCCAACACAACCATCGCCCAGCAGCGTCCGCTGGTAGAATTTCGGGGATTGGGAACCGGGTTTGATCAGCCGGTCCTGAAACTACAGGGGCAGACCGCTAATTCCAGCCCGCTGTATCTAGTTCCGCAGAACTCTGGTGGATCCACTGGACAGGAAGGTGAGATCTATATGGACACCGATCATCTGTTGTATTACCACAATGGTACCACCTGGATCGCCCTAACCTGTGATTCCAGCGGGGAACTTCCCGCCAGTACGGAAAGCCACATCCTCCGCGGGAACGCCGCCAGCGGCTGGGACGATACTGACGACATCACCGCTGACGGCGCCGGGAACGTGACAGTTAAGACCAGCCTGAGCGTCTCCGACAATAATATCACCAACGTAGGCGATATCGCCCTCGACTCCATCTCCGGGGAGAGCACCAACGCCATCCAGATCGGAGACGGCGACGATACCATCACTATCAACGACGACTGGACCGCGGCGGCCCAGACCTGCGCCGACCTGGGAATCGTCACCACCGTTGACATAACCGACGGAACGGCCAACTTCACCAACCTGACCTCGGCCTCCATCGCCGACACCGCCCTTACCGCCACTCGCCTGGTCTACGTCGGTGCGGGGAAGGTACTCGCCGACGACGAGGACATGGTCTTCGACGGCGACACTTTAACACTTAAGCAGTTCACCACTTCGGCCAACGGCGATAAGAACATCAACGCGATCCGGGACCAGGATGACATGGCGGCCGACAGCGATACCGCCCTGGCCACCCAGAAGTCGATCAAGGCTTATGTCGACAACCAGGTGACCGGCAGTGGTTTCGCCTACGGCACCGGGGATGCCACCCAGGTCGCTTACTGGGTCAACGAGACCACCATCGATAGTGACGCCGGAATGACCTATAGCGCGGCTGGCGACCAGCTTACAGTTACCAACGGGACCTTCACCGTCCTCACCGCCACCACCTCGATCGCCGATACCAGCCTGGATGCCGGGCGGGTCGTCTATACCGGAACCGGAGGCGTGCTCTCCGAGGACGACGAGTTCCTTTATAGTGCCACCGATGACAAGGTAACGCTCAACTCCGGGGCGTCGACCGGGGACGCGATGGTGATCACGACCAATTCGCTGACCACGGGCCACGCCCTTGAAGTTACCTCGAGCGGGGTCGGCGGGAATACGGATGCGCTGGTATACATAGAACGCACCGGGGCGGGGCAGGCGCTCCAAATCAAGACCAATAACCCTACCGCTACCGGCGTCTGGGTTGAAGCAGACGATATTGTTGGCGGAAGGGTTATGACGGTAAAGGCCAACGATGCGGACATGACCGGATCCGGCTATGTGCTCTATGCCATACAGGACAATACTTCCGCCCATGGACATGCCCTGGTCGCACAGCAGGACGGGGATGGGAACGCCCTCCGAGCTATCGTCTCCACGGACGCGACGGCCGGCGCCAACGCGGGCTTCTTCAACCAGGGAGTCAACTCTGACAGCGTGATCGCTCAAACCACCGGCGGGGCACTCCACGTCGACAACACCGAAAATATATACGGAGCTTTAACTGTTTATTCCAACAAAAATGCCGACCAGGCTGCTCCTCTGGCAACCATAAAAACCAACGACGCCGCCTTCGACCAGGCTTTATTTGCCATCGATCCGGTGGTGGGCGGGAATGGTCCCCATATGTATCTCAAGCCGATTAACGGGCCGACCCCCCAGGCGCTCGCGGCCGGGATGCTCTACGCCAGTTCTACCACCGAGTCCCTGATGTACTATAACGGGACTGCCTGGATCAGTCTGACCGGGGCAGGGGGGGCCGGACTGCCAAGTGGTACCGCTAACTATATGATGCGATATGACGATACCAACGGATGGGAAGAAACTGCCAACCTAACAATCACGGACGGAGGAGTGCTGGTATTTAACAATGGTGCTGGGGCCGACAATGACGCTCAATTTAAGAGTGAAAACAACGCAAATCTCCTCTACCTTGATTCCGACCGCGACGCGATCGGAATCGGAACCACCCCCGGCACGAGCTATATGGTAACTATCCAGCAGAGTCAAGCCGCCGAAGGCGGTCTCTTAATCACCCAGAACCAGGTTGGCAACGCCCTCAATATAGTCCATGACGCCGCCGCCAATGAAGAGGCCGTTTATATAGCTAATGCTGATGCCAACGAGGCACTGTTTATCGCTCAAGCCGGCATCACAGATTCCGCCGACCCCTCGGCGAGCTCTGGCGGTGCTATTCACGTTTATAACTCCAACGCTTCCGCCGGAGCCGCCATTACCGCCTACGCCGACTCCGATACTCCCGCAACCCCTCTGGTCTGGTTTCAGGTAGGCAGTTCGTTCGGCGACAAACCGGTCCTCCAACTCACCGGACGTACAGACCATGCCAGCCCCCTATACCTGGAGGCACAGAACAATGGTGGTGCAGGCAATATCGCCGGAGAGATATTCATGGACACCGACGGATATCTTAAATACAACAACGGATCCCACTGGGTTGCCCTGACCGGGATAGACGCCGGCGGACAGCTTCCGGCGTTCGGGACAGCCAATAACATGCTCCGGGACAGCGGAGCCGGCTGGGTCAGCAGTGGTGGAATAACCGAGGACGGATCCGGAAATGTGGTGGTCGGATTAAGCTTGAGTGTATCCGACGGGAATATCACCAACGTCGGAGATATCGCCCTCTACTCAATCTCAGGAGCTGCCAACGCCATCGCCATCGGGGACGGCGACGATACGGTCACCATCAACCCTACCGCCGGGACTTCATTCTCCGATAAGAATATCACCAACGTCGGAGATATCGCTCTCGACTCCATCTCCGGGGAGAGCACCAACGCCATCCAGATCGGGGACGGCGACGATACCATCACTATCAACGACGACTGGACTGCGGCGGCCCAGACCTGCGCCGACCTGGGAATAGTCACCACCGTTGACATAACCGACGGAACGGCCAACTTCACCAACCTGACCTCGGCCTCCATCGCCGACACCGCCCTCGCCGACGGACGGATGGTCTTTGTCGGCACGGGCAAGGTGCTCGCCGACGACGAAGACATGACCTTCGACGGCGACACATTGACCATCAAGCAGTTCACCACTTCGGTCAACGGAGAAAAGACCATCAACGCGATCCGGAACCAGAATGACATGGCGGCCGACAGCGATACCGCCCTGGCCACCCAGCAGTCGATCAAGGCTTATGTCGACAACCAGGTGACCGGCAGCGGTTTCGCATACGGCACCGGGGATGCCACCGAGGTCGCTTACTGGGTCAACGAGACCACCATCGATAGTGACGCCGGAATGACCTATAGCGCGGCCGGCGACCAGCTTACAGTTGTCAACGGGACCTTCACCGTCCTCACCGCCACCACCTCGATCGCCGATACCAGCCTGGATGCCGGAGGGATCGTCTATACCGGAACAGGGGGCGTGCTCTCTGAGGACGACCAGTTCTTGTATGACGCCACAAATGACAAGGTCACTCTAAACTCCGGGGCGACGACCACGGACGCGATGGAGATCACGGCCGATGCGTTGACCTCGGGACACGCGCTGGAAGTCACCTCGAGTTCCGCCGGGGCCACCAACCAGTCGATGGTTTACATTGAACGCAGCGATGTGGGACGGGCACTCGAGGTCAGATCCGACAACCCCACGGCCAGCGGAGTCTGGATCGAGTCGGATACTATTACCAGCGGCGTGGTGATGACAGTTAAAGCGAACTCGGGGGACTTTACCACCGGGCAGGTGCTCGCTGTCATACAGGAGGACACTGGAGGCTCCGGGCCGGCCCTCTTTGTGCAACAAAACGGAGGAGGGAAAGCCCTCGCGGCCACAGTCTCCTCAGGAGCGGCAGCCGGCGGACACGCGGGCTTCTTCACCCAGGGCGCGAACTCAGACTCCACCATCGAGGCGACGGCAGGAGGGGCGCTCCACGTTAACAATACCGGCAACGTCTACGGCGGGATCACCCTGTTTTCCGGGCAGGTCGCACTGCAAGCTGCGCCGCTGATGACGATCAAGACGACCCAAACTACCTTCGACTGGCCGATTCTTGCTCTCGATCAATCCGAACTCAACACCAATACGCCCCACCTTTACCTGAAACCGATCAACCTGGGCACCCCCGAAAACCTGGTTCAGGGCCTGCTCTATGCCGACGCCACCACCAATAGCCTGATGTACTACAACGGCACCGCCTGGATCTCCCTGACCGGCTCCGCCGGTGGGACAGGTGAATTCGCCACCGTCGCCCTCGACAACCTCGACTCGGTAGCGATCAACGCCGATCTCCTCCCGGATGGGGATAATACCCGAAATCTGGGAAGCGCGGCCGCGAACTGGGCCAACTTTTACGCCGATACCTCCTACCTGGCCACCGTTGATATCAATGCCGGAAATATCGACAATACGAAGATCGGCGTCACCACACCGTCGTACGGTGAGTTCACCGAGGTCAACGCCGGTTTTGTCCGGCTGGGCTCCAGCGTAACAGCGGTAAGCCCCGACCTCAGCTGGGACGGCGATAAGAACACCGGTCTCTACTGGATCGGGAGCGATACAATCGGGTTTGCCACCGGGGGAACGCTGGAGGCTACGCTCACTTCCGGCGGACGCTGGAGAATGCGTGCCAGCGGAACTGAGGCGCTACCGGTGTTGACCATTGGAGGAGGAGCTCACGATACGGGGATTTACCGCAGCGGAGATAATCTCAATTTCTCCAATGCGGCTTCGCGTGGATTCACAATGCGGTCGGACAAAGTCTTTGACCTGGTCGGCGACGTCGCAGACCCCGCCGACACCGAAGGCGGGATCTTTTACAACACCACCACTAAGTCCCTGAAATACAATGATGGTTCGAACTGGATCACCCTCACCGGGGCCGACCCCGCCAATGTCAGCGGCGCGGGGGACGACACCTATGTCACTTACTGGACCGGGGTGGACACGATCTCCGGGGAAGACACTTTCACCTATGACGCCGACGGCCACCGCCTCACTGCGGCTAACGCCACCTTCACCGGCCTCACCGCCGCCAACGCGACCTTCACCGGCCTCACCGCCGCTCTCGCCGATATAAACGGCGGCACAATCGACGGAACCACGATCGGCCAGGATTCAGCCAGTCTGGGCAAATTCACCGCCCTGACCGCCACCGGGGACGTCAATTTTGACGGGGGGACTTTCACCTTTAACGAATCCCTCGCAGATCTTGACGCCCAGTTTTTCGGGGATGAAGATCCGAACCTGCTATTTTTGAGTGCAGGCCCAAACCGCGTCGGGATCGGACTGGAAAGCACCGCTTACAAGCTGTCCGTCGCTAATATAGATGCCGATACCAATACCGATGGCGTATTATCCCTTAAACAATATTCTGCCAACACCGGAGCAGTCCTCTTCATTGAACATGACGGTGTCGGGGGGGACTGTATTAACATCGTCAATAACGGCACGAGTGGAACCGGCACTAATCACTCCATTAACATCAACCACGCGGACACCGCTACTGATGAGGCGGTTATAATCACCAATGAAGAAGATAGCGAGGCGATTTATGTCGACCAGAACGGCGCGACCAATACTATCTTAGACGAGAACGACGGGGGAGCAATTCATGTAGGCAATACTGGCAATACCGGCAGTGCCATCAGCGCTTATTCAGAACTGGGTGCCACCGCGGACGCGCCCCTGGTCTGGTTCGCGCTTGACGGCAACGGCGTCGATCAGCCGGTTGTCCGGATCGACACGGAGAACGGAGACGCTCCTCATCTCTTTCTCAACCCGATCGTGACCGAGCCCGCCAGTTTCACCCAACCGGGGAGTATTTACGCCGACACCGACGGATCCCTTTATTACCGGGGCAACGCAGCCTGGCTGCAGTGCAACAACTCCGGTGACTTCGCCGAGTTAATGGAATCAGTTCGGTATCATTCTGAATACGAACCGGGCGAGGTTATCATCCAATCTTCCATACCGTTAGCGGTGGACTCTTCCGGGAAACCATACGAATCGTCCATAGCAGGAGTTGTCTCCGACCGCAGCCATAGCCTTGACTATTCCATGCCCGAAAACGATTATAGAATAGTAGTCGGTTTCATCGGATTGGTCGGGTGCAAGGTGACCAACGAAGGCGGCCCGATCATGCCCGGAGACAAGCTGGTCACCAGTTCCACACCCGGCTACGCCATGAAAGCCGATCTGAACAAGTTGAGAGGCTGGCAGATCGTCGGGACCGCCCGGGAGCCTTTCGACGGCGAAGAGGGGATGATAGAGATTATGGTGGGGAAGTAGGGGTATCGGAGTATGGGTGTGTGGGAGTATCGGGGTAACAGATTAAAGCCTGCAACCTGACTTCGTAGTGCAGAGCTTCAGCTCTGCTAATGGCAAGACTTCAGCCAGAGGCTAATCCGCTTCAGGAGGAAAAGTCCTTCATTACGATATAAATTGTAACTTTGAAACAAGGATAACTATTATTTTCCCGAACCCCGATTAAAGCGTCGGGGCGGAGATAAATATAATATGGAAGAAAAAGAAAGATTCGAGATTATGCTGGAACATATGAGCCAGACCATCGATTTGATTCTGGAAGCCCAACTATCTACGAAAATAAAACTCTTGGAGAACCGGGAGGAATCAAGAAAACAGAGTCGAAAAACAAATCTCAAACTTGATCTGATGGATCAAAGTCTATCTGCTAAGTTCAAATTAAAAAGGGAAGCAATTGATGAACAATGATAAAAATAACATGAAGGAAACTGATAGATTTGAAATTTTGCTGGAGCATATAGCAAAAGATGTCCGGACGGTCGCGGAAGGTCATATCAGCCTGAACCAAAAAATCGACCGGAACAATGAAGACGCCCGCCAGGAACGAGAAAGTATAAAACAGCAAATGGGCATTTACGTTAAAACCCTATCCGGAAAGATAGACACAAACCGGGAGAAGATCGAGCAAGTAGATCAGAAGGTTGATCTAAACCGGGAAGCGATTGAGGGGAACCGGGAAGCTATCGATCTGAACCGAAAAAAGATCGAAGAAGTAGACCGAAAAGTAGAGATCAACCGTGAAAAGATCGAAGAAGTAGATGACAAATTGAGCACAAACTTAGAAAAACACGAAGACAGGATAAAGATACTGGAAGTAATAAGCTAAATTCTTTCACTCCGGACTTATCCACGGGGGAGAGAGAAAAAATTTAATTGTATGAATTCAAGAATTACAACAATAGTCCTGCTGCTAACAGCGGTTTTATTCCTTCTCCCGATTCAGGCGGCTTTTTCCCGGGGTTGGATGGAATACAACAACGACGAGACCTCTACCTATTACTACGTTTCCAGCTCCGGGTTCAGCTCCATCGGCGGATTTAAGACTGGGGGAACCTATAATCTCTGGGACACCGGCGGCCAGCCTTCCTCGATCGGTCCCTGGAACCCAGACGAGGTCACCGGGGGCGGCTGGATCTATACCATCAGCCTTCCCATCTATTGGGATAAGGATCATGACCATGACGGGATGCCGATGGCTTACGAGCAGCAGTTTGCCGAATGGGACACCCATACCATGTCGGACTATAACGCCTTCGATGCCAGTGAGGATTGGGATGATGACGGATTCACCAATATCCAGGAGTACCTCTGCCGAAGCGATCCGACCGATCCCACTTCCTTCTTCCAGTTCACCGATATCCGGCTGGTCACCTCGGAAGGGCGCCCCCAGCTGGCCTGGTGGAGCACCACCACCTCGATAAGAGGAATGGAAAGATACGCCCCCGACTATCCCTCTAACCTTGGTTTTGATATCCTCTACGCCGATTGGACCGTGGCTCAACAGGCCGCAGGGATGACAGACCAGGACTGGTTCAACCAGAAGGGGACCTGGGAACTCGTCTCCGGCGCCACCGATCTTAAGCGGGACGGAGAATTCAATACCTACACCGATGACATCGCCGGAGGAGATATGGGCGAAGGAGACATCCGTTTCTACCGGCTGGCGATCGGGGGTACCTGGGATCAAGGGACCCCGGTGTGGGGTGCATCTGACTACTACTCCGATGTTGACGACGCTCGCCTCTGCAGCACAGTTGCCGGCGAGATCCTGATGATACAGAAGCATGTCATCTCATCGGGCACCGACATGAAGAGGCTCAGCCTGAGCGGAGAAAACACCGGGAGCGACGGCAAGCTGGATTATGTCCTGGGAGAATATCTCTTTCCCTCTGGCTCAGTGGCAACCAATGCCACTAACCTCAACCTCTGGATACCCCAGAGCGCCACTGAGACCGTTGACTTCCTCCCTACCGATGGTGGATGGCAGGGTGGAGGGAAGATAACCGGCGGTAACGGGTTCCGCTTCCTGTGGTACGACGGTTACGAGCCATCGGCGCCTATCACCTTCTATGCCGGCGCTCAGCTCAAGATGGACGCCTACTATCACGAGATCAACCTGAGGCCGACCGGCGATATCGTCACTCCCGGCGATCCCAGCTGGGGCGCGTACACCAATACCCGAGCCACCTACTTCTCCTATAACTTCCCGGTCGAGGCCCGCTTTATCGCTGATTTCTCACCGGCTTTCCCCACACTGGCGGGTACATCAGATCCCACCTTCCCCGGCTGGGAGTTTCTTGAGAGCGACTATGTGATGTTCTATAATCGAAATCTATCCGTGCTAGAAGGGGCCGGTGACGACGAGACCGCGGGGATTTATTTTGACCACGGCAGCGATGATCGATGGGAGTACTTCCTCCCCTTCAGCTCCCTGGGAGACCCGGTCGGAACCGAACTGGTTCTTTCCCCCGGTTCTCCGGGTGTCGTCATCCAGTACCGGAACCCGGGCGGGTCAAGCTGGGCCATCGAGAACTCGGTTCCTTATCAGGATGGCGGCAGCAACGAAATCAAGACTTATTTAAAAATTAGTGATTAACTGACGTTGAATATCGTTGAAGGTCGTAAAAGGTCGTTGAAAAATAAAACCGTTGAAGAATACAGACGTTAAAGATAAAGACCGTTGAAAGTCGTTAAAGATCGTTAAATAGAAAATAAGTCGGAGGTTAGGCTTTTTATCCGGTATCATTGCGAGGAATATAGAAACAATCTCTTTTAATCAACTCTAATAAAATGAAACGAGCTGTCTTAATAACTTTAATTCTCCTCCTGGTCGCCTATACACTGGCTGATCGGGCCCGGGCCTATACCGTGAACCTGATCTATTACGCTTCCACCGGCCTGATGGATGAGAATATGGCGCTGCTGGAAGATGGCTGCATTATCCAGCTCATCTTCACCAACGACGCCACCATTTCTCCTCCTTCCCCCTGGAATGGCCGCCCGCAGGGAGACGATGTCCTCTGGGAGTACACCTCCATCGGAACCGGGACGGATCAACCTGGACAATTTCTTGATTTTTACCAGTACGACAGCTCCTTACAGCCTGGTAATTATGTCTATATCCGATTCTTCAACGCCAACAACTGGGTAGATGTCACCTTTTACGGGCAGAGTGCGCTCCATACCCTGACAGACTTCTTCGAACTCGACATCTGGGACGTAACCGCCGGGGGACTCTATCTCTGGACCGAGTACCCCTTCATGATCATCCCCGAACCCGAAACCTGGCTTACCATGCTTCCGGCATTGATATTCGCGATATTTATCTTTAGAAGGAAACGGAAGGAGAAAAAGACGAAAACCAGCTAAACCGGGAGGAATGGTTGGAACAATTAACATGAAAAAGATATTCCACATTAAATTCAGCATAATTCCGTTTCTCCTCCTGATTGTCGCATTATCTCCCTCCCCCGCCTCCGCCCAGTTTTATAAGCCTTTCTTCGTCTGGAACGAGGATGGGTATCCGATCCGGAACGAACTGGAAGTACTGCTGGCCGGCGAGAACCCCGCTAACCCTGACTGGTCTGACCAGACCGGCGACCTGATCCAAGTTATCTATGTAGGGATCGATGGCATCATCTCACCTCCGGATATCAGCGGGAACCCTACCGGTGACGATACCGTCTTCGCCTCCACACCGATCGGGTGGGGCACCCTATGGTCCTGGGTCGACTCGGGGCGATTCTGTACCAACATTGATCGGCCACCGCCGGAAAACTGCTATGTTCGCGCATTCAACGCCCCTACTCTGCCGGGTTCCTCGTTCTACGGAGATTCGACTATCTTCTTAACCAACAGCTCCGATAGTTTTCCGGTTAACCGCTACGGTCTGCTCGCTACCGACAAACCCCTGGATGACGGAGATGACGACGGAGATGGACTCAATAACTCCTGGGAGAAGTCGCTGGTCACCGATCCGAAAGATCCCGACTCCGATGGTGACGGCTTACTTGACGGTGAGGAGAAAGAAGGACATACCCTTCCAGTCAACCGCGACAACCTCGGATATCCGGACGTGGGAGAAATCACCTTCAATGTAGCCGGCACTTATAATCCGGTTACCGAGCCCAATGTCGTTGATACCGACGGTGATACCTACAGTGACTACGATGAAGTCGTTAACCTGGGCAGCGACCCCAGAGATCCCGATAGCCCGGGAATCCCGCCGCCTACTCATACCCCTACGCCAACCGCGACAGCTACGCCGACCGCGACAGCTACGCCTGAACCTATCGCGACACCATCGATTGCTACTACGCCTACACCATCGCCTACGCCTTCCATCACTCCAACGCCATCGCCGCAGCCGACCTCTGATTATCTGGTCCTGGACGGTAATGACTTCAACGGGGACGGCACATCCGAGATCGCCATCTATCGGAGAGGGCTCTGGGCGGTTAAGGATCTGACCCGGGTCTACTTCGGAACCACCGGAGATCAACCGGCCGGTGGAGATTACAACGGAGATGGAACCTCGGATATCGGGATATTCCGGAGCAGCTCGGGTCTCTGGGCAATCCGCTCGGTTACCCGGGTGTATTATGGCACCACCGGTGATCTGGCGGTCCCGGCTGATTATGACGGAACCGGCATTTCAGATATCGCGATCTATCGGCCCTCCTGCGGCCTCTGGGCTGCCCGTGGGATCAACCGAACCTACTTTGGAGCGTCGGGCGACACCCCTATTCCAGCTGACTTTGACGGGGACGGAACTACTGACCGTGGAATCTATCGTCAGAAGAATGGACTCTGGGCGATCCGGTCCATAAGCAGAATCTACTTCGGGCGCGATGGCGATCACGCCAAGCCGGTTGATTATGATGGTGATGATACTGCCGATATCGGAATCTTCCGCCAGGACAACGGACTCTGGGCCTTCCGGAATATCACCAGATGCTACTTCGGAAGAGCCTATGATATCCCGGTCTCCGCCGACTATACCGGCGCCGAAATGGACGAGATCGGCATCTTCCGTCCCTCCAGCGGGCTCTGGGCTATCCGGGGATTTACCAGGTCATATTTCGGCAGGATCGGCGATATCCCGCTTAGCAAGTAATTGGTGGGCAGGAAAAGAACTCAGAGCCAGCGGCACAATCTCGTAGCGGCGACCTTCAGGTCGCCACAGTATGGCAGCCTGAAGGCTGCCGCTACGAGAGAACGGGTTTACCGAATATTCCCCAAACAGTTGGCAATTGACAGATACCTTTGCCAGGGGACGTTCAAAGTTCGATGTTGGAAATTCAGATTCTATAACAAGGTAACCACCATGAACACATCATACCTCTCCATCCTCATCGTTCTGACAACAATTATCTCCCCCCTCCCCCTCTCCGCCCAGCCATCCTGGACCGAATTCGCCTACACCGACTGGTCGCCTGACAGCACCGCCGCCGTCGCCGGAGTCCGGGCCTATGATTCCGCCACTGTCTGGGACGGCGAACGCTTCGTCACCTTTTTCCAGGGAACCTATGGGGAGCCATACCTGACCGCCGCTTCCGATAACGGGCAGGACTGGTCATATCTCAACGGCGGCAGCCCCATATCCGTCTCAAACCTCTTCTCCCACGGAATGGGTAACCATACCGTAGCCTGCGAGCCCGACGGGTTCCCCGACGGGGATGTAATGTGGACGGCCCAGAGCGAAAACGTGCGTTTCAAGATGTGGTATGCAGATACCTCAACCGGAGAATATTTCCAGTACGCCGAGTCAACCGGAGGAATAAACTGGTACGCCTTCTCCGAAGGCGTTTATTGTCCCCCTTATTACAAGATAGACCCCAATCAATACATGACCAAACCTTCAGTCATCTACCGCCCCGACGGTTCAACCGACCTCTCAACCGACAACCCTATGGATAACCGTTACCTGATGTATCTGAACGGCTCCGCAGATCTCGATCCCTACTATTTTGAACTCTACATCTCCAGTAATGGCCTCGACTGGACTCTTTACGCCTGGGACAATTATTGCGAGTCCCGTTTCTCCTCCGAAACAATCTTCGAGGAGGTCACCTTCTCGGATTACACCGGCGAACCTGATTACGTTGATACCTTCGAAGAAGTCTTCACCAACGGAGAACGGGACGGCTGGATACTCTGGACTCATAATGGAGATGCCGGCCCGATTGCTTCCTGGTACTCGGCTAACGGTTATGACTGGGTCTTCCGGGAAGAGCCGATCAATGAAATCGGAGATATGAGCGAAGGGACCGGCTACTGGAATGAGAATGCCAATATCAACCTCGACTCCGTCCGGCTCGGGAATAATTACTTCTTCCTCCGTAGCGGAAGCACAGATACCCCTTCCGAGAAATATCAACTCGGCGCCGGTATCAGGAAGAGCCGTACTTCAGTTGAAGTGACCACACCCTTCAACCCACAGACCGAGGGAGATGTTTACATCCATTACAAGCTATATTCCTGGAATGAGCAGACACTACCTACCGCATTTCATGAATATAAACTGCCCTTTTTCGGGTGGACTACAGCCCAGGAAAAAGACGGTCCACACCAACCAGATATAAATGTCGGAAAAAAATTCAATCTTGCCACCAGTATTGGAGGATATCCGCATACTTTTGTCTGGGACACTGTCTATGAAGGCTTCATTCACTACTATAATGGTCAATTTCGCGTCATAATGGGCACCACCGCCGCGACGGATGAACACGCTGCCACCGGGACATTTGATGTTTATAATGCTCCGACTCCCCTTCCACCCGGTTATAAAACACCATCGCCAACGCCTAGTGCCCCCCCGACGCCAAGCACAACTCCAACCCCGCAACCAACTTCTACAACAAGCCCCACACCCGAAGGCTACAAATCGCCTACTCCAACTCCTACGCCGACTCTTAGCCCCACGCCCAGTTTAACGCCGATACCAACTGTATCTCCTACATCAACCGTAACACCAACACCATCAGTCACACCCACGATTTCGGCTACACCCACACCATCAGTAACCCCTACCCCTGACTACTGCGCGGACCCTCTGCAAATTTCCGACCTGGAAGGACTCCGGCTGGCGCAGACTCGGGCAACGGTCTCCGATGGATGGTATTACCAGGTAGTTAAAGCGGATTCACTGTCAGAAGTGTACGGAGAAATATATGATAATGCCAACAGCTTCAGTGATCAGTCATCCTATCCCGTTTATCCGGCGGCGCTGCGGATAACCCGGGTCAATAAAGACTTCAACATCCAGACGGGGGATTATATCGAACTGACCTATGACAGCTTGCAGACAATATATGTCTATCCGCCGCCTCTTTCCGGGAACATCGATGTCTATTACTATATCGGACTGGATGGGAGCACATACAACGACCTGGAACTGTGTAATGCTGCTAAAACCGTCCCGACCCCCACAGCCACGCCGGAAGGATATAAGACGCCGACACCGTCGCCCAGCTCAACCTCTACACCTACGCCAAGCCCTACAAGAACCCCAACACCTACACCAACATCAACGCCATCACCCACTTCATCCCCCACACCAAGCCCTAAAAAAACGCCGCCACCAACCCCCACCCCCATCAAAACACCGCCCCCCTCCCCTTCGCCAGCTTCCAATGCCCCACCCTGGATCTATGACTATGATGGAGACGGCACCTCGGATATCGGGATCTTCCGGGGAAGTTCCGGTCTCTGGGCAATTCGGGGGGTCACCAGGGTCTACTTCGGAACCTCTACTGACGAGACTGTTCCCGGAGATTATGACGGGGACGGGACTACCAATATCGGTATCTTCCGACCATCTTCCGGACTCTGGGCTCTCCGTGGAGTCAGCCGGATCTATTTCGGCGGTTCTTCCGATGACCTTGTTCAGGGCGATTATGATGGCAGCGGCACCTGGTCGGTCGGCATCTTCCGTTCCGCAGCCGGCCTCTGGGCCATCCGGGGAATCACCCGAATATATTTCGGCGGGTCTTCCGATGAACCGGTCCCCGGCTATTACGCGGGGGGTCTCTCCCGCAAGATCGGGATCTTCCGCCCCGCATCAGGCCTCTGGGCGATCCGGGGTGTCACCAGAATCTACTTCGGCGGTTCTTCAGATGAGACCGTCCCCGGTGACTATGATGGCAACGGCACCTGGTCCGCCGGAATCTTCCGCCCCACCTCCGGCCTCTGGGCCATCCGGAATACAACCCGGGCCTACTTCGGCGGTTCTTCCGATGACACCATCCCGGGCGATTACGCCGGCACCGGAAATGATGAGATCGGCATCTTCCGCCCCGCCTCCGGCCTCTGGGCGATCCGGCGCACTAGCCGGGTTTACTTCGGTTCCTCCATCGACATCCCGGTATCAAGATAATACTGTTTCCCTTTGTCTCGACCCACTCTCAATAAGTTTCCTGTAACAAATATCTCCAAACCATATATCCTGTCCCTTAAATGGGGGGGGGGCTTGAATTATGAGTCAATTATGGGTCAAGTCTACTTATTGCTTAACTTGCCGGATATCAATGATATGAATATCATCTCCGTCCACCTTATTAGTCACCTAAGGCCTTACTTTACACTTCCAATAAGAGGCGGTGATAAAGAATATTGATGGGTAGACGGAGAATTCCTACTCGGCGAAAACTAGCTTCTATGAATCAATCTCACTTTATTGCCGGGATATCTCCCGGGACCCCAAAATAGGTCCTGGTTAGAGACCGAATACTTCGTGTCCGTGAGGATCGATAGCTGTCCCAAGATCTTCATTGAAGTAACGGATCAGGTTCTTCCCATTAGTATCTTCCACTACCGGTCCCGAATCGTAGAGTCCCACCTCGGAAAAAAATGTCCAGTCTGGCTGTAAGTTGAAAGCGACTCCATTTTCGGCCATCATCTCGGCAAATAGACGGATCTCTCTCCTTTCTTTCAGATATGACTACAGGATCTGAACATTTCTGGATTCTTCAACATGGGCGAAGTAGCAGACATATATCGGGGGATGAGCAGCGCTGACCATCGGGAGAAAAACTGTAATGAGAATAGTAAATAGACCGGCAAATGTGATTATTATTGATTTTGCCATAATTATTAACCTCATTGAATGACAGAGATATCACGTAAGTTTTCAGTGAACCCCGTCCTCTCATAGTGGCTGCCTTTAGTCTGCCTCACGATGGAGACCTGAAGGTCGCCGCTACGAGCACGAGGCAACGGGGTTTACTGAAACCTTACGATATCACCGCCCCCGCCTCTTGTTAGGCATATATGGCAATGCTTCGTAAGTCCAATAGTATTTCGATAGAAACATTCCACTCGTTCATCTTTAACGATCACCCGGTTGATAAGTTTAATCCGTAAAACAAAATTTCAGGGGCTGGGAGCTTCGACTATATTAATAATACTTATAGAAAGAGGTCATTCGTGGTCTCACACGGGGATGAAATTAGGAATCTTAGATAAATGCTGGAATTCTCCAATAGCTTATTTGTGTACATATCTTGCTCGTACGAGCAAGATATGTACACAAATAAGCTACTCGGATATATAGTGCCTGAATGCTCAGGCGCGAGGAGTGAGTTCGTCTTAAGCGTGGGAGAATACGGGAGGTTAAATATATGGTGGGGGCTAATCCGAATCGGACTTTCGGTTGATCTTGATCATCTTTCCTTCATCAAAGATATATTCCCGGAAGAGTTCACCATTCCTGGTAACCACCCACCTGCCGTCCCGGTAACTATTTTCATACTCCCCCTCACATCGCCAGGCCCCGGAGAACTGATCCCGGCAGGTTTCAACCCATTTTCCGTGCCGGACCATCTCTTCATTATGGTTGAGATACCCCTTCCCCTTCTCAAACCACTCCCAGTCATCCTCACCGAACTCCCCTATCAGTTCTCTCTTACTTTGATGAGTAATATTCCGGAACGTCCGGACCGCTTTCCCGGGCCAGATATCAAACCAGACAAAAACAACCCCGATTATGAGCGGAATAACCAGAGTCCATAATCTCAATCTTCCTTTTTTAGCCATAAATTAGCTCCCTTTGATCACTACTTTAATGTTTTAAACAACGATTATAATGTTTATATTAAAGCAATGCTGACAAAACTACTAATAAGCCAATTTTGAACAAAGACTAACATTTTTTGTAACACTTTGGTGCTTTGAAAATATCCACCACCGACCCTGTGTCGGTGGAGATGTGATTGGTTACTAAATACATCCACACATAACTCCCCCTCCACACACCTCCCGCGCCAGCGACGCGGGAGGTGGGGGGGAAAGGTGGAAGATACAACAAATTAGTTTCCAGTCATATCTCCACCGACACAGGGACGGTGGTGGATAGAAAATAATTTCAAAGATCTAAAGTGTCTCCATTTTTTAAACCCGGCAAAATACTACTTTCGCCAAACTATAAATTTCTGTAATCTTTGCATTCTTTAACATTCAAAATCAAACAATAATTTTTACGGAGCTAAAATTATGAAGATTGCTGTCGGAGGCAAGGGGGGAACCGGGAAAACTACACTTACCGCACTGCTCGCTCTTTCTTTTCTGAACGATGGGGACCGGGTAATTGCCATTGACGCTGATCCGGATGCCAATCTTGCTTCCACCCTGGGTTATCCTCATCCGGAAGATATCGTTCCGATCGTAGAGATGAAGTCACTGATCGAGGAACGGACCGGAGCGAAACCGGGCGGATTCGGAGGTTACTTCAAACTGAACCCCCGGGTTGATGATATCCCGGACCGGTTTGTGGTTGACTATAACGGAATGAAGCTCCTGGTCATGGGCAGGGTGCGAGAACCGGCGGGGGGCTGTATGTGCCCGGAAAATGTATTTTTAAAAGAACTTACCACCCATCTCGTCCTCTACCGGGATGAAATCATGATTATGGATATGGAGGCCGGGATCGAACACCTGGGCCGGGGAACCGCGAAGAATATGGACGCCTTTCTGGTGGTGGTTGAACCATCGGGCCAGAGCCTGGAATCAGGAAAACGAATCATCGAACTGGCCGAAAAACTGGGTATCCCTGACATTTACACTGTCCTGAATAAAGTTGCGTCCCAAGAGGATATCGACTATATTAAACGCACCCTTCCGGATATCCCTATCGCGGGAATTATTCCGTTCAGCACCGCTGTCCGGGAAGCTTCTCGGGGGGAACTGCCAATTGAATCCGTTGGGAAAGAACTAACAGAAGCTATCCAAGAGATTAAAAATAAATTGGCGCCGTAGGCGCTAATCTAAACTATTATATTTATCATGACAAATCCTCGAAATACTCACCCGGAGGCAGGGCCGCAAGAAACAATGGAGACGGCCATTAGCTGTGGCCTTGAAACAGCCTGGAGCCGGCTGAAAGAACAGGAACCGCAATGCGGGTTCGGGACCCTCGGTCTCTGCTGCCGGATCTGCCGGATGGGACCGTGCCGGATCGATCCCTTCGGGGATGGGCCCAATGAAGGGGTCTGCGGGGCTACCGCCGATATCATCACTGCCCGCAACCTGATCCGGATGATCGCCGGCGGAGCAGCAGCTCACTCCGACCATGGCCGGGATATCGCCCATTCCCTCCTTCTGGCCGCCCGGGGAGATGCTCCGGATTATATGATCAAGGATGAAGAGAAGCTGAAAAATATTGCCGGGGAGATAGGAATTGAAGTTAAGGAAAAAGATATCAGCCGAATCGCGGAAGAAGTGGCTGAGAAGCTATTAGCAGAGTTCGGTCGGCAGGATGGAGAACTTCTCTTTACTAAACGGGCGCCGGAGAAACGTCAAAAGCTCTGGCGTGAAGAAGGCGTTACGCCCCGCGGGATCGACCGGGAGATCGTAGAGATCATGCACCGAACCCTGATGGGAGTGGATAACGACGCCGAAAACCTGATCCGGCAGGGAGTACGGGCCTCACTGAGTGACGGCTGGGGCGGATCGATGATCGCCACCGAACTCTCCGATGTCCTCTTTAAATTGCCGCAGCCGATCAGAGGTCAGGTCAATCTGGGTGTCCTCCGGGAAGATGAGGTCAATCTGGTCGTCCACGGCCACGAGCCGACCCTCTCTGAGATCATCGTGGCCGCGGCCCGCGATCCGGAACTACTGAAGTTGGCCGAAGAGAAGGGCGCCCGGGGGATTAACCTGGCCGGTATATGCTGTACTGCAAATGAGATCCTGATGCGCCACGGCATCCCCATCGCCGGGAACTTCCTCCAGCAGGAACTGGCTATCACTACCGGCGCGGTGGAACTTATGCTGGTGGATGTGCAGTGCGTCATGCCGTCCCTGGGAAGCCTCTGTCAGTGCTTCCACACCAAACTGGTCTCCACATCTCCCAAAGCCAAATTCCCATTTGCCGAACACATAGAATTCAAAGAAGAGGAAGCCCTCTCAATCGGAAGACGGATCGTAAAAATGGCGATAGAGAATTTTCCCAACCGGAAAAAGGAAAAAGTCTCCATCCCCTCAAAGTATATCTCCGGGGTCGTAGCCGGGTTCACCCCGGAGAACGTCTATCAGTTCCTGGGGGGAAAGTACCGCGGTACCTACCGCCCCCTTAATGATGCCATTATCAGCGGAAGGATCCGGGGCGCGGCCGGGCTGGTCGGCTGCAACAACGCGCAGATGGGCCATGACGCGAGCCACGTTCAGATGGCCAGAGAACTGATCCGGCATGATGTTCTGGTTGTCGCGACCGGGTGCTCGGCAATCGGCCTGGCCAAGGCCGGCCTGATGCAGCCGGAATCGGCCCTGAAACAGGCCGGGAGGGGATTGCGAGAGGTCTGCGAAACTGTGGGACTCCCCCCGGTCCTCCATCTCGGCTCCTGCGTGGACTGCAGCCGCATCCTGATCACCCTCTGCAATATCCAGAAAGAAGGCGGCCTGGGAGATGACCTCTCCGACCTCCCGGCAGCCGGTGCGGCGCCGGAATGGATGAGTGAAAAAGCCGTCGCGATCGGCTTCTATTTTGTCTCCTCCGGAGTACAGACCATTATCAGTCCCAGCTTCCCGGTCGATGGGGCGAAAGGTACACTCGATCTCATCACCCGGGGACTCGAGAAGATTGTCGGGGCCGGTTTTGAATTTGAAGATGACCCGGTCAAGGGAGCACATCTTATTATCAACCATCTGAATAAAAAGCGAGATGCATTAAAATTAGCTCCCATGATGTATGAGCCTGAAAATTTATCGTAAGCTTTCAATGAACCCCTTCTCTCGTAGCGGCAGCCTTTAGGCTGCCACACTATGGCGACCTGAAGGTCGCCGCTACGAGCATGTGGTACTGGGATCAGTGAAAGTTTGTAATTTTTCAGGAAAATAACTTTTATGAAGATGTTACAGATCAACATAGAACGATGCCTGGGCTGTCATAGCTGCGAACTGGCCTGCGCGGTGGAACATTCCCGGAGCAAGATACTCTCCGAGGCCATCAAGGAATCCCCTCCCCCGGGATACCGGGTAAGTGTAATCGGAGTGGACGGCGCGGTTGGACCGCTGCAGTGCCGTCACTGTGATGACGCGGCCTGTGTCATGGTCTGCCCGTCGGGAGCGCTGGTCAAATCGGAGGAGGGACCGGTATTCCTGAATTACTCGCTCTGTGTCGGATGCCAACTCTGCGTGATTGCCTGCCCCTTCGGAGTAATATATTCGGATAGAGAGGGGAAAGCGGTGATAAAGTGCGACCTCTGCCGTGAACGATTGGGGAGGGAGGAGGATCCCGCCTGCGTTACGGCCTGTCCAACCGGGGCTCTCCGGTTCGAAGAACCGGAGATGGCGAAGATTAAAGACGGTAAAGACCATTGAAGACCAAAAAAGATGAACATCGAACTTAGAACGTCGAACGTCGAACGTATAACGCCCCCGGTGGGTTCACCCACCGGAGCGGAAGTTCATAGCTAATATGGTCACAACTCAACCAAATGGGTCAAAATACACAACCGCCCCACCGGCGTTTATCGTCGGGGAACAAAAAGTTGAACTTCGAATGTCGAACCAGATAAAATGATTAACCTTGTCGGCAAATTACAGGATATCCAGGAGGAATTCGGTTATCTGAAGAGAGAGAAGCTGGAAGAGATTGCCCGGGAACTCAAGATTCCCCTGGCCCGGATCTTCTCTCTGTCCACTTTTTACAGGTCCTTTTCTCTCACACCGCCGGCGGAGCATTCTATTACCGTCTGCACAGGGACCGCCTGTTTCGTAAAGGGAGCCGGACATATCGTGGAGAGCATCACCAGAGGACTTGGAATTAATCCGGGAGAGACCACCAGCGACAATAAATTCAAACTTGAAACTGTGAATTGCCTCGGTGCTTGCGCACTGGCTCCACTGGTAACAATCGACGGTGATTACCACGGGAATATGACACCCCAAAAAATCATAAAGGTGATCAACCTCTACCGATGACAGAACCTTCTACAGTACAGAAGATCGTATCCGTCGCGGGTGGAACCTGCGGAATGGCGGCCGGCGCGGGTAAGGTCTGGAATGAGTTCATCCGCGCTGTGGGAAAAGACAACACCGGGATCAGACTGGAATTGACCGGGTGCAAGGGATTTTGCGCCATGGAACCGGTTGTTACTATCGGCGACGTATTTTATTGCCGGGTCAAACCCCGGGACGTTGAAGAAATACTGGAGAAGACTGTAAATAATGGAGAAATCCTGGAGCGGCTCCTCTTCAAAGAAGATGGAAAGACCTTCCGAACAAACAAGGAGATTCCATTCTACCGGTACCAGCAACGGAGAGTCCTCTACCTGACCGGAGAGGTTGAACCGATAATACTGGATGATTATATCTCCCGGGGAGGCTTTAAAGCGTTAAAGAAGGCACTGAAGATGGATGGGGAAGATATCATAAATGAAGTAAAAGACTCGGGATTGCGGGGACGCGGCGGCGGAGGTTTCCCGACCGGACAAAAATGGGAGTCCTGCCGAAATTCCAGCGCTGATTCTGTCCGGTATATCATCTGTAACGGGGACGAGGGAGATCCGGGATGCTTCCAAGACCGTAGTCTGATGGAAGGAAACCCCTATCTGGTTCTGGAAGGGCTGATTATCGGCGGATACGCTATCGGAGCCGGGAAAGGATATCTCTATGTCCGGGCCGAATATCCCCTGGCGGTAAAACACCTCGGGATCGCCCTCGATCGGATTAGAGCAGGAGGTTTTCTCGGAAAGAACATTCTTAACTCGGGTTTCGACTTTGAGATTGAGATAGTGCGGGGGGCCGGGGCCTTTGTCTGCGGCGAGTCAAGCGCCCTGATGGCTTCCATTGAAGGAAAGATCGGTGAACCACGAGTAAAACATATTCATGCTACCGACAGGGGACTATGGAACAAACCAACCGTTCTCAATAATGTAAAAACCCTGGCATCAATTCCGCTGATAATCATGAATGGAGCGGACTGGTTTTCTTCAATCGGCACCGAAAAATCAAAAGGAACAATGATCTTTTCCCTGACCGGCAATATAAATAATACCGGACTGGTAGAGGTCCCGATGGGAATCACCCTCCGGGATCTTATCTTTAAGATCGGCGGCGGCATCGCGGGAGACAGGAAATTCAAAGCCGTCCAGACCGGGGGACCATCCGGAGGATGCCTGCCGGAGTCCTGTCTCGACCTGCCGGTGGATTATGAAGCTCTGAATGAGGCGGGCTCCATGATGGGGAGCGGAGGGATGGTAGTAATGGACGAAGACACCTGCATGGTCCAGGTGGCCCGTTACTTCCTGAACTTCACCCGTGAAGAAAGTTGCGGCAAATGCCCCCCCTGCAGCGAAGGGACTTACTTGATGCTGCAAATTCTCGATAAGTTCATTGCCGGACTGGCCGATGAAGACGATCTGCGGCAACTGGAAGAGATCGCCCTGATGGTGGCGAAGACCTCGCTCTGCGGACTCGGAAAAAGCGCCTCCAACCCCGTCCTTACCACTCTGAAATACTTTAAAGATGAATACCGGTCTCATATGGAGGGGAGATGTCCGGCCAAAGTCTGTCCGGGACTAGTCTAATAATTTATAATGGAGATTATAGTTAACAATCAAAAATTATCGGTGGAAGACGGGACAACTGTCCTGGAGGCGGCGCTCGCGAACGGGATTGATATTCCTCATCTCTGTTATCACCCGGCACTTCCTTCCTACGGCGCCTGCCGGGTCTGCCTGGTCGAGGTGGAAAAGGGCGGCCGGGTGCGTCTCACAACTTCCTGCACTTATCCCGTCAGTGAAGGGTTGGTAGTGCGGACTAATACTGAAGAAGTTATACAGGCTAGAAAATTTACTATCGGGTTGCTTTTAATGCTTGCACCGGAAGCAGAAGCGATCAAGCAGTTGGCGGATAAGTATGGTATCGCACCCCAATTCAAAACCAGAGGAGATGCCAGCGGATGCATCCGCTGCGGACTCTGCGTCAGGGTCTGCAGCGAACTGATGGGATATGAGGCGATCGGCTTCATCAACCGCGGCGTCGAACGGATCCCCGAGACACCATTCTCGGAAGATAATCCGGACTGCATGGCCTGCGGGGCCTGCGCCTACCTCTGCCCAACCGGGTATATCAAGGTAATTGATAATAAACACCGGGAGATCGAAGCCTGGCACAAGGAAGAGGAACTGGCCGAATGCCGGGAGTGCGGCCAGAGATTCGCTCCCGGGAGACTGCTGCAAAATGTAAGAGAGAAACTGAAAGAACTGGAAATATCCGAACTGCTGGACCTCTGCCCTGAATGTCGAAGGAAAAATAACTTAGCCCTCACTTCGTTCGGGCAAAGTTCTGAAGTGCCTTAAGTGCCTAAAGTTATTCGCTTTCGCCTGGCTTTTCCGGCATTGGAATAACAGTCAAGCCATATGCTGAAGTTAAAATACCTCATCCCACCAGAGTGTGGTGTAGAAGAAGATGAATAAAGTGTTACAATTATACAAATTACTAAGTTATATATTTAACCTAAAATTTTCCGGAGGAAAATTTTAATGTCTAAGATAATAGCCAGTGCCGCCATACGGGGGAGTCATGAGATCTACCGGATGGCGGAAGAGAAATTTAATATCGCCCGGGAAGATAAAGGGGGCGGCCAAAAAGTATCATTCCCGGAGACTGCGTTCTATCTCCCGATGGCCTATACCCTCCTGGGGGTTGAAGTTAAGACCCTTGATGATATGGTCCCGATTCTAGAAGAGGCGAAATCGCTCCTCTCAGAGGTCCCTTCCGAAGAACTCTGGCTCCCCTACCTGGGGGATACCATGGATGCCGGTATCGCCACGCTGCTCTCGGAAGAGATCATCATGGCCATCCGCTATCTCTATGATGAAGAGCCGCAATCCGGCTGTAATGGATTCTTCACCGATACTATCCTGAGAACCCTGGGGATCCAGCTGGTGGATGGGCGGATGCCCGGATTCGCCGCCATCATCGGCGCGGCGCCCGACCCCGAGACCGCCGTCAGGATTGTTCGTGAGTTTCAGAAGCGGTCGATCCTTATCTTCGCCGGAGCATCCAGCCACGGGATCAGTATCATCGATCAGCTTCAGGAAGCGGGAGTGGAGATGGGTTGGGACACCTATATCGTCCCCTACGGCCGGGATACCTTGAGCGCGATCTATCCTCTAAACTGGGCGATGCGGGTCGCCGTCACCTTCGGGGGGATGAAGAAAGGCCAGGGGCGGGAGGCCCTGATCTACTGCAAGGAACGGGTCTTCGCCTTCGGCCTGGCCCTAGGAGAAGTTGATGATCTCAAGTTCGCCACCGCCGCCGGAGCAATAGCCATGGGATTCCCGGTCATCGCCGATACCGATATCCCCGAGATACTCCCGACCGGGATCTGTACCTACGAACACGTGGTCACCGAATTCGACTATGAGAAGATCGTCCCCCTCTGCATCTCTACCCGGGGTGTCAAGGTAACTGTTCAGAAGATACCTATCCCGGTCGCTTATGCCGCCGCTTTCGAAGGAGAACGGGTGCGGAAAGAAAATATGCGGGCGCAGTTCGGAGGAAAATACTCAACCGCGTTTGAGTACCTGAAGATGGACGATCTGGAGAATGTGGAAGACGGAAAAATCGAGGTGATCGGAGACGATCTGGAGTCGATCGCGGAAGGCGGACATCTCCCACTGGGTATAGTGATTACGGTAGCCGGGAGGAAGATGGAGCAGGACTTCGAACCGATTCTGGAGAGGCAGCTCCACACCTTCATCAATGAGGCGATGGGGATTATGCACGTCGGCCAGAGGAATATCATCTGGCTCCGGATCGGGAAGGAAGCCTATCAGGCCGGTTTCCGGCTTATCCACCTGGGAGAGATCATCATCGCCCGGATTCACAATGACTTCGGGGTAATCGTCGATAAGGTCCAGGTTCGTGTTTATACCGACCCGGCAAAAGTGGAGAGCGGTCTTAAGGAGGCTACAGTAGCGTACGACAAACGCGACGAACGGATCGCCGGGATGACCGATGAATCGGTCGATACTTTCTATAGCTGCACCCTCTGCCAATCCTTTGCCCCCAACCATGTCTGTATCATCAGCCCGGAACGGCTGGGACTCTGCGGCGCCTACAACTGGCTGGACGGGAAAGCCTCCCACGAGATCAATCCGAGCGGGCCGAACCAGCCGGTAAAAAAACAGCGCACCCTGGATGAGGGGAAAGGCCAGTGGGAAGGAATAAACGAATTTGTCTATTCCGCCTCCAACCGGGCACTCAAGCGATTCAGCGCCTACTCCATGATGATCGATCCGATGACCTCCTGCGGATGTTTTGAGTGTATCCTGGCGATCATCCCGGAGGCAAACGGGGTGATGGTAGTCAACCGTGAGCATGCCGGGATGACGCCTTCCGGGATGGACTTCATTACCCTGGCCGGGATGGTCGGGGGCGGGGTTCAGACCCCGGGATTTTTAGGGGTGGGGAGACTTTACTTATTAAGTGAAAAATTCATCTCGGGAGACGGGGGATTAGAGAGGTTGGTCTGGCTTCCCCGGGAGTTGAAGGAATCCCTTAAAGAACGGCTGATCAAACGGGGCAACGAGATCGGCATACCCAATTTCATCGATATGCTGGCGGATGAGACGATCGCCACGGATGGAGTCGCTCTGCTGGAATTCCTGGAGAAAGTTAATCACCCGGCCTTGTCGATGGAACCGATGTTTTAATCTTTTTCCTCCCCCGATTAATACTTCAGGGAGGGGCGAATAAATATTAATTTTTTTGACTTTAATGGTGTTGGGGTATATATTTTTGACATAAATGAGGAGGTTGAAATAATTTCGTAAATTGGCAGATAACGGAGAATGGCGGATTATATTGTTCAAGGAGAGACGCTAATGACAACTATAGCAGAAATTCAGAGTGCCGTCCGCACCTTGCCGGATGAGCAGTTTGAGGCGTTCTCCTCGTGGTTTGATGAGTACGAGGAGGAGCACTGGGACCGCCAGATCGAAGCCGATCAAAAGTCCGGACCGTTGCGAGACCTTATGAATAAGGCTCGATCTGATTTCGAGGCGGGCAGATGCGGCAGCCTATAGACCACTTCACCAGTCCTGATTTCTGGCCTCTCTACAACCATCTACCAACCCACATCCGCCGGATTGCCGACAAGTGCTTTTCCCTTCTTAAGTCCAACCCCAAGCATCCATCGCTTCACCTCAAAAAAATTGGGGAGATCTGGTCCGTCAGAGTGGGAATCCATTATCGTGCAGTCGGCATAGATGCCCCTTCCGAAGAGGGTGGAATACTCTGGATCTGGATCGGTTCTCATGCCAAATATGATCGCTTAATACGACAGAGATGAAAGAACCATTGAATTCAATGAATTCTAGTTAGACCTTGCTCGAAAAGCCTTTTTAACCACGAAGAACACGAAGTTCACGAAGGGATTTGAAAATCAGGAAAAATTACATAGTTTTCTTTGTTTTTCTTCGTGTTCTTCGTGCCCTTCGTGGTGAATA
>Ga0207996_1000614_pt1 | contig 30265 bp, 14 predicted proteins | sample AntAceMetag02UKG_FD_184773 | JGI IMG/M metagenome (GOLD analysis project Ga0207996, IMG submission 184773) | Saline lake microbial communities from Ace Lake, Antarctica - Antarctic Ace Lake Metagenome 02UKG (SPAdes) (version 2) | ecosystem: Environmental > Aquatic > Non-marine Saline and...
TTTGCTCAAAATGTTGACAGATATTATCTGGAAGGTGTCTGGAAAAAAACGTATGATTTCAAAATTGACGGCGTTATTAGTGGAAAAATAGTGTCCAATAAAGTCAATTTTACACGTCAGGGAAACAAGTTCATAGGGAAATATATTGGTGACCCTGGCGGAAACCCCAGTATTTTTGAGGGTCAGGGTTTTTCCAAACAGAAAAATCTGGTTTACGTTGTTCAAAAACATCCTCGTGGAAGTGGTTTTAAATATTACTCGATTATGAGTTCGGTAATGGTTAGCCCGAATAAACTGATCGGCACCTGGTGTGACTCCCGTGGTAACATGGGTGACCTCATTTGGACACGCAGAAATTATGCGCAAGAAAAGCCGGGCCGCGTTCTGACACCACCGGAAAGGCCTAAATCTAAAGTCGTACAACACGGCTGTCGTACTCTGACACAGGTTTACACTGATGGCAGCGGTAACAGCCGTACAAAAAAACTGGGCGGCAATTATGTCGCCATCAGGCTCGACTCTCTGAGAGACGATGAAATTCTTCGTGTGGAGGCAGTATCCGGAAAACTGATGTATGTTACACTCCACGCCCGCTACCAGGGTGGCTACTGGCGGACGATATACAAGGGTCCCAAAACAGAGTTTCCTGTGGGCCAGTACATCGCTTCTTACAAAAAAGATAAAAACTGTACCCATGTCAACATTTCAATCAATGGCGCTCACGAAAAATATGATCCCGTTGCATGCAGGGCAAATTTGTTTGTCTGCGGTACACCGGATAAGCCGAGGCCGAAAAAGATAGCCGAAGACAATAAGAAAATGCTTGCCAATTTGTCCTTAAAAAAACCAGCTCGGCAATCCTCAACCGGCTATGGTGGTACGGCGCAGCTTGCTGTGGATGGTAATACTGATGGTAATTATTTGAGCGGATCGACTACTCATACCAATGACGAAAAAAATCCTTGGTGGGAAGTTGATTTGGGGGCGGCTTATAAACTTGAGAATGTTTTGGTTTATAATCGCATTGATGCCTGTTCTGAGCGGTTGGATAATTTTCAGGTTTTGGTATCCGTAGAGCCGTTTCCAAATAGTCCTGTTACTGCCAATGGTTATACCATTAAAGGCTGGGCCGTGCAAAAAGCCCAAAATATTAATCGTATCAATTTGGGTAAAACCCACGGCCGTTATGTTCGTATCCAATTACTCGGTCAAAATTATCTTTCTTTGGCAGAAGTAATTGTTAATGGTGTTTCCACCGAAACACATCCAACGGGAACGGCCATGACCGGAGAACTGAGCAATGCACAGAAGAAGGTGCTTGTACTGGAACAATTGTACAAAGAGGCATATCAGGATTATCAAGGCCTTTTAAAAATTAGAGGAAGTAAAGATTCCGCCACTCAAGGGGCTTTTACAAGATACATGCTACTGGTTAAAATTTATAATCAGGTGAAACAGGAATATGTGCAGTCTAATCAAGGAAGGGATGATTTATACAAAATCCGTGGAAAAGTTATAACAGGAAAAATGAAGAAGGATGTGCTGGCACAAATAATTAACGAAGCGTATCAGCGCTATCAAGATTCACTTAGGCAAAGGGGTTTGGACAATATAGTCACTACACAGGCTTTTGATCTATACCGATGGTTAATCGACGTTGAAAGGCAATTTAATTGAACCGAAATAGCGAGCGCATTTTCCGTGACTTGCGCGGGGGATGCGAGCGAATAGCCGTAAAGTGAAGATTTTGAAAAAAGCTTGATTTTGCTCAAATTCAAGAAAGGCGAAAATCTCTATCAGCCCCGGGCTGATTAACAACAGGAATATATTGGATATCTTAAGGATTTATCGCCTTGGGCTGATTAAAATCTGAGCTTGACGCCAGCACAAAGCGAAGCTTTAGCGCTGTTCGGGCAAAAGAGGGTATTTTGCAAAGGTTACAAAATAAAAAGCCGGTCTAATTAATGAGGCCGGCTTTTTATTTCTATTTTTTGTAGCTGTCTGTGGATAAAAGATTTTTATGATATTTTCTTAAGTAAGTCTTTAAGTTCCGAAACAGCATTTGCTGATTTTTGTAACGCGGCGTTTTCATCTTCAGTCAGTTTAATTTGAATGACTTCTTCTATGCCGTTTGCTCCAAGTTTAACAGGTACTCCGATAAAGAGTTCATTTATTCCATATTCTCCCTCAAGATATGCAGCGCATGGAAGAATTTTTTTCTTATCCTTTAAAATTGATTCAGCCATTTCTACTGCTGCAGAGGCAGGCGCATAATAAGCGCTTCCTGTTTTAAGAAGTCCTACTATTTCTGCCCCGCCTTTTCTTGTTCTGTCGATAAGGGCATCAATTTTTTCACTGGAAAGCAGTTCTGTAATAGGTATGCCTGCTACAGTGGAATATCTTGGAAGAGGGACCATGGTATCACCATGTCCACCAAGTACAAATGCATGGGTATTTTCAACTGAAACATTCAGTTCCATTGCAATAAAAGTCCTGAACCTGGCAGAGTCCAGCACTCCTGCCATGCCGATTACTCTGTTTTTCGGGAAACCACTTGCACTATATGCAACATGACACATGGCATCCAGCGGATTGCTTACAACAATAAGAATAGCATCTGGAGAAAACTTTGCTGCCTGCTGAGTAACACTTGTCACAATACCTGCGTTGGTGCTTATAAGATCATCCCTGCTCATACCTGGTTTTCTTGGCAGGCCTGCAGTGATTATGATAATATCAGATCCAGCGGAAGCTTCATAAGTATTTGAGCCCGAAAGATGAGCATCATGTTTTTCAATGGGTGCTGCCTCTGAAAGGTCTAATGCTTTTCCCTGGGGCACTCCTTCAGCAATATCTATTAATACTACATCACACAATTCTTTTTCAGCAAGCCTTTGGGCTACTGTGGCGCCTACATTTCCAGCACCGATCACAGAAACTTTTTTGTCCATAATATTCACCTTTTTTTTAGTTAAGAGTAAGGTTATTTTTATACACTTATTTTTTGTAATTTGGAATAATTTTTTTATTTATTTTACAAAACCATCAAGATCGATGGCTAAGTAAAAAGTTTCATATACAAGGCGTAGTGTTTTTTCGGGCCCGAAGGCATACATATAGTATGTCGAGGGCCTGAAAAAATACTACAACACAGTAGATGGGCTTTTTACGACGCTATCAATATTGACATTATATCGCAGAACAGGTTAAATAAAAAAAAACAGGGAACAGGTGTCGGGTGTTAGGTGTTAAGGATTAAGGATTAGAAACTGGAAACTGGAAATTTGGAAAACCTGAGAACCTTGAACTTGTTTGAACCGCAGAGCCGTAAAGAACGCAAAGGGATAGATATAAATTAAAGGTGTCGGGGCTCAGGGATTAGGGATTAGGGATTAGAAGACCGGAGCGAAGCGACTCCTTAACTTTAGGCACTTTAATATACTTTAGGCATTTTAGGCACTGATATACAGATTACAGGTTTTTCCCATTTAGCGCCTTTGCGCCTTAGCGTGAGATACTTTTTTATATTTGATTTCTTCGTGTTTTCCGTGTTGAAATAAATCCTGCTCCCTGAGATAAGCGGATTTAATTAAATGAAAGGAATTTTCTGTGGAAACAACAATAACTAAAACTGATTTTTCAGGGTTAAAGCTGGTAAAGAGCGGCAAGGTAAGAGATATCTATGAACTTGAGGATTATTTCTTAATGGTAGCGACTGATAGAATTTCCGCCTTTGATGTTATTATGCCAAATCCTGTTCCAGAGAAAGGTAAAATCTTAACTCAGATTTCGCTTTTCTGGTTTAAAATCATGGAGCCGGTTTTATCCAACCATGTTATTACAGCCAATGTTGATGAATACCCTTCTGAATGCAGGCCTTATGCAGAAATACTGCGCGGAAGAAGTATGCTTGTTAAAAAAGCCGAACCTCTTCCCATTGAGTGCGTAGTAAGGGGATATATATCCGGATCTGGCTGGTCATCTTATCAGAAATCAGGCAGTGTCTGCGGTATAAGTCTTCCTGAAGGCTTGAAAGAGTCTGACAGGCTGCCTGAACCTGTTTTTACCCCTTCAACAAAAGAGGAAACAGGCACGCATGATGTAAACATAGATTTTGAAACAGCTGTAAAGAAAATAGGAAGAGAAGATGCAGAAAAGGTTAAAAACCTTAGTATTGCAATCTACAAAAAGGGCGTTGAGTTAGCTGATAAAAAGGGTATAATAATTGCTGATACAAAATTTGAATTTGGTCGTACAGGCAGTGATATTATTCTTATTGATGAAGTTTTAACTCCTGATTCGTCAAGGTTCTGGTTAAAGGAAGCTTATATGCCGGGGGGGGCGCAGAAGAGTTTTGATAAACAATATTTAAGAGACTACCTGATTTCAATAAACTGGGACAGAAAACCACCTGCTCCAAACCTTCCTGCTGATGTAGTTGAGAATACGCGCAAAAAATATGTGGAAGCGCTAACGAGGTTGATGGGGGATAGGAAATAGGAAACAGGAAATACTAACCGCAAAGCCGCAAAGAAAAAGATGAACCCTGGTCGCCTCTGGCGCCGCCGAAGGCGGGTAAACATCGAATGTGGATATCGCCTCGCTCATTTCTTTAATAAAATTGAAACGCCGAAGGCGTACCATAATTCGATGTTGGACGTTCCTTTTGGTTTTTCCCATTTAGCGCCTTTGCGCCTTGGCGTGAGACATTTTTTTCTTCGTGTTTTTCGTGGTGAAATAAATATAAGGATCAGGGATTAGGGATTAGAAACTGGAAATTAGAAATTTGGAAAACCGGAGAACCTTGAACTTGTTTGAACCGCAAAGCCGCAAAGAACGCAAAGGGATAGATATAAAAAAATAGAAAACTCTGTGTTCTCTGTGGTGAAATAAATATAGTGTCAGGTGTCAGGATTAAGGGATTAGAAAACCGTAGCGAAGCGACTAACTTTAGGCACTTTAATATACTTTAGGCATTTTAGGCACTAAGGTACATTGAATATGGATATTGCTTCGCTCATTTCTTTAATAAAATTGAAACGCCGAAGGCGTACCATAATTCGACGTTGGACGTTCGATGTTCGATGTTGGACGCTCCTTTTGGTCTTTTACTGTGATCTCAGTGGTGAGACAAATATAAAAAAGTGTCGGGTGTTAAGTGTTAAGATTATTGAACAGATTGCTTTTTTAAATTGTCGCGTCTCAGGACAATTTAAAAGAATAAATTTCTCAGCGTCCTTTGCGTCTTGAGCGGAGCGGGCGGTGAAATAAATAGAAATCAGACAGGATTTACAGGATATGCAGGATATTTTTTGCCTTTCCTGAAGAAAGGCAAAAAGAATCGTAATTATTCAGCCACAGATTCACACAGATGAACGCAGATAGGTTTAAATACAAAGAAATCACAGAACATTAAGAATTATATTAAAACTACTCAGGTGGATAGGCTGAAGGCTTTTAGGAAAAAGACTCACAAAACCCAATAATATCATAGACCTTCAAGTATACTGTCCATAAATACAACTTTTGCCGTTGGGGGGATATCAGTGATGATCAGTGTAGATAGGTGGCTGAATAGTCACAAAGAATCAACCTAAAAAAATCATGTTAATCCTGTCAAAAGAAATAGTATTTTAACTTTGCGTCCTTTGCGTCTTGAGCGGAGCGGGCGGTGAAATAAATAGGAAACTGGAAATTATAAATCTGGAAAACCGGAGAACGAGCAGCGAGCAAAAAATGAATTATAAAATAAAGACAATTCCTCTTTCATCTATTGATTCAGAAGATAACTCATATCGTATTACAACTGGAAGTCACATTAAGGATCTTGTTAATTCCATTGATAAATTGGGGCTTATAAATCAGCCTTTATTAATCGAGAAGGGATCAATGTTTATTATTGTATGCGGTTTTTGCAGAATCGAAGCCTGCTGTTATCTTGGATGGCCTGAGATTGAAGCAAAAACATTAGATCCTGACACAGATGGGCTTGAATGTGCAAAGATTGCGATAACAGACAATGTGCTGCAAAGACAGCTTAATCTTATTGAAAAATCTAGAGCTTTAAACATTCTTTCAAAATTTTATAAAGATTCTGAAAGCCTTTTCATGGAAGCGTCAGCCCTTGGTCTGCCGGAAAATCCATCTTTGATAAAAAAAATTAAAGATATTTGTAATTTTCCATTGCCTGTTCAGGATTGCATGCTTGCAGGCACTGTTTCTTTGACAATTGCCCTGGACTTGAGCATGCTTGAACAAAAGGCAGGAGTTTTTCTGGCAAACATGTTTCATGAACTTAAATTAAGTTTGAACAAACAAAAAGAAACAATTGTCATGATAAAGGAAATTGCCATTCGCGAAAATATTTCTGAAATGGAATTATTAAACAAATGTGGTTTTTCAGATATTTTAAACAACAAAGATATTGACAGGACACAAAAAGCCCAAAAAATAAAAACTTATTTAAAGCAGATGCGATTCCCTGAAATTACAAAAGCAGAAACAGAAAGAAGCCGGAATATTAAAGAGTTAAATCTTGGGGCAGGCATAAATCTTATTCCCCCGGCTAATTTTGAAGGGCTGACCTATATGTTGAATATCAAATTTAAAAAAATTGATGAGCTTCAAAAGCAGGTCGTTAAACTCAATGCCATCGCTGAAAATCCCATACTTGAGAAAATTATTAAATAATTTTGTTTTTGTTTCTTCGCAGAGATCACTAAGAATACAGGAAAAAATATCTCACGCAAAGGCGCAAAGGCGCTAAATGGGAAAAACCTGTAATCTGTATATCAGTGCCTAAAATGCCTAAAGTATATTAAAGTGCCTAAAGTTAAGGAGTCGCTTCGCTCCGGTTTCCTAATTTCTAATTATTTCAACACGAAGAAGACAGAGAACACAGAAGAAATGTCTCACGCCCGTCCGCCTCGCAAGCGAAGCGTTGCGGGCAGGCAAAGACGCAAAGGCGCTAAATCTAAAAGACCAAAAGGAACGTCGAACATCGAACTTCCAACGTCGAATTATGGTACGCCTTCGGCGTTTCAATTTTATTAAAAAATGAGCAAAGCGATATCCACATTCGCTGTACCTTAGTGCCTAAAATGCCTAAAGTATATTAAAGTGCCTAAAGTTAAGGAGTCGCTTCGCTCCGGTTTCCTAATTTCTAATTTCCAGTTTTTAATCCCAGATCCCAGATCCCCGACACCTTTAATTTATATCTATCCCTTTACGTTTTTTACGGCTCTGCTGTTCAAACAAGTTCAAGGTTCTCAGCTTTTCCAGTTTATAATTTCTAATCCCTGACACCTATATCCCTAATCCCTGACACATAATCCCTGACACCTGCCACCTGAATTCTGACAAAATATAATATAAAATTATTAAATATATTCTTGACTAAATAAAGGATATCTATTAGAAAGGCTTTTAACAAATAAATGAGATTCATTAAATTATGGGGATACAAGAAAGAAAAGAACGTGAGAGAGGAAGAAGACGCCAGCAGATTATGATAGCTGCGAAAAGGGTGTTTTGTGAAAAGGGCTTTACCAAAGTAACGATGGAGGATATTGCCAGAGAATCCGAACTAAGCCCGGGTACTCTTTATCTTTATTTTAAAAATAAAAATGAGCTTTGTGCATCCCTTTCTCTGAGGATACTTCAATATCTGGATATCAGTCTCAGACATGTAAGCTCTGAAAAAGATTTAAATACGCAGGAAAAATTAAAAGCATTAAAAAATGCCATAATTAATGTTTATGAATTTGACCCTCTGATCCTTATAAATATGTTTCACCTCCAGTCAAGCGAAATCCTTAATAGTTTATCCCCCCAGCTCCTTGCAGACATAAAAGAACTGTTTAAAAGCTCTATTGGAGCCATGGCAGATATATTTGAGCAAGGGATCAGAGAGGGTATAATTATTAATAAAAAACCCAAAGCTCTTGCTGATCTGCTGTGGGCTTCTTTTTCCGGTATTGTTTTATGGGGAGAAAGCAAGAGGATAATAGACAATAACAAAAATTATCTAAAGCAGGCGTTTGAAATAGAATTTGATATATTTTTTCGTGGAATTAAAAAGAAGAATTAGGACATCAATATTGATGGAATAAAAGTATATTAATAGAGAGCTTTGAATTTGTTCGTTTTTTTCAGCAACCCTTGATTTCCTTCAAGGGTTGCTTGGTTAAAAATAAAAAAGTTTTAAGGAGGTTAAAAAGTCATGGCAATCAATGAAGTAGTAACAACATCAGAAGCACAAATCGCTGTTCACTGGAAGGAAGAAGAATATGTTTATCCTTCTAAAAGATTTATTGAACAGGCTAATATGAAAGATGAAACAATTTACGAACGTTTCAGCCTTGATAATTTTCCTGAATGTTTCACTGAGTATGCTGACCTTTTACACTGGCATAAAAAATGGGACACAATTCTGGATACAAGCGATGCCCCGTGCTGGAAATGGTTTACAGGCGGGAAAATAAACGCATGTTACAACTGTGTTGACAGACATCTTGAGAAAAATAAAAACAAGACTGCAATACATTTTGTTCCAGAACCTGAAGATGAAACTATAAATCATATTACATATCAGGAACTATATAACCGTGTAAATGAACTTGCAGCCTTTCTTCAGGATTTTGCAGGTTTAAAGGCAGGGGATATGGTAACAATTCATTTGCCAATGACTGCTGATCTCCCTGTAACCATGCTTGCCTGTGCCCGACTGGGTGTTGTTCATTGCGAAGTGTTTGGTGGCTTCAGCGGAAGAGCGTGTGCTGACAGGATAGTGGATTCAAAAAGCAAAGTGCTTATCACAATTGACGGCTATTATAGAAGCGGAAGATTAATTGATCACAAGCAAAATGCCGATATCGCCGTTGATCTGGCAGAAAAGGACGGACATAATGTTGATAAGGTACTGGTATGGCAACGTTATCCAGGCAAAACCTCAAGTCCTACTCCAATGGTAGATGGCCGCGATTATTTTATTAACGACCTGCTGAAAGATTATAAAAGAAAAAAAGTAGATCCTGTTCCAATGCGTGCCGAAGATCCTCTTTTTCTCATGTATACCAGCGGCACAACAGGAAAGCCCAAAGGATGCCAGCACAGCACAGGAGGCTATCTTGCCTATGTGACAGGTACGTCAAAATATATTGAGGATATTCATCCGGAAGATGTTTACTGGTGTATGGCTGATATTGGATGGATTACCGGCCATTCATACATAGTTTATGGTCCTTTGTCTCTCTGCGCTTCTACTGTAATTTACGAGGGCGTTCCTACTTATCCTGACGCGGGCCGGGCATGGAGAATAGCAGAAGAACTTGATGTAAATATTTTTCATACAGCGCCTACTGTTGTAAGGGCGTTAAGAAAAATAGATCCTGATTTGCCCAAAAAATATAATTATCATTTCAAACACATGACAACTGTTGGAGAGCCAATTGAACCTGAGGTCTGGCGATGGTATCAACAGGAAGTTGGAAAAGGTGAGGCAGTAATAGTTGATACATGGTGGCAGACAGAGACCGGAGGATTTCTCTGCAGCACAGTGCCGGCAATAAAACCAATGAAGCCAGGAAGCGCAGGGCCTGGAGTGCCTGGTATTCATCCGATTATTTATGACGAACTTGGAACTGAAATAAAGGCCGGAGAGGGCCGGGCAGGAAATATCTGCATAAGAAATCCATGGCCTGGAGCATTCCAGACTATATGGGGCGACAGGGATCGCTATGTTTCAAATTACTATGCAAGATACTGCAAAGATAAAAACAGCAAAGACTGGCGAGACTGGCCTTATCTTACAGGCGATGCTGCAATGGAATCTGAAGACGGATACTATCGTATTCTTGGCAGAATTGATGATGTAATCAATGTCTCCGGCCACAGGCTGGGAACCAAGGAAATTGAGTCAGCTTCTCTTGACGTAATGGAGGTGGCCGAGGCAGCTGTTGTTCCTGTTTCCGATCCCATAAAAGGAGTTGTTCCTGATCTTTATATTTCCTTAAAGCCCGGATATGATCCTACAGAGGAACTGGCAGCTAAGATTTCAGCCAGTATCTGCGATACAATCGGCAAGATTGCAAGGCCGAGAAGAGTCTGGCTTGTGTCTGACATGCCCAAAACACGTTCCGGCAAAATCATGCGCAGAGTTCTCGGCGCGATTTCAAATAAAAAAGATGTGGGTGATGTGTCTACACTCGCGAACCCTGATATTGTTGAAGAAATAAGGAAGAAAGTAGAGGAATAATTTATAGATATGGAATGTCTATGAATTAAATAATTCAGGTTAAATAAGCTGGAGGTAAAATGAGCGGAACCACATGGGTTTATATAATGCTGGGGATTTATATAGTATACTGTTTCTACTGGGGGTTGAGAGGTTATTTTACAGAAAAAACAGCCTCAGGATATGCCATCGCCGGCAGGTCAATTCCATTTTTCGCTTTTTTACTTGCAGCTACAGCAGCATCATTCAGCGGATGGACATTTATCGGCCATCCTGGATTAATCTGGCGAGATGGTCTTGCATATGCCTTTGCCTCGTTTTATGTTATTACCATACCGATTACAGGGACATTTTTTGCCAAAAGAACGTGGTTCTTGGGTAAAAGATACGGGTTTATTACTCCGGGCGATATGTATGCATATTATTATGACAGTGAGATAATACGCTTTCTGGTCGTTACTACAGCGGTTTTGTATGCTGTGTTTTATTCTGCTGTCCAGTTAATGGCAGCAGGCGCTCTTTTTCATGTCATAACCGGCGTACCTTTTACTTTTGGCGCTATTTTTCTTGCTTTTATAGTCTGGTTTTATGTTTGTACAGGCGGCCTTAAAGCAAGCACATGGGTTGGAGTAATACAGTTTGTTCTTCTTGTATCCGGTATAGTAATTTTAGGATCATACGTGCTTTTACATTTTGGCGGATGGAGCAATTTTTCTACCAGCGTTGCAACGCTTGAAGACAAGTATCTCGAAGTTCCAAAGATAATGAACTTTGGATTAGGAGGAGGATGGACAGCCGTGATGATTCTGACCTACATGTTTGCTCTAATGGGCATACAATCATCTCCTGCCTTTACAATGTGGACGTTTGGAATGAAATCTCCGAAGCCACTTGCATGGCAGCAGGCTTTTATGTCCACATTTATAGTCGGGTTTGCGCTTTTTTTCTTTACTGCTTTCCAGGGCCTGGGAGGAAGAATACTTCAGGCTTCAGGTGTTGCGGCTTTTGCCAATTTGACTGATTCGGCTCTTGTGCCTGTTCTCATGCAGAATTTTCTTCCACCGGTTATGCTTGGAATAGTTTTTGTTGGAGCTATAGCTGCCATACATTCCACAGCAGCGCCATATATAGGTACTGGAGGCTCTATACTTTTACGCGACATTTACTGGAGATATGTCAGAAAGCAGAAGGCAAGCCATTCAGAACAGATATGGGTCAACAGGATTATGGCCACCCTTCTCACAGCTGCTGCTTTGATAGTAGGTCTTACTTCAACGGCCGCCCTGGTAATTTTAGGCGCTCTGGCAACAGCTTTTGGATTTGTAATGTACATTCTTCTTCTCGGTGTGATATGGGGTTTTAGATTTCCTGTTGTAGGCGCAACATTAGGCGTTCTTTCAGGCATGATATCAGTTTTTGTTACCTATAAAATTTATCCTAATCCCCTTTCCATGCATTGCGCATTCTGGGGGGTATTTGTCGGTCTTGGAGTTGCATATTTGTGCAGAGGCGTTGGGATTAAAGATAAAAAGAAAGTCTCTGACAGGCAAACTGAAATTCGCACCTGGCTTGATAGTGTTGATTCTCCAAGCAAATCCGGCAGAAAATGGCGCAAGGCTATGAAAATTGCAGTGCCTTTATGGTATTTTTTTGCAATAGGACCTGCCTGTATTCTTGGGAATAAGGCATTTTCATTTGCAGGATTTCCGCCTCTCTGGTCATGGCAGATATTCTGGTGGATTTTAGGAATTGTTATGATGTGGGCTCTCTGCTTTAAAGCTGAAATGTCTACTGTAAGCGACAACCAGATTGAGCGTGCCGATAAGGAAACAAACATTGTTGTAAAAGAGGTTTAATTGGAACAGGAGGCTGGTATTATGAAAAAAGAAGATATAATTATGATAGTACTTGTTTGTTTCTCAATACTCTGGACAGTAGCCTTTGGAGTCGGAGTTTTTGGATAGAAAATAAAATTTAAAGATTTAAGCCTATGCCCCAGAGAATACTTATTGTAGATGACGAACCAGGTATGGTTATGCCTCTCCGGTTCCTTATGGAGCAAAATGGTTACAGTGTTTCAACAGCTTCCAGCGGCATGGAAGCTGTTGAAAAAATTTCACAGTTTCAGCCGGATCTTATTCTGCTTGATATTATTCATCCTTGCCCTGATGGTTTTGAGATTTGCCAGATAGTACGCAAAAAATCAGAGTGGAAGAATATTAAAATTATTTTTGTGACTGCCTGTGTGCGGGACTCAGATATTGCCAAGGGCCTGGCATTTGGCGCAGATGCTTATATAACAAAACCTTTTTCAAATTCAGAAATAATAAAACAGACAAAAAAATTGCTTAAGGTCACCGATGAACCCAAAGAATAAATTCTGGTGGTTTGTATGTATTGCTTTATCAATTACCCTCTTTATTATTTTCAGCCTTATAGTTTTATTCTGGAATCAACTGTTACCGGAAGAAAAACTTCTTTTACTCAGTATTTTTAAAAAGAATTTTCTGTATATCTTCAGCGCAGTTTTTCTCATACTCGCAGGCATAGGATTTGCTCTGGATGGCATTTTTCATGTGCATATCTTTCCAATCAGCAAACTTATAGAAGAAACCGGCCTTATAGCCTCAGTTAATCCATCACACCGGATAAAGCTTGAAGGAAGCAAAAACATCCTGCGGCTTGTGCAGAGAATTAATGAAGTGGCAGATCGTTTTGAAAACCTTCAAAAATCTGTTAATCAAAAAGTCAATATTGCAAAAGCAAAGGCTGTTCAGGAAAAAAACATGCTGGCTGATATTATGTCTGAATTGCCGGAAGGTGTGATTGTCTGTAATGCAGTGGGACGAATTCTATTATACAGCAGAAAAGCCAAAGAATTTTTAGCTGAATCCGGCCAGTCTCTAATTGGTGACCAGGATAAATTTATAGGCCTGGGCCGTTCTATTTTTAATATTATCGATAAAAATCTTATATCCCATTCATTAGACGAAATAGCCGGTCAATTAAAATCTTCTGATCAAAGGAATGTAGCCTCATATTTTGTAGTTGCCGGTAAGTGGAATAAACTTTTGCGCGCTGAAATAGTCCCTGTTTTAAGCAAGTCGAGAAAGTTTACAGGCTTTATAGTTATTTTCAGCGATATCAGCCAGCAGATTGAAACTGACCGCAGAATCAATTCCCTGCTACAGTCATTTACAAGGAGTACCCGTTCTTCTCTTGCATGCATCAGATCGACAATTGAGGCTATAATTGAATATCCTGACATGGATATTCAACAGCTTAAGGAATTCAGAAAAATTATACATAAAGAATCCATAGTATCAGGTGATATTCTTGATACGACTTTTTCAGATTATTCAATTAATTTTAAACCACAGTGGCCCCTTGTTTCAATATATGACCGCGAACTTGCAGGCCTGATTAAAAACAAAGCCGGAGAGAAACTGGACATTATCATCAACATTAAAGAATCTGATGAACAGAACTGGATTAAGGTTGACACATATTCTATTATTTTTGCCATGCTGTTTGTGCTGAATAAATTAATGGCACAGACAGGAAACAAAGAGTTTGTCTGTAAATTCGAAAAAAAGGGAGAGTTCGTAAATCTTGATTATATGTGGGATGGAAATCCTGTAGAGATTGAAAGCCTGAGAGAATGGAACAAGCATGTGCTGATTATTAAAAACCAGGAGATTTCAATGACCTTAAAAGAGGTTATATCTCATCATAATGCTGAAATATGGTCTAATCCATGCGTTAGTGCTGGTGATAACGTCCCTGAGAAATCCTATTTGCGTCTGTTGTTGCCTGTTTCTGAAACAATCGAGCATGACAGCATCAGAAATATAACTATTTTACCTGAAAGCCGTCCAGAGTTTTATGATTTTGATATGTTTAACCAGCCTGGCCAGCTCCCTGAAATGGATGATCAGCCATTGACTGAAATTACATTTGCGGTTTTTGATACTGAAACTACAGGCCTGGATCCAGCAGGAGGGGATAAAATTATTTCCATTGCATGTATCAGGATCGTAAATGGCAGGCTTTTATTAGATGAATGCTTTGAGCAGTTTGTCAATCCAGAGCGTTCTGTGCCGGTTGAGTCAATAAAAATCCATGGTATTCACCCGGAAATGCTTGAAAACCAGCCAACTATAGATAAGGTGTTGCCGCTTTTTAAAAGATTTGCAGGAGATGCGGTGTTTGTAGCTCATAATGCAGCCTTTGATATGCGTATGCTGCAGATAAACGAGTCAAAAACAGGTGTTAAATTCATAAATCCTGTACTGGATACTCTGCTGCTTTCAGCCGTTGTGCATCCAGCCCAGGAGAATTATACCCTGGAGGCTATTGCCGAACGTCTTGGAGTTAGTATTGTCGGAAGACATACAGCGCTTGGCGATGCAATTGCTACAGGTGAAATATTTATAAGATTGATTCCGCTTTTATCTAAGATGGGAATATTTACTTTGAAAGATGCAAGAAAAGCTTCTCGAAAAACATATTATTCGCGGCTTGAGTATTAGGGATCAGGGATCAGGCGTCAGGGATCAGGGATCAGGGATCAGGGATCAGAAACTGGAAATTAGAAATTTGGAAAACCGGAGAACCTTGAACTTGTTTGAACCGCAAAGCCTCAAAGAACGCAATGGGATAGATATAAATTAAAGGTGTCGGGTGTCAGGGATTAGGGATTAGAAGACCGGAGCGAAGCGACTCCTTAACTTTAGGCACTTTAATATACTTTAGGCATTTTAGGCACTGATATACAGATCACAGGTTTTTCCCATTTAGCGCCTTTGCGCCTTGGCGTGAGACATTTTTTTCTTCGTGTTTTTCGTGGTCTTCGTGGTGAAAAAAAACAGGAAACAGGACGTACTCGTTGATTTGCTCTATCCTCCATGCTATTATATCCTTTATATTTTAATTCAGCGTCCTCTGCGTCTTGAGCAAACCTGCCAGAGGCGGCAGATAACGCGGGTGGTGAAATAAATATAAGGGTCAGGGATCAGGTGTCGGGATCAGAGGATCAGGGATCAGGTGCCAGGGATTGAGAACAATTTTGAGTCTTGAATGTTGAATTTTAAATTAAACAGCTTTTCTCTGTGATCTCAGTGGTGAGACAAATATAAAAAAGTGTCGGGTGTTAAGTGTTAAGATTATTGAACAGATTGCTTTTTTAAATTGTCGCGTCTCAGGACAATTTAAAAGAATAAATTTCTCAGCGTCCTTTGCGTCTTGAGCGGAGCGGGCGGTGAAATAAATAGGAAATTAGAAATTAGGAAAACCTGAAACTGAGCAACCAGCAAAGGAACCACAGAATTTTGAAGTGTTTGAATTATGGATAAACCAATGACAGACAATAATACTAATAAACTGATAAAAATTTCAGGAAATTTAATGGTCGGGCAGGCTATTGAATTTCTGTCTGGCATAGATCCTTTTTCTTTTCTTCCTGAAAATGAGCTGAACAAAATTGTAGAGCATCTTTATACTGTATTTTATAAGAAAAACACGACTCTTTCTTTTCATGAACAGTCAAAATTAGAATATCTTTATATTATTAAGAAGGGCGCTGCTGAACGCTACTATGAAAAAAACGGCAGGCAAACACTTAACGTTAAAATAGGTGAAGGTGACATGTACGGCGGAATTTCAATGCTTTTAAATGATGGAATCGCAGTCCGTACACTTAGAGTTAATAAAGATTCTTATTTCTATGTTCTTCCTAAAAATATTTTCTTAGATATTTGCAGGCAATATGAGTCATTCTCAGAATTTTTTACCGACACATTTGGGAAACGCATGCTTGACAAATCATATGCTGAGATAATCGCAAAAAGTATTAAGCCTGGGGAAGATACTCCGCAGTTATTTAACCAGCCTGTTTCAAATATATTTTCCAAAATCAGAGCCTGTTGTACAGATGATCTGCCGATTCAAAAAGCGGCAAAGATAATGAACCGGGACAGATGCAGCGCTATTCTAATAAAAAGGCAGGATGACGAATTTACAGGAATAGTTACAGACACTGATTTAAGAAAAAAAGTTATTGCAGAAGGTTTTGATATCAAAAAGCCTGTTGCTGAAATCATGTCATCTCCTTTAATTACTATTTCAGCTCAAACGCCCGTAGTTGAAGCTCTTTTAACAATGATGCAGAAAAATGTTAAACACCTTGCAGTGAGAGACAGCAGCGAAAAGGTGGCCGGAGTAGTTACCAACCGGGATCTGATTATGGCACAGGGGCAATCTCCCCTTCTGATTAATCGCGATATAAGTTCTGCGGAGAGCGTAGAAGAAGTTATTAATATACACAAACTTTTGCCTGGATTAATTCAGAGCCTTATAGGCAGTGGCGCTAAAGCAAAGAATGTTACAATGCTGATTACTACAATTTCAGATGCTGTATTAAAAAAACTCATTGGTTTTGCGATTGCTGAATCAGGAGCTCCGCCAGCAAGATTTGTATTTATGATACTTGGCAGTGAAGGAAGAAAAGAACAAACCCTTAAAACCGATCAGGATAATGCAATAATATTTGAAGATGTGCCGGAAGAGTCGCGTCAAAAGGTTCAGGAGTATTTTATAGGGTTTGGAGAAAAAGTCTGCACATGGCTTGATCAGGCAGGATATGCCTTTTGTAAAGGCGGCATAATGGCAAAAAATCCCAAATGGTGTCAGCCCTTATCTGTCTGGAAAGAATATTTTTCAAAATGGATACATACAGCAGAGCCCGAAGATCTGCTTTGGTCAAGTATTTTCTTTGATTTTCGCTCAGGCTGTGGTGATAAGAATCTGATAGATGAGTTGAGAAAATATCTTTTTGATTCTCTTGGAGAATGGTCAGGCTTTTTTCGACATCTTACTGAAAATGCGTTGCATTTTAAACCGCCCATTGGCTTTTTTCGTAATTTTGTTGTTGAATCAAAGGGTGAACACAGCAATTCTTTTGATATTAAGCATGCAATGATGCCTATAGTTGATTTTGCACGAATCTATGCTTTGAAAAACAGAATTGAAGAAACAAATACCCAGGAAAGACTGCACCAGCTTTATTTAAAGAAAGCTTTATCATGGCATGAATATAGTGAAATAGAGCAGTCTTACAGCTTTCTTATGCAAACAAGATTTGTGCGCCAGGTTACATCTATTATAGAAGATAATAAAAAACCGGATAATTATATCAATCCCAAAAAGCTTTCAAGTATTGAGCAGGCAATGCTTAAAGAAATTTTTAAAAGAATAGAAAAACTTCAAACAAAACTGGATTTTGAATTTACGGGCCTTACATAGAAAAAATCTGCCCAGATCATTTTTTTAAAAATCCTTCTCCTTTCAGTCAGGCAGCCTGCTGCCGCAATTTGAACAGAACCGGTCCTTTTTTTCTGTTGGCTCGCCGCAACTTGAGCAGTGTTTATAAGGATGACCAATCTCCATGAGTAATTGCCCCTTTATTACAGGAACCATTTTTTTATCTGCTTTATAATCAGCGAATATAGGAACTTTTTTGACAACACCGTTTACAGGAGAATTTATAGAATATTCAACCTTCATTAAGGACAGATTTAATATTTCTTCACCTTTCTTTACACTGTCGCCTGCCTTTTTGTGAACAAGCCACAGGTCGGCATCAAACGGAGCGCCAATTTGATAGGGGTTGTTTTCATCGGCCATTTCCATTCCTTTTTTGGCGGCAGCTCTTTTCCCAACCTGTATTTCTTCAACAAATACTTCGTGATCAAGTTTGTAGCGGATTCTTCTTTTGCCGTTTTTCCTTATATTGCCTAAACGCATGACTTCTATGGCATGTATTTTGCCGTCAGAAGTGCGAAATTCCCTTTCAACTCCCAGCTCAAGGCCTTCAAACCAGATGTCGTCTGGAAGCACATTAGGGTCGCTGTATTTTTCCAGGTTTTTGATAAGTTTCAGAGCATCCCCGGGATGATTAAGGTAATTGACCAGTTCTTCTTCTGAAGGATGTCTTCCAATATGTCCCGTTAGTTCTTTCTTTACTTCATCTATATTTACCGGAGGAAGAAAATTCAGAGGACTTTCCTCGGTTCTTCCGGCAACAGCTTTTTCCCATTTGTCTCCAAAAACTGATTCATATATCCACTGTTTTGGCCAGCCAAGGGGAAGTCTGCCGAATTTTCCTAACAGAAGATTTTTTAGAGCGTCATTTGCATGAGAAAACAGTATCTTTCTGTTTTCCCTGGTCTGCTCGTCCATATCTTTCTCTTCTACGGTAGTTACCTTTTTTAAAAGGTTAATGATTTTCTGTACTTCCGACATTCCACCGCGTTCATAAGCCTTTACAGCCATCATGTATCCGTTTGTCCATGTTATTTGAGAGCCTGGAGTAACATCGTGGTACCTTATGAGTTTTCTATAGAGTTCAAGAACGAGTAAAATACTGGGCAGTAAAAATGCATAGCCCTGTTTTAAAGCTCCTTCCTGGCTGCTTGAAGTAGCTCCGCCCGGGAGTCCGTGAAGTGTAACATCGTGATCAATTCCAAGAAATGTTGGCCTGCAGTAATGGTCGTAAACAGGCATAAGCTGTTTTAGAACAAATGCAACTTCTCTGATTTTTTCTTTGTCGAGTCTGGTTTTTAAGCCAAGTTCTCCTTCAATATATGCGAGCACCGGCATAACCGCTGTCTGTCCATAAAACCTTACGCTGGGGCCGTCAGCTACATCAAGAATTTTTGCTCCTGCCTGAGCAGCCGCGCCTAATGCCGGAACAGCAAGGCCATCGGTTGCATGACGGTGATACTGGATGATTAAATCAGGGTATTTATCAAGTATGTTTGAAATAAGGCGTTTGATAAAACGCGGAGGACACACTCCGGCCATGTCTTTAAGGCATAATATAATTTTTCTGGATGCTTCTTCATTACTGCATTCTAAAATCCGTCCTGACATTGAAAGAATATCATTCAGAACGCATATGTAATGAGGAGAATCAAAACCCTCTGCCCAGCTTAAACTGATTGCAGGCTGAAAAATACGGTTTTCAGCATTTAAAACAATTTCTGCAAAAGGAGCCATATTTTCAATATGGTTCAGAAAATCAAAACAACGTATTACATGATAATGTTTTACGATCATTTCACCTGTACGTTTCATGATTTCACGACTCTGCGGAGCATAGCCAAGCACATTTGTTGAGCGGATAAGGATAAGCTTTTGCGTATTTGGAGCAAACTCGTTCCAGTTTGATGCTTCAGCCCATGGATCTGTCATGCAACCAAGCATGGCAACGTGGTAATGTGCGCCCCCCCCGTTTTCAATAGAGGCATATCCGCATTTGTCAATCAGAGGCCCAATAAGCCTGTCATCAAATAAACGGAAACGATTTCCTGTTTCCGACTGAGTTATATCTCTTGGCGTTGTGTTGCAGAACTCAATATATTCTGAATTTCGCAAAAAGCTTAAAATCTTGTCCCGATTGTCGTTGGGGTTAAAGTTCGGCGTATAGGAATGGTCATGGGAAGCCTTTTTTGCCAGACTTGAAATATTTACAGACATTGGACCCACTCTGGAATCCTCGAACTTTCTATAAGGGCCAAGCCCGAGATAACGGTTAAATCCCCTGGCGGTAATTTCAGCCATTAAATCGGCAAGTCGAATTTCTTCGGGTATGGTTTCCCTGTAAGACATAAGTTCAGGTGTATTGTCGATAAACTTGGTATCAAACTCGGCTGTTATGAATTTTGGATGCGAGATAATCTTTTTTTGAAATGGAATAGTAGTTTTCAGGCCGCCTATAAAGTATTCACGCAAAGCCCTGTGCATGATAGCAAGTGTTTTTTTCCATGTAGCCCCATGCGCCATAAGAAGGCTTCCAAGCGAGTCATAGAGTTTGGGGAATTCATATCCTGAAAAAACGCATGAATCGAGTCTTATTCCTTCTCCTCCAGGAGAAAGATACCTGGTTATTTCACCGGCATTTGGTTGAAAATTATTTTGTGGGTCTTCGAAGTTTATTCGGCATTGCATTGCAAAGCCTCTTGATTCCAGGTCTTCTTGTTTCAGGCGCAGTTTCTCACCAAAAGAGATTCTTATCATCTCTTCAACAAGGTCTATTCCATAGATTATTTCTGTGATTCCGTGTTCTACCTGGAGTCTGGTATTTGCCTCGATAAAGTAGAAATTCTGATCTTCATCTACCAGGAATTCAAATGTTCCTATAGAATCATATCCAGAGGCAGATATAATTTCTAAAGTAGCCTGCTTAAGGTTTTTTCTTAATTCATTTGTCATTCCCTTCCATGGAGAAGGGGTGATTTCCAGTAATTTCTGATTTTTTCTCTGGGTGGAACAATCCCTCTCATCCGATACTACTGCATTGCCGAATGAATCGCAGACAGCCTGTATTTCCATATGCCTGACTGATGAGAGAAATTTTTCAATATACAGGTTTGGATTGCCGAAACTTGTTTCCGCAATTGTTGAAGCTTTATGGAAATGCTGCTCAAGTTCTTCTGGAGATTGAATAATAACAATTCCTCTTCCACCACCACCACCTTCGCTTTTTATCATTACTGGATAGCCTATTTCATCGGCTGCCAATTTTGCTTCTTCAAGATTTACTGCAGTGTCAGACCCAGGTATTACCGGCACTGAAACCGATTTTGCGATTTTTCTCGCAGTTACCTTATTACCCAGTTTTTTCATGGGAGATTCTGAAGGGCCGATAAAGATGATATTATTTGTCTTGCACAGAGATGGGAACTGGTTGTTCTCAGCTGCAAAACCCCAACCCGGATGAAGAGCTTTAACATTGTGTTGTATTGCAAGACGAACGATTTGCTTTATATCTAAATATCCTTTTTCCGTGCGGATAGTATAAGCCTTGTCTGCCTTGGATACATGAGGCGCGGTTTTGTCTTCCTCAGTGGCAAATGCCACATATATGCCGTTCATTTCTCTTATGGTCCGTCCTATGCGAAGGGCCGGAATTCCTCGATTGGCTACACCTATTCTTAGATTTTCAATTGGCGAATTCATTTAAATTTCTCCTTGTTACTGACTTTACCATTTCTCCTGATTTATTGTAACAACTAATCGGAAGATAATTCCTGTTTTATTAAAAAAATGAGCGAAGCGATATCCACATTCGATGTTTACCCGCCTTCGGCGGCGCCAGAGGCGACCAGGGTTCGATGTTGAGCGTTCGATGTTCGACGTTCATCTCTATTTTATAATTTATTATATTTCATCTGAAATCAAACTAAAACCGAAGTTTTTCATTTCATATATATACAGGCCGTCAACCTTTAAAAACCCGTCTGCGGTAATGCCCGGGAAGGGAACGTCCTGAATACTTGTTATCACAGCTTCAACCTCGATTTTTTTATTAGACGGAATAACCTGCCCGCGATAGGTCCAGTTATGCTGCTTTTGGGTAATAAGTTCAAATTTATGGGTGTCGGATAGATGTTTCCAGCGATCAAGAGCCACAAACTTTATAAGTTGAAGAAATGCTTCTATTCCAAGAGAACCCGGCCATACCGGGTCCTGATAAAAGTGAGCCTTGAAAAACCATTCATCAGGATTTACATTTTTTGTTCCACGAATAAAACCAAGACCTTCTGGGCCGCCGTCCGGCAGGTATAAATCAATTTCATCTATCATGCGAAGCGCTTTTGAAGGCATTGATAACTTTGAGCATGTATCTGTTTCAGAATCCTCAGGCGTAAGCGGGGCATCATCCTGGAATAAATATTTACTGTTTTTGTTAAGACCGGACTGTTTTGTACTATATGAATGTTCGCCTGTGTTGCCCAGACCTTTCTGCTTCATAAGGGCGGTTTCTGTAAAAAAACCAAAGGAAGTATTTCCCTCATAGACTGTTTTATTCTGATTGAGTATAAGAAAATCAAATTCTTCTATGATCATCTCACCAGCCTCAGAAACTTTTTTTGTACGAGCCTTCATGGTAAGGGTTTTTGTCTTACATGAAACATTGTCGCAGATGACTGCATTTCCTCCAAGGTTTCTAAATTTGAGATCATTTTTGCTTTTAAGCGCAGATCCCATGTATGCGGCAAGCCAGCCGCATGGCTGTAGCGCTATTTCAAGCAAAACGCAAAACGGAATCATATTGCTGCGGTCTGATTTAAAGTACCATGCATCATAAGGCACATCATATTCTGCTTCTATCCATCCGTCAGGTTTTAATACCCACGGCTTTGGCTCGATGGAAACTATCCTGTCAATAAAAAAATATGGCGGGCCCGGAAGCCTTGCAATACGCCTTTTTTCGTCAAACTCTTTATATGGCTCGCCAAAAGCATCAGATGGTTTTCCAATGGAAAATGCGAGCAGTTTTTTTTGATCAAACAGGGCTGGTCTTTTTTTTGTTTTCCAGAAAGATTCAATCTCACCGCCTGTTATGCCGGTCATTTTCATGGACATGTCTGTAAACATGACTATTCTATGATCGTCGGCATACATAAGAGCGTCGGCAATTACATATGGTTCAGGACTGTATCTTATTTCCTTTATGATTATTTCATAAACAACGTGTTTTGTATTAAGTGTTACCGGACCACGGCATTTTAGTCTGCTTTTAACCCCGACTACCGGTTCATAATATACGCCCGACTTGTTTGTTACCCATCCAATGCGCTGAATAAAAACCCTTAGAGTGTGCGCGCAGCATTCGTACATTAATGTGCCCGGCATTACCATGTCATCCATAAAATGGCAGGTAAGGAACCAGTCGTCCGGATGAATATCAGCTTCTGCCTTAATAATGCCGAGTCCGTATTTTCCTCCATCCGGGTCAAGATGAAGAATCCGGTCTATAAGCTTCATTCGAGTTTTTTTGTTTTTTTGCTTTCCCGGAAGCCTGAGCGATTCGGCTAATTCAACGCCATTAAAAACAGGCCCAAAACATTTCTTTAGATTTCCGTCTCTAAGCGCATTTACTTTTTCATCATTATATTTTTCAACTCCTGTTTCTACAAGCCTTTTATATCCCGGCCCTTTTTTTCCTTTAACCGGCATTTTATCTTCATTGCTCAGGCTAATTCCTCCTGAATCTTCAACTTCTTTTTTAGTGAAGAAACCGGCGCATCCTTCAGACATGGTTATAATGTGGCAATCATTGATAAATCCTTTAAAGTCGAAGAAGAAAAGGTATGTTTCACCCTGGCGGATAAATTTCTCAATATTGATTTCATATTTTATAGTGTCTCCAGGCTGCGGCAGACCACTGTGAAATGTCACAACAGCATCAAGCAGTCTGTAAGTTCTTTTGCCTTTTACAACAAGGTCTATGCCCAGATAAGAGCACAGAAACAAATCAGCCTGTCCTGCTTCGATTGATATGCACACAGGAACCCGGCCGCCATCAAGGTACCATGCTTCCGGCAAAACATCATGTTCTGTTACTAAGCAACCTGAGCCTAATGATGCTTTTTCACCTTTAACTGAAACTATCCTGTCAACAAGCATTAGAGGCTCGTCAGGAAGACGCACCCTGGCATTATATGTATCAACAACGGCAAATTCAGGACCTAGCACCTTTGCTAAAGAGCCTGTGGCAAATTCCATGCACATTTCCCTGGAGAAAAGCGGCGTTTTTTTCTCTTTCCGATTTCCGATTTCCGATTTCCGATCCCTGGCCCCTGGCCCCTGACCCCTGACCCCTTTTCTTTCGTCTTTTCCGTTTATGTTTTGAGCCGTAAGTAATTCTGTTTGAAGTTCAAATGTCTTTGCATAGGAGTTTTGCAGCCCGGCTGAAAAATCCAGAAAAGTTTTGTGAGCATCTGCTGTGGATTTAAAGTTTTTTTCTGCAGCCTCTATAAAGTCTAAATATGGAATAACTGATTTTTTAGTTGCAGATGTAGCCTGTGGTTCTTTTTGTTGTGCCTGATAAACAGAAGGCAAAGCAGGGCAGGGGGGTTCTCCGCCAATGATCAGACTTATTTCTCTGCCTGTTTTTTTTTTATTTTTCTGATTGCGATATTCGCATATTTGCTCATCTGGTTTTTCTTCTGTATCCTTAAATTCTTCAAGTATAACATGACTGCAGTTTCCGTCTATTGTCATCGATGCTATGCATGCCGAACGCGGGCAGTTTTCCCCGGACTCAGGCCATGATTGACTCGATGCGGGAATGCTTAATAAACCTTTTTTCCACACATTATTTGCCGGAGAGACGCAGTTTATCAAAGGGGGTATTATTTTCTTGTGCAGACAAAGAGAGGCTTTAACAAGGGAAGCAATGCCCGAGGTAGCTCCTGTATGTCCAATATTTGGTTTTACAGCTCCTGCTGCACACGGCTGGTCAAGATCTGTAAAAAATTCATTAAAAGCTTCCGATTCAATATTATCTTCCTCAAGGTTTCCGCTTCCGTGTGTTTCTATATAGCCTGTGGAAGATTTTTTAACCCCTGCATCATCAAACGATCTTTTAAGAGAAAGAATATAAGCTTTTTTTAAAGAAGAAACACCTGGGATTTCCCCACCGCAGGCATTTCCAATTCCTTTTATAACCGAGTAAATCCTGTTTTTATCCTTTATGGCTGTATCAAGCCTTTTCAGGACAAGCGCTGCTGCTCCTTCTCCGGGAAGAGTTCCGCATGCTGATTTATCAAAGGGGCAAATTTTATCCTTTTTTGTAAATGGTCTTGATTTGTTTGCCATTATAATATTCCGGACATCGCCGCAGAGATCAATTGCGCCCACGAGAAATGCATCAGTTTCATTCTGCTGAAGAGATCTTACGCCTATTTCAAGGGCTTTAAGGCCTGATGTTTCCTCATCGGAAACAACAAAACTCGGGCCTCCCAGACGAAACTCTCTTGCGATTCTGCTTGCGACAATTCCGCCAAGCGCACCCAGAGTACGTGTGCTTGTAAGGGGAGGGCCGCATGAGTCTTTCAGAGATTTAAGCCAGTTTGCAGTTTGCCGGGAGTCCAAACCCAGTTTTTTTGCCCAGTTTTTAACATAATTATTAAGATGCCAGCGAACATTAAAGCTGGTTGCCTCAAAATCAAATCCGATTCCTATTAAAACCCCCATTCGGGGTCGAATTTTTCTTAACTCAAGACCTGCATCATTCATGGCGCGAGCTGATACTTTAAGCATTAAAAGTTGTTGCAAAAGTATATCAGGAATTTCGTTTGGAGGTATGTGAAATTCTCCGGCATCAATGATAAGCCTGTCCATATATCCACCAAATGGAAGCTGTGTTTTAAGATGGATTTCTGCGATGTTTTCACTTCCCTTCCATCTTTTTTCCGGCCTTTTTCTTATTACAGACCTGCCGTTGAAAATGGTTTCCTCGAAATCTTTTAATGATTCAATTGAGCCAAAAGCAGCCTCCATACCTACGATGGCAACAGGAGGGCTGGGAGTTTTGAGCTTTGAGTTTTGAGTTTTGGGTTTTGAATCAGGAGATGAACGCCATTCTTCAAAAAGCAGATGCGCATTTATTCCTCCAAACCCAAATGCGCTTACTGCGGCACGAAGCGGAGAGTCTGTAGTTTTTCTTTTCCATTCTTCCGGTTGAGTCTGGACTTTGAAAGGGCTGTTATTAAGACCACTGTCTTTTTGGGGTTTATTGAAATTAAGAGAAGGAGGCAGGGTTTTATGCTTTATGGCAAGGAGAGTTTTTAACATGCCTGCTGCTCCTGCAGCAGTCAGAAGATGACCTGTCATTGATTTTACAGAGCCAATTCTGCACTTGCCGTCTGGACGACTGTTTCCTTTCCACATGGTTTTAAGGCTGTTAATTTCAGTAGCATCCCCGACACGTGTTCCTGCTCCATGGCATTCAATCAGATCTATGTCATACGGAGACCAGCCGGCAGACTTGTAAGCGTTTTGCATCGCCCGGACCTGGCCTTCGGAATCAGGGGCGAGAAGATTGCCTTTTATATCATTGGAAAGCCCTATGCCGCGGATAAGGCCGTAAATCATATCCCTGTCGCGCAGAGCATCTTCAAGCCTTTTTAATACAATTATGCCGATTCCTTCGCCTACAACAAGACCGTCCGCACTTTCGTCAAAAGGAGCGCAGCGACCAGAAGGGGATAATGCGCGAAGCTGGCTGAATCCTATCTGTGTGTACATAGATTCAGGTCTAGAAACACCGCCGGCCAGCATGGCGTCAGCTCTGTGAGCACATAGCTCATCACACGCAAGCTTGACTGCATAAAGAGATGATGCGCATGCAGCATCAAGTGTATAGCTTATTCCTCCAATACCTAAAGCACGGGCCAGGATAGCCGAGGGAAGCGCCGTTACTCTGGCTGATATGCACTGGTTTTTGTTAAGGGGTGTTACCTGTATATTGTTGAACAATTTTTCTTCAAATGATTTGCCTGTAATTTCTCTTGTTATTAAAGAGGAAGCATCGGTCGGCAGAGCAATAGCGGCAAGAATTATTCCAATACGCTCTTTATTAACCGGAGATGAAACAAAGCTTGAGAATGCTTTACTGCCTGCGTGAAGAACAAGGTGGTAGAGAGGATCAAGATCCTTTAAAAGGTCTTTATCTATGTTAAAGTCTGAATGATTTGATTTAATTGATTGAAGTATGTTGTTATTTATAAGGCATGCACGTTTTGAAACAGCCTTGTCGGGGCAGGGGTGGGCGCTATAAATATCTTCAAACGCAACAGGCCATCTGTCTTCAGGTATTTCTCGGGAAGCATCAATTTTGTTTATTATATTATTCCAGAATACATCAATATCAGGGGCTTCCGGCAATACACCGGCTATTCCGACAACTGCTATAGGGTTTTTTTGCATCATCATTATTTTATACTCAATTAATCTTTTTTAAGCAAGAGTCAATAGTCATATTAGGGCGTCGACTTCTGCAATTGCCAAAACGCTTTACAGGTTAAATAGCCATAAGCCTAATTATTAGTGGTGAAGTGGTATAAGTCTATCGGACAATCCGAAAAGTGTGCTATAAACAGGTTGAACATTATACAAAAAAGTATTTATAAAATAAATGTATTGTTAAATTTAAGAAATAGTGAGAATCATTTTGGAAACCGAGAAAAGAGAAAAACTAAAAAAACATATCAAAGAAAAGATTGAAGGCTTAAAGAAAAGCATAAGGTCTTATCTACTGCTCACCCAGCCGATATCACCAGATAATGCCATTGGGCGGCTCTCCCGTATGGAAGCGATAAACAGCAAAAGCATCAATGAAGCCGCCCTGAACAATTCAAAACAGACTTTATCAAAACTTGAACGTGTTTTGACGAGGATAGATCATCCTGATTTTGGCTTGTGTTGTGAGTGTGAAGAACCTATTCCATTCGCAAGATTGATGATTATGCCCGAATCCGATCTTTGCGTTAAATGTGCTGAGGCTATCCACTTTCGTTAAAAACTATTTAACTGTAAATTGAAAGAGACTTTTAATGAGTAATGAACCGGAAAAAATTATTTATACAATGACGAGAGTCAGCAAGTCATACCAGAACAAACCTGTGCTAAAAGACATATCCCTTTCCTATTTTCTTGGCGCCAAAATTGGTGTCTTAGGATTAAATGCATCAGGGAAAAGTTCTCTTTTACGTATTATGGCAGGTGTTGATCAGGGATATGACGGGAAAGCCTTGCTTTCCCCGGGATACACTTTAGGGTTTCTTGAGCAGGAACCTTTGCTTGATTCAGATAAAACCGTAAAAGCTGTAGTTGAAGAAGGCCTGCTGGAGGTTGTAGCTCTTGTAGAGGAATACAATAAAATCAGTGAAAAATTTGCTGAGCCCATGTCTGACAATGAAATGAATCAACTCGTCGAGCACCAGGGCGTATTGCAGGAAAAAATAGATTATCTTGATGCCTGGGATATTGACGCGCGTTTAGAAATGGCAATGGATGCGCTGCGCTGCCCTCCGGGAGATACTCCAGTTAATGTTATTTCCGGTGGTGAAAAAAGACGTGTGGCGCTGTGCAGACTTTTATTGCAGAAGCCGGATATCCTGCTGTTGGATGAACCGACGAATCATCTGGATGCCGAAACTATCGCCTGGCTCGAACATCATCTTCAGCAGTATCAAGGCACGGTGATTGCCGTCACGCATGATCGTTATTTTTTGGATAACGTAGCGGGTTGGATTTTAGAGCTTGATCGAGGGCACGGTATTCCGTGGAAAGGCAACTATTCTTCATGGCTTGAACAGAAAGAATTACAGCTTAAGCAGGAAAAGAAATCAGAATCAAACAGGCAGAAGACCTTGCAGCGGGAATTGGAATGGATCAAAATGTCACCAAAAGGCCGCCAGGCAAAGGGAAAGGCACGCATTAATGCTTATGAAACACTCTTAAGCCAGAATTATGAAAAAGAGGCAAAAGATCTTGAAATATATATTCCACCAGGACCACGTCTTGGAAAAGTAGTTATTCAATCGGAAAATCTGAGTAAAGCACATGGCGATAGTCTTCTTTTTGAGGGGATGACATTTGCTTTACCTGCGGGAGGTATTGTCGGTGTTGTCGGTCCTAACGGAGCGGGCAAAACAACACTCTTTAAAATTATAACCGGTTTGGAAAAACCTGATTCCGGGATCATTAAGATCGGGGATACCGTTAAACTCGCTTACGTTGATCAGGAACGCGACATTCTTAAATCCGACAAGACAATATGGGAAGTTATTTCCGAGGGCAGTGATATGGTTAAGCTTGGGGAAATAGAAGTGAACTCAAGAGCCTATGTTGCCCGTTTTAATTTCTCTGGATCAGACCAGCAGAAAAAAGTAAACATGATTTCAGGCGGTGAGCGTAATAGAGTCCATCTTGCGTGTATACTCAAAGAGGGCGCCAATGTGTTGCTTTTAGACGAACCTACAAATGATCTTGATGTTAATACAATGCGTGCGCTTGAAGAAGCGTTGGAACATTTTGGAGGCTGCGCGGTTATTATCACTCATGATCGCTGGTTTCTCGATCGTATCGCCACCCATATTCTTGCTTTTGAGGGAGACAGTACTGTCATGTGGTTTGAAGGCAATTATTCGGATTATGCAGCTGACAGAAAAAAGAGGCTTGGAAAGGCCGCTGAACAGCCCCATCGGATCAAATACAGACATTTGACAAGAGGATAATACAATTACTTTGGAAAACTCTGGAAAAATAGAGATGAGAACTCGGGGTGGTTTTTTATAAAAAATGGCCTGTAAAAATAGAATTATTTGAGAGGAATTTGTCTGATAGAACTTTGGCAGGAAAAGATAAATGACAAAAGATAATGAGAACAAGCTGAAAAATCAGCGTGTGTTTCAGAACGCAAGCGGCCGTCACATCCTGCTTACAAAGGCAGGCAGGGCGGTTTCCTTCCGGATTGACGAACAAGATAAGCTTCATGTTTTGGAAGAGGTGGAAGGTGTTGACTTTAATGCAACCGGAACTCAGCTGAAGAAAGAAGGATGGCGATGTATCGGGCCTGGGATTGAATTTAACAGGCTGTTTAAAAGAGAAAATTTAAAATAAGATGAACTCGTAAAAAGCTGCATATGCTCCTTTGCAGCACTTGAAACCAGAATAACTTTAAACAATCAGTCTTCAGTTATGATTGATGGCGTCGTAAAAAGTCCCATCTACTGCGTTGCAGTATTTTTTCAGACCCTCGACATACTATATGTATGCCTTCGGTCCTGAAAAAACACTACGCCTTGTATATGAACCTTTTTACTTAGCCATCTGTAGTTAAATTCGTGATTTTTTACGAGTTCATCATGATTAAATTAAAATTAGAAAACTGTTTGAATGTATTAAAAATCGTTAGCAAAGAACCTTTTGACATATTGTTATTAATAAAAGATTAAATTATCAGCACAATTGCTGTTTTTATTATGGCCGGTTCTTTGTTTACGATTTGTTATACATGAGTTTTTTATAGTGTTGATTGTTTATAACTACTCGACCGCTTAAAGGGAGGATATTTATGCCACTTTTTGATTATTTATGTTTGGACTGTGGGGAAAAAAGCGAAATTCTTATTGCAGGTTCAGATGATCAGCCGCAGTGTCTGTCGTGCGGCAGCGG